>Ga0102589_1002563_pt1 | contig 20650 bp, 24 predicted proteins | sample AraplaMF_Col_mLB_FD_76858 | JGI IMG/M metagenome (GOLD analysis project Ga0102589, IMG submission 76858) | Arabidopsis root microbial communities from the University of North Carolina, USA - plate scrape MF_Col_mLB | ecosystem: Host-associated > Plants > Roots > Endosphere | place: USA... | reverse complement strand
TGTTAGACGAGTTTGAAAGCAAGTCTCTTTCTGAAGTGCCAGACGGGAAGCGGACAGAGTTCATGAAACGGTTGAAAGCTCTATGACACAGCCAGCACATGCAGAACGTGCTCACGCATTGCTTGGTGCTTCTGGGGCTGATCGTTGGATCAACTGCCCGCCTAGTGCCCGGCTTAGTGAGCACATCGCGGATAAACGAAGTGAGTACGCAGACGAGGGAACAGCAGCGCACGAGCTTTCAGAACTCTTGCTCAGCCGTAGTATATTCCCTTGCAACTCTAAAAGACGGTCAGAGCTTTCTCATGCCCTGCAGCTCTTCATGTCCACCAACACATACTACAACGCCGAGATGGAGAACGCTGTCCAGCGTTACGTAGAAATCGTAGAAGAGAGATTCATGGAAGCCAAAGCACGTAGTTCTGATGCATCCGTGATGCTGGAAGAACGTCTGGATTTTACGGAATGGGTACCAGAGGGCTACGGCACAGGAGACGTGGTTCTGATATCGGATGGAGTGCTGGAAATCATTGATCTTAAATACGGGAAAGGTGTTCCCGTTAGTGCTGTCGGAAACCCTCAGCTTCGTTTGTATGGCCTCGGTGCCTGGTTCGCTTATAACTGGATGTTTGATATCAAAGAGGTGCGAATGACAATTGTACAGCCACGCCTTGATAGTGTCAGTACAGATATTGTAGCCGTCGATGATCTGTTGCAGTGGGCTGAGAATGTGGTCAAGCCTGCAGCATCGCTGGCTTTCGCTGGCGAGGGTGAGTTTAATCCGGGTAGCCATTGCCGCTGGTGTAAGGTGAAAGGCAATTGCCGTGCCCGTGCTGACGAGAACATGAAAGAGTTGGCACACGAGTTCAAGGAACCGGCTCTGCTCTCCTTGGAGGAAATCGGCTTGACTCTAGTTGTCGCTGAACAGTTATCTACTTGGGCAAAGGATGTCCAGGAATACGCCTTCGAGCAGGCCAAAGCCGGAAATCGTATCCCGCAGTGGAAGCTTGTTGAAGGGCGGAGTAATCGAACAATCACCGATAAGGATGCGGCGTGGGCAGCTTTCAGAGAAGCAAAACTGGAATCGGACAAGTATCTCAAACCGCAGGAGCTTTATGGTATAGGTGAGCTTGAGAAACGAATCGGTAAGAAAGACCTTGAGAAGCTTATCGGCGAGTTGATTATCAAGCCATCAGGGAAGCCGGTTCTTGTCCCTGAAACTGATCCGCGCTCTGAGCTGAACAGCTTGGAGGATGAATTTTCTGGCGTGGAATTTGAGGTGTAGCTAATGGGTGAGATAGCAGATTACCACGTAGACATGATGACTTCAGGCAAATGGCCTGTTGGAAGTAACAAATCTATGAAAAGGGGAAATGTTCAAATGGCAATCGATACTCAATCGACAAAGGTAATCACAGGAAAAGTACGTCTCTCGTACGCTCGTATTTGGGAGCCAGAAGAAAATGATGACGGCGACTTGAAATATAGCACTGCTATTTTGATCCCAAAGTCGGATAAGGATACCCTTCGCAAGATCAAAGCAGCAGTTGATGCAGCGAAGGAGCTTGGCAAGGGTAAATGGGGCGGAAAGATCCCGGCCAACTGTAAAACACCATTGCGGGATGGCGACGAGGAACGTCCAGACGATGAGGCTTATGCTGGACACTACTTCCTAAATGCTTCTTCAAAGAACAAGCCGGGTATCGCAAAGCCTATCGGAAAAGCAAATGGCAAAACGAAGTTTGAGGAAATCACGGACACAACAGAGGTTTACAGCGGCTGCTATGTAAAAGTATCGCTTAACTTCTATCCGTTCGAGCGGAAAGGGAACCGCGGTGTAGCTGCCGGATTAAACAATATCGTAAAAGTACAGGACGGTGACTTTCTGGGTGGCCGAAGCAGTCTGAACGATGATTTCGGTGACGAGGATTTCGATATTGATATCGACGTTGACGATGACGAAGATTTCTTGAACTAGCGCATTCTTAGGGGGGATTCAGCAATGAGTCCCCTTTCTCAATAAAGTTCTGGGAGATGAGAGAGTGACAGTTCTGCAGATTGACCTTGAGACATACAGCAGCATCGATTTGCTTAAATGTGGTGTTCACCGCTATGTAGAAGCACCTGACTTCGAGATTTTGCTGTTTGGTTTTGCCTTCGACGGTGATCCGGTTCAAGTCATTGACCTAACCGCATTTGAGGACATTCCGAGAGACGTCTTGGAGGCGCTTCGGATGGACGTAACAAAGACGGCATATAATGCCGCTTTTGAACGAACTTGTATAAGCAAGTATTTGGACATTAGATGCGAACCGCAGCACTGGAAATGTACGTCAGTTCATGCGCTCACATTAGGGCTCCCTGGATACCTAGAAGGCGTGGCCGAGGTATTGAAGCTTGAAGCTAAGAAGGACACCAAGGGTAAGGCGCTCATTAAATACTTCTCTGTACCGTGTAAGCCTACCAAGGTGAATGGGCAGCGAACTCGGAATCTCCCTCACCACGATCTGGAGAAATGGCAGCAGTTCATAGACTATTGCCGCCAGGACGTGGTTGTAGAACGCGAGATTCGCCGCAAGTTGGAACGCTTCCCTGTTCCAGATCATGAGTGGCATCTATGGGCACTCGATCAGCAAATCAACGATCGGGGTGTTCGGTTGGATCCGAAGCTGTTCAAAGCTGCTATCGACTGCGACATGCAATATGGGGTCCGGCTGCTGGAAGAGGCCAAGGAGCTCACCGGACTTGATAACCCGAACAGCGATACTCAGCTCAAGGGTTGGCTTTCAGAACACGGCTTAGAAGCAGAGAGTCTGGCAAAGGAACATATGCCGACCCTGCTGGATGCTGCTCCAGACGACGACACACGCAGAGCGCTAGAGCTGCGCCAGGAGATGGGAAAGACGAGCGTCGATAAATACAACGCTATGAATCGCTCAATATGCGAAGACGAACGGGCAAGGGGGCTGCTGCAGTTTTGTGGAGCTAACCGCACATGGCGCTGGGCTGGAAGGCTCATTCAGGTACAGAACCTACCACAGAACAAGATTGATGACTTGGAACTGGCAAGGGAGATATTACGCTGTGGCGATTACGAGCTACTTGAGATGCTTTACGGTGCGCCGCCGTTCATCCTCTCCCAACTTATCCGCACCGCATTCATACCGTCACCAGGTTGCCGGTTCATTGTCTCAGACTTTGCAGCCATCGAGGCACGTGTCGTTGCATGGTTGGCAGATGAGCAGTGGGTGCTCGACGTATTTCGCGGGCACGGCAAGATATATGAAGCAACGGCATCGAACATGTTCGGTGTGCAGTTCGAGACGATTACAAAAGGGCATCCGAATTACGAGCTACGGGCACGCGGCAAGGTAGCGGTGTTAGCCTGCGGGTATCAAGGCGGGCCGAATGCCATGGCCGCTATGGACTCGAAAAAAGAGATTGATCCGGATGACTACCCTAGGCTAGTAAAGCAATGGCGAGACGCCAATCCAAATATACGAAAGCTTTGGTATAGAGCAGAGGAAGCAGCTATTACAGCTGTGAGGGAGAAGACGACCGTCAAGCTCGCACACGGTGTGCAGTATCGATACGAAGCAGGCATGCTGTTCGCTGATCTACCGAGTGGCCGCAGCCTTGCATATGTAAACCCTCGAATTAAGCCGGATCCGAATTTCGGCAAAGATGGGATTGTCTTCGACGGTATGGATCAGGTCAAGAAAAAATGGATGTCGCATCGTACATATGGCGGGCGACTGGTGGAGAACTTGGTGCAGGCGATAGCCAGAGACTGCTTGGCCGTCAGTATGGAGAGATTGGCAACTGAAGGATACAGCATTGTAATGCATGTCCATGACGAGGTTGTTCTGGATGTTCCAATAGACACTGGATCCGTTGAGCATGTGACAGAGATAATGGGGCGGCAAATAGAGTGGGCGCCGGAGCTGCCTCTGAAGGCAGCCGGCTTTGAATGTGATTTCTATCAAAAGGACTGATTAGTATTTATCCTAAGGTAGAAATCTTCACGCTATTTTAATACGTCTTTGGGTCAAAACACGGTTTATAATGTGAGTCGTTATGAACTCAGGAGCTGGTGTACCAAGTATCACTCTTGTATGTTTTGAAATGTAATTAGTTAAATCATTAAGCTCCTCAGTTGAAATAGTGCCGTCGTCTGAAATTTTACAATCTTTTATAAACTCATTCACTAAAATGGATACTTCTCTATCGAGTGCAACTGTAGATAAATTTAAATTGCTATTGTCTGCTGAGTTATTTAATTTTAGTTTATTTGGATTTTTGAGTTGGCTTTTAATCCCACTAACTTCTGAGTGTAACTCAGATAACATGTCAATAAGTAAATCATCTCTTGGTACAGCTGCTTCTTGAACCGCCGCAACCTTAAATGTACCAAAGTTCTTTAGAAATGTTGAATGCTCAGGATCATTTAATGAGCTTTTATATGTAGAAACTATCTTGTTAGCGAGATTCTTTTTGAAATCGACAATTCTACTAAATCTGAGATCTCTAGGGTACCCGAGATGCTCAATTATCTGTGTATCAAAGGAATAGGACGTTATGTCATCTTTAATGATGACAGTGGGCTTGTCAAAAGCTAACCTCATACCAAGTTCAAACATAACATTGGCGTTTTTACAACTTACGTCACAAACAATTACATCTGAAGAATAAATGTTTTGTACTATACGTTTTTGTATAACACCTACATCGTCTGCGTCACTCACAATTTTGGCAGTACATTCGTATTCAGAAATACTTTCAATCGCTTCCGTTATGATGTTCCTGACATCACTCCAATGATCAGCTGAACAATTATCGATTGGGGATATTGGCATGATTATTCCGACAGATAGCGATTCTTTAGATTCAGGCATAATTAACCTCCGATTTTTTAATAGGTGTATTATACCAATTTATCATTTACTTCGAAAGATTTGAATTCAATGATAGCAGGGAAGTGGCTCTTATGGACTTAGATATTAGTTTCGGCAAGCATCGTGCCGACACGAACTGGAAACCTGAATATTTGACTTGGGATGAGTTCGTTGATCGGCTGCGCAAAGTACGCCGGACGAACGAAACCATGGAGCAGTACGAGAAGATGCACAGCGCAGGAAAAGGGAAGGTCAAGGACGGTTCCGCATTTGTCGGCGGGCTTGTCCGGACTGGACGGCGGAAGAAGGAGAACATTGACTCGAGAAGTTTGATTACACTTGACGCTGATTTTGCAGACGATGAGTTCCTTTTCACGGTGGAGCTGGTGCTAGGTGGTACAGCTTATGTCGTTTACTCGACGCATAGCCACCGCCCAGCCAAGCCTAAATATCGCCTCATTGTTCCAGCTGATCGGGCTATGAGCTCAGACGAGTACGCAGCTACAAGTCGAAAAGTGGCCGAGATGATCGGCATGGGCTACTTCGATAAAACGACTTTCGACGTCCACAGACTCATGTACCTGCCAAGCTGCAGCAAGGACGCCGAGCCAGTTTTCGAAGTTTACGAGGGTGAGCCTATCGAAGTGGATAGCATACTTGCCCAGTATGATGACTGGCAAGATGTCATGCAGTGGCCACGTCATAAAGACGAAAAGGCGGGGCCAGTTCTTACAGGGAAACGTGCTCAGGATCCTAGGGAAAAGCAAGGCGTAATAGGGCTCTTCTGTCGTTCTTACACAATTGAGGAGGGTATCGACACTTTCCTTTCTGATATATACGTTACAGGAACAATGCCTAATCGCTACACATATCAACATGGCACATCGGCCAACGGACTAGAGATATATCCTGATCAGGATCTAGCATACTCCCACCAGGACTCCGATCCAGCAGCAGATGGCCGCACTTATAACCTGTTTGACTTGATCCGAGTTCACAAGTTTGGCCATCTGGACGAGCGAGTGAAAGATCATACGCCAGATGCGAAAAAGCCGAGTCACTTGGCCATGGAACGCTGGGCAGCTGATCGACCAGAAGTGAAGAAACTCAGTATTGCTGAAAGGCATGCAGAATTTGCAGAGATGGCCGACGAATTCGATTTCGATGATGAAGAGGAGCCCGAGGAAGACGACTGGGAGACTAAGCTCGATTGTCACCATAAGACTGGATTACCCCTTCCGACTGCCGGCAATGTTGAAATCATCCTAACCCATGGGTTCTGGTGTAACGTGCTTGCTTACGACGCTTTCGGCAATACAGAAGTTATTCGCAAAGCATTGCCTTGGCGTAAACAGGAACGGCCAAATCGGACATATGAGCCGTGGCTAGGAGCCGATGACAAGCGGCTGCAACATTGGTTCGCTAAAGTTTATGGGATTAACTCGGCCAAGACAATTCAAAATGCATTCACGGAGGTTGTGCATATGAATACATTTCATCCGATCAAGACATTTGTAGAAAGTGCAGAGTGGGATGGGGTGCAGCGAGCAGAACGATTATTTGTGACTTACTTAGGTGCAGCTGATACCCATTACATTCGTCAGGCAACACGTAAGATGCTGCTGGCAGCTGTAGCGCGTCTCTATCACCCTGGATGTAAGTTTGATCAGATGCTTGTATTGGTTGGGCCTCAAGGCGCCGGTAAGAGTAGCTTACTTGCTAAGCTTGGCCGTGAGTGGTTCAGCGATAGTTTACGCACATTTGAGAATAAAGAGGCTGGGGAACACCTGCAGTCAGGATGGATTTTCGAGATTGGCGAGCTGTCGGCCATGAAGCGGACGGAAGTCGAAGAGGTTAAGGCGTTTCTCTCGAAGACGGAAGACCGTTATCGGGTGGCATACGATCGGCAAGTATCAGAGTTCCCACGGAAATGCGTGTTCTTCGGTACAACGAATACACGGGACTTCCTTCGAGATGCAACCGGGAACCGCCGCTTTTGGCCCGTCGAGGTTGTGCCAGAACGGGCAGAACTTAGCCACTGGGAGCACTTGAACGATGAAGAGGTGCGGCAAATCTGGGCGGAGGTTTTGAGCTGGTTTAAGGCGGGGGAACCTTTGGAGCTGGATAGCGAAGCACGCATGGAAGCGGAGCGGCAGCAAGCTGCACACATGGAGTCGGATCCACGCGAAGGGCTCATACAGGAATGGCTGGAATCTCCTGTTGAGGATGAATGGGCGGACGAGCCAGACGGCCAGTTGCGCGATCGGGTATGCGCGGCCCAGATATGGACTGAATGCTTAGGCAATAAGAAAGGCACTATGCGGCCATGGGAAGCAAAAGAAGTGTGCGACATCTTGCGCCGCATTCCGGGGTGGAGAGAGCGGAAAGGGAGAGCGCGTGTTTCGGGTTATGGGCTCCAAACCGTGTTTGAAAGATGTATCAGTAACCCCGATCAGTAAATGATACATCACTGATACACTGATACAAAAAATGTAACAGTTGTATCAGTGATGTAACAGTAAAAAATAAATTGCTGATACACCGTAAAGCCTTTAAGATCAAGCGGTTCAGGCGATTGTATCAGTTGTATCAGTAAATTCATTTAGATTAGATAAAAGATAGATTAAGTATACGTAGAGCGTAGTTAAACGCGAAAAAACGCAGTACGCGCGTGCGAGTGATACTACTGATACATGCAGAGGTGGATGAAAAAAAATGAAGGAGTCAACACTGGAACGTCAGTTTGTGAACGCCGTGTCCAGGATTGGTGGACGAGCAGAGAAGTGGACTTGTCCGGGCAATAGCGGCGTGCCAGATCGAATTGTAATTCTGCCGGGAGGTCGAGTGGCTTTCGTAGAGATGAAAGCCCCCGGCAAGCCATTACGACCTTTACAGCAAAAATGGGCACGTACCCTTCAAGAGTTAGGTCACAAGGTTTATAAAATAGACTCGGTTGAGGGTATCAACAGATTTATTGCGAAGGTGATACTGGATGAGATATAAGCCACACCAATATCAGGAGTATGCGACATCCCGGATCCTTGATACACCTTATATCGCATTGTTCCTAGAGATGGGCTTAGGGAAAACAGTATCGACACTGACAGCAGTTGACCTGCTGCTGAACGATTATTTCGAAGCCACGAAAGTATTGGTTATAGCGCCGCTTCGAGTAGCTGATGATACATGGGCACGGGAGATTAGCAAATGGGATCACCTGCAGCATCTACGAATTAGCAAAGTATTGGGCAGCGCTGCAGCACGACGGAAAGCACTAAGGGCTGAAGCTGATATCTACGTAATCAATCGGGAGAATGTGGAATGGCTAGTAGGTGAGTACGGGAGCAAATGGCCGTTTGATACCGTAGTAATCGACGAGGTGAGCAGTTTCAAAAATCACCAGTCTAAACGGTTTCGGGCACTTCGCCGGGTTCGGCCAATGATGAAGCGTGTTATCGGCCTAACAGGAACGCCAGCACCGAATAGCCTTATGGATTTGTGGGCGCCCATCTATCTACTGGATCAAGGTGAGAGATTAGGTAAGACGATAACAGGCTATCGCGACCGTTACTTTACCCCAGGCGAGAGAAGCGGTCATGTCGTTTACAACTGGAAGCAAAAGAAAGAATCAGAAGAACGGATTTACGAAGCCATTAATGACTTAGCGGTAAGCATGAAAGCAGAGGATTGGCTTGACCTTCCTGAACGGATTGATCGGACGGTTCCTGTGAAGATGTCGGAGAAAGCTAGGGATCTGTACGAGAAACTAGAGAAGGACTTGCTGCTGGAGTATATCGACGCCGACGTGGTAGCAAGTACGGCGGCAGTGCTTTCGAACAAGCTTCTGCAGATGGCTAGTGGAGCCGTCTATGATGAGAATCGAGGCGTCAAACTGATCCATGACGCCAAGCTTGACGCACTGGATGACATCGTCGAAGCAGCCCAAGGAAAGCCGGTCATGGTGTTCTATAACTTCCAACATAGCCTTTCACGGATCCAAGAGCGGTTCCCGCAAGCACGTATCCTTCGAAAAGGGAAAGACGGGAACGAAGATATTAGGGCCTGGAACAATGACGAAATACCTTTGCTACTTCTACATCCTAAGTCTGCAGGCCATGGCCTTAACCTTCAGGAATCGAGCTGCCAGACAGTAGTCTGGTATGACCAGATATGGAGCCTAGAAGAGGATCAGCAGGCAAACGCCCGCGTCCACAGGCAAGGCCAGACACGACGTATCGTGGTAATGAGGCTGGTTGCAGAAGGGACGATGGACGAGGAAGCCGTCGAGGCACTGGAGCGTAAGGCGACAGGGCAAGAGGAGCTTATGCAGGCTGTCAAAGCGCGGATAAATAAAATCCAGAAAGGGTGAATTGAGTGAACCGTAAGCCTGTAGTTTATATTTCCGGCCCTATGACCGGATTACCAGAGTTCAATCACCCCGCATTTCATAGAGCTGCATCACAACTACGTGAACTCGGATATCATGTGCTGAATCCAGCGGATGTAGTAGTTGTACAGCAGGACTGGGTAACGTACATGCGGGCAGACATCAAGTTGCTTATGGATGCGGATATGGTTGCGGTGTTACCTGGGTGGTGGAAATCTAGAGGGGCAAGGCTTGAGGTTAGATTGGCGGAAGCACTTGAAATGAAAGTGATCACGATAGATAAGTTAATCGTTGGAGGTGAAACTGCATGATTCCAAACGCTAAGGAAATTGAGCAACGAGTGGTTGATAAACAAATTGCATTTGAAGAGTCAGAAACGCTGGTGGATCTTAGATTTTGTTTCCTGATAAAGTCAGAAGCTGAAATAGCTCATGATGAAGATGGGGACTCAGCGGAATGCTATACGCAGATTAAGTTGGGAAATTGCAAAAAAGCACCAGAGACGCAGGATGACTACGATGCAATTCATAAGAAGCTGGCGGGCAACTTGGCCAAGCAGATTGGGTTAGACCCGGAATGGGTGATACCAATCAGTGAAGAAGAATATGACGCTGAAATAGAGGGCGAAGAAGAGGATTCCGAAGTGTAGAGGGGGTGGGAGCTGATGGCAAAGACAATAGAGCAAAAGGTAATTGAGCAGCTGGCAGGATATCGAGACACCATTGGCCGTCTCCGTGTCTTGGAAACGTACAGCGTAGGGAATGGCATTACGGTGTCCCGCTTGAACCAAGACGACCACCTGCAGGAGTTGCATGCAAAACTTCGACGTATGCCGAGCTACATGTACCTGTCAGCAAAGGAACAGCGTTTGGAGGCGGCAGCGCATGCCTATCTGGATCGATATCCGACTGGCACCAAGGCGCAGCTGCGAGCTGTTCAGGATTGTGAGCCGGTGGACGAAGAGGACGAGGCAACGCTTGAAGAGCTGCAGAAGAGGATAGTCAAGGTTATCGAGGCACGGACAGGCACACCGGTAGGCTTCGAAGCGATTCTGGCGCAATTGTCCGAGTACCAAGACTTACAGGCAGAGAAGCAGCGGATTGATGACATACTGCAAATTATTAAAGAGCAAAAGCCGGAATATGAGGAACTGCTTCGCTTGAGCTTCATCGAAAGTTTACCTTGGGGTGAAGTGTTGCAAAGAATGCATCTAGCAAGAAGTGTGTATTACAGAATGAGACGTTCTGCCTTAGCCCAATACGCTATCTTAGCTGGGTGGGAAAAAGTCGGGAAAAACGAGGGAAAAATACGGGAACACACGTGCTGATTTCCGTGTTAATATGATAGTGTCGGAAGAGTTAGAGATGTGGTCGTTGGTTACTCTGCAAACAAGCGGTCACATCTCTTTTTATACCAGTGTAGCTCAGTGGTAGAAGCACAGAGAAGACGTCGATAACAAGACTCTGGTTGTCCTAGGTTCGATTCCTAGCGCTGGTACTTAATAAACGGGTGTGGTGCAGTGGTAGCACGCTTGCCTTGGGAGCAAGAGGTCACAGGTTCGACCCCTGTCATTCGTATTAGCTTCTCCTTCTCTCTAAAGCCGTCTCCTTATGAGGCGGTTTTTTGTATTGATGAAGGAAAATCCTCCCTTGATGTCGAAGTATGCAGACAAAATAGGAGGGGGAGATAATAAAGTGAGAGTTTTCGTGAGTTGGTCAGGTGAAAGAAGTAGACGAGTAGGGGAATTGTTAGATCAATGGCTCCAATGCGTGATTCAAGCTATTGATCCTTGGATGTCAACGAAGGACATCGATAGAGGCGCACTGTGGTTTTCAGAAATCAACAATCAGCTTAAAGAAACCAGTGTTGGGGTCATAGTATTGACCAAAGAAAATAAAGAAAAACCTTGGATATTATTTGAGGCAGGAGCTCTAGCAAAAGGATTAACTTCGAGTAGGGTTTGCATAGTCCTGGTGGATATAGAGCCTTCAGATGTGAGAGATCCTTTGGCACAATTTAACTTAACTATGCCAGACAACAATGGTATTTGGAGATTAGTTTGCACATTAAACGCCAGTTTGCAGGAAAGGGCATTGAAAGAACAAATACTACGGCAGGTATTTGAGACATATTGGCCACAATTTGAAATGAAACTGGCTGAAATACTCGAAGATACGCCTGACACTTTAGTAATGGAAAAATCAAGAACTAATGATGATATATTTGCTGAGCTAATTGACAATACACGGAATATCAGTAGAAGAATGAGGGAGTTAGAGAATCAACATTCAATCGAAAAAATATCGATGAAATCAAACTCTAGAAATTCAAATTTTCAAGATTACCGAAAATTGATTCGTATAATGATAGCCAATAATGTGGATGACGAAGTCATCGCGGAAGCACTACGAGGAATGGCACCTAAGAGCTGGGTAAGAAGCACAATTGAAGATGCAAGGACAGTAAAGCTTCCGTTTTTTGGAGAGGATTTACAACTAAAACTAAAAGTAAATGAAGATATATAGAAAAAGCACCCTTTGCGGTGCTTTTTCCTTTACCCAAATTCGCAAGCGCTTGTGATTTTGGGTAAAGGAAAATTATTTCAAATAGGGGGAGTTGATCTTATGGCGGGAGGAAGGAAAAACAAGTACCATACCCACGTTGAACCCAAGCTCCTGCTTGTAGAAGCATGGGCGCGTGACGGGGTTATAGACGAGGATATTGCCAAAAAGCTTGGTGTGGCTTACTCGACATTTCGGGAGTATGTCAAAAAGTATTCGGCATTATCGGCAGCCTTAAAAAAGGGCAAGGAAGTAGCTGACGTTGAGGTTGAAAACGCACTGTTCAAGCGTGCAACTGGCTATCAATACGACGAAGTGACACGGGAAGCAGAAAAGCGGATCGATCCAGAAACAGGTGAACTGGTAAACGTTATGGTCGAGACTAAACGGGTCACTAAGGAAGTGCAGCCAGACGTCACGGCACAAATATTCTGGCTTAAGAACCGCCGACCTGATAAATGGCGCGATAAGCAAGAGATTGGACATAGTGGGAACGTGGACATCAGCAACCCGCTTCAAGGAATGACAACCGACGAGCTCAGGAAGTTGATACGCGATGGTTGATATCGAGACGATTAAGCGCTACGCCCGGATTGAGCTGGCAAGGCGTGAGTTCTTCGGTTTTTGCCAGGCAATGGCTCCTGACTTTTACAAGGATGATCGGGAGTACCTTGTAGACTTGTGCAATGAGATGCAGGATTTTTATCAGTCTGATGACGACATATTGATCGTCAACGAGCCACCACGACATGGTAAGTCAAGAACGGCATCCATGTTCGCACAGTGGGTATTCGGGCAGGATCCGTCAGCTAAGATTATGACTGGTTCCTATAACGAAACACTGTCCACGACGTTTTCCAAGGCTGTCCGCAACGGGATCAGCACAGCCAAGGCCGACCCTACAGTAATCGTATATAGCGATATTTTTCCGCATACTCGGATTGCCAAGGGCGATGCTGCCATGAACCTGTGGAGCCTTGAAGGTGGCTATAACAACTACCTGGCTACATCTCCTACAGGTACGGCAACAGGCTTCGGGGCATCGATTCTGATAATTGACGACCTCATCAAGAATGCCGAGGAAGCTAATAACGAGGCCACACTTGAGAAGCACTGGGATTGGTTCACGAATACGATGTTGTCTCGTCTTGAAGAAGGCGGCAAGATCATCATCATTATGACTCGCTGGGCAACCGGTGACCTGGCTGGACGTGCGCTGGAGCACTTCAAAGAAGAACGTAAGAAAGTCCGCCACTTGAGCATGAAGGCGCTGCAGGATGACGGCACGATGCTCTGTGAGGAAGTGCTGAGCCGAGAGTCGTATGACATGAAGGTCCGTGCCATGGGAGCCGACATTGCCAGCGCTAACTATCAACAAGAGCCGATTGACATTAAAGGTCGCTTGTACAGCAGCTTTAAAACCTATGAGCAATTGCCGGTTGATAGCCATGGTGAAGCGTTGTTCACTGGCATCTATTCCTATTGTGACAGCGCCGATCAGGGTTCAGATTACTTATGCAACATCATCTGGGGAGCGTATCAGAAAGAGGCATACGTCTTGGATGTCATATATACGAAAGAGCCAATGGAGATCACAGAGCCCGCAGTCGCGAAGGCTCTTTTTGCGTTTCAGGCCAATAAAGAAAGAATTGAGTCCAACAGTGGTGGCCGATCATTTGCACGTAATGTGAAGCGGATCCTGGAGGTGGATTTGAAGAGCAACCGAACAGACGTGAGCTGGTTCCACCAATCGAAGAACAAGATTGCTCGTATAACGTCCAACGCCACTTGGGTTATGAATCATGTTTACTACCCAGTTAACTGGCGTGATCGATGGCCAGAATACCATAAGGCCATGACAAGCTACCAGCGTGAGGGCATGAACAAGAATGATGATGCGCCGGATGCTACAACGGGCATCGCAGAAACAATGTACCTGTTAGGAGGGTAGAAATGGGGTGGTTTAAGAATATGGTCATGAAGATGTTGAGGATTAATCCAGCGCCTGATAATCGAATCATTACGATTACGGAGCCATTTTCGTACAATACGAACGTGCTGCGGAATCGACTCTGGTATCGCGGGGATCCGTCAGAGCTAGACCAGTTTTACAAGCAGACGGCATCTGATAGCGTAAGCAAGTCGCGCTTCTGGGCAGCTGTGCCGAGCGCCGATCTAGCTATCAGGAAGATCCATTCTGGCTTACCGGCCATGATTGCTGAGCGCCTGTCTGATATCGTTGTGGCTGACCTGGACGGCATAGAGCTGGAAAATGAAGAGCAGACGGATCTATGGGCTGAGATAGCCAAGGATAACGACTTCGACGAGTTGGTGGGCGAATCTATCATTGAGACACTGGTCGCCGGTGATGGGGCGTTCAAAATTACACTGGATACTGAAATTACCGATTATCCGATTATTGAGTTCTACAGCGGTGACCAGGTTGGCTATAAGCGTGATCGTGGGCGGCTTCAGGAAGTCATTTTCTACACCGATTACCGCTTTAAGGATAAGGACTATCGCCTTGAGGAGACCTTCGGGCGCGGATTCATCCGGTGTCGATTGCTGAATGCCGATGGCAAAGAGGTTCCACTATCTTCGGTACCTGATACCGCTGAGCTAGCCTCGGAGATTACGTTTGACGGCGACTTTATTATGGCTGTACCTCTTGCGTTCTTCAGGTCGAAGAAGTGGAAGGGCCGAGGCAAATCGATATTCGATTCAAAGGCCGACAGCTTCGACGCCTTAGATGAAGTAATCAGCCAATGGGTGGACGCCATACGTGCCGGTCGGGTGCAGAAATACATTCCTGAGGACTTGATACCTAAGAATCCGAAAGATGGCTCGTTGATGCGACCAAATCCGTTTGATAACCAGTTTATCCGTGTCGGCAGTGTAATGGCCGAGGATGCAAAAGGTCAGATCGATATGGTGCAGCCAGCAATCCTGTATGAGGCGTTCGTGGCCAGCTATGCAAGCGCCCTGGACATGTGTTTGCAGGGCATTATTAGTCCATCTACACTTGGCATCGATCTCAAGAAGCTAGACAATGCCGAGGCGCAGCGCGAGAAGGAAAAGGCCACACTTTACACCCGTGGCAAGATCATCGAACGGCTGAATGAGGTCATTCCTCAGCTCGTCGATGTTGTGCTGAAGGTGCTTGATACAATGCGCGGTCGAAGTGCTGGAGAGTACAAGCCGAGTATTAAGTTTGGGGAGTATGCTAGTCCGAGCTTTGATAGTGTTGTTGATACAGTGGGTAAAGCCCGTACACTCGGTATCATGAGCGTTGAGCGCGCTGTCGAGGAGCTTTATGGGGATACCTGGACGGATGAGCAAAAGGCAGAGGAAGTACAGCGCTTGAAAGATGAGCAAGGTCTACTCGTAGAGGAACCAGCACTGAACCGTGATGACCCACCAGATGATCTGGATGATGACGAATGAGTAAGTACAACATCCGAAACATCTTCGCAGAAATGGAGCTTGACCTAATCAAGTCTATGCAGCGTAACCTGAAACGTCATGAAGCCGAAGAAGAGGAAATGGGAATTGAGTGGGAACAGTGGCAGCAGCGGAAGCTTCAGGATTTGCAGAAGTACCGTAAGGAGACTCGGCAGCTCATCAAAAAATACGAGCCAGAAGTCGAGCAGGCTGTTGATACAGGCATCAAGGGGGCGTTTCGGCGTGGGGTGGATCGTGTCCGTAGCCTATGGGATAAGATCACTGGAAAGAAGCCAAAGGTCGAACCAGAAGACGGATCGGACTCTAGCTTCTTCAAGGTGAATGAGACCCGTGTGAACGCTCTAGCTGCTGCATCTCAAAATGATCTGAAGCAAGCCAGGCATGCCATGCTGCGTCAGGCTGATGACGTATATCGTCAAACGATCTATAAGGCTCAGGTGTATCTAAATAGTGGAGCTGCTTCGCTTAATCAGGCTGTCGACATGGCGACTCGGGATTTCCTGGATAAAGGCTTTGATTGTATTGAGTTTTCGAATGGCCGACGAATGAACGTTGCCAGTTATGCTGAGATGGCGCTGCGGACATCCTCACAACGCGCTGTGTTTGCCGGTGAAGGAGCCAAGCGCGATCAGTTGGGCATCAGGACTGTGGTCATATCAGCGCACGCTAATTGCTCCAAGCTCTGTCTGCCATACCAGGGCAAAGTATTCATTGATGACGTATATAGCAAGGGCACGAAGAAGGATGGTAAGTACCCGTTGCTCAGCACGGCAATAGCAAACGGTTTGTTTCATCCCGGGTGCAGGCACAACATGACGACATTTGTACCAGGTAATAGCCGTCTTCCGCTGCCTGTGGATGATGAAGAAGCTTTGGAAAACTACGAGGCAGAGCAGCGTCAGCGCTACATGGAGCGACAGATCAGGAAGTATAAACGCCGTGAGGCTGGTAGCATCGATTCGGCCAATCAGGAGGCAGCCAATGCCAAGGTGAAAGAGTGGCAGAAGCGCCTGAGAGAGCACATCAAGGCAAATGAGCATTTGCGGCGAGACTCTAGGCGCGAACGAATACATGTATAGATTGGCTCCGGCTGAGACTGCTGGGGCCTTTTGCTCGTTGGTCGGAGCATATCGACCGACTCCCGTAGCTGGAGAGCAGCTATAAAAATCTATGGAGGTTGATGATAAATGGATTGGTTGAAGGAATTGTTGAAAAAGGCAGGCTTTGAGGAAGCAAAGATCGACGCACTGATCGGTGATGTAAATAAGGAGCTACCGAAACATTTCGTGCCGAAATCGCAATATAACGAAATGTCCGAAGCACGTAAAAAGGCCGAAAAGGACGTTACAGATCGAGACAAGCAGATTGAGGAACTTGGCAAGACTGCGGGGCTGTCCGAGGATCTTAAGAAGCAGATTGAGACGCTGGCCAATGAGAACAAAACTGCTAAAGAGAAATATGAGGCTGATCTGAAGGAATTGCAACTGACTAACGCGATCAAGTCAGCACTGAATGGTAAGGTGCATGATGAAAGCCTGGTTGCTGGGTTGTTCGATAAGGAAAAACTCGTCGTTGACGGTGACAAGGTTGTTGGCTTGGAAGACCAGCTTAAGGGGCTGCAGGAATCTAAGGCGTTCTTGTTCAAAACAGAGGACGGGAACGGTGGTCAAGGCGGTTCTGGATTCCGTATAGGCGGAAATGGACAGGGTACTGGGCAAGCAGGTAACGATCAGCTAGCTGCAATTTTTGGTGTTTAATCTAAATAATAAGGAGCGATTCGCTAATGCCGTACAATTATGTTGATAGCTTCCAGACAGTTCTGGAACAGAAGTATAGTAAGGAGCTGACATCCTCGGCTCTGACGACTCAGAATGCCAAATTTGTGGGTGCCAAGGTCATTAAAATTCCACGGCTCACAGTCGGTGGGTATAAGGATCATAATCGTAGTGGCGGTTGGAACCGACAGGCCATTGATAATGATTTCGAGTTGAAGCAGCTTACATTTGACCGAGACGTAGAATTTTACGTTGACTCTATGGACGTGGATGAAACGAATCAAATCTTATCTGCAGCCAACACAACAAATGTCTTTGAAGAAGAGCAGGCTATCCCAGAGCTGGATAAGTACCGATACAGCAAAATCTACTCTGATTACGTCGCACTTGGTAAAAAAGTAGATGCAACGGCCATTACGGCAGCCAACGCTCTACATATCTTTGACAAGTTCATGGAGGATATGGACGAGGCGGAGGTACCACAGGAAGGTCGTACTTTGTATGTGACACCTACTGTCCACACTGCGTTGAAGCAGTCACAGGAAATGCAGCGTCAGATCAACGTTCAGGCTAACAATGGGGTTGTGAACCGGGCTGTTCGCAGTTTGGATGATGTGAATCTGGTTAAGGTGCCGTCCAGCCGGATGAAGACTGTCTTTGACTTCACGAACGGGGCGGTGCCGGGTGTGGGTGCAAAACAGATCAATATGATCCTGATTCATCCTAAGGCTGTACTTGCTCCGATTAAACACAGTGCGATTTATCTCTGGGAACCGGGCAGCCACACAGGTGGGGATGGATACCTGTACCAAAACCGCCGTTACACAGATCTATTCCTGATTGAGCGTAAAGCGGACGGAATTCAAATCAACGTTGAAGCCTAATGCGTAACCAATACAAAAGGAGAGATAAAACATGTTGTATGCAATCAAAGGAAACAAACAGCTCAAAATTGATGAGGCCGAACAGCAAACATACCTTAAGTTAGGGTATGACATTGCCAAGGCAAATGGGGATGAGCTGAGTGTAATTGAAACGGCACCGTCTAAAACTGTCCCGTATGTACAATACAAAGCGCTGTTAGATGAAAATGAAGAGCTGCAGCTTAGATATGGTGCTGCTCAGACCGAGATGAAGACGCTAAAAGATCAACTGGCGGAAGCGAAAAAGGCCGCTAAGGTAGAAAAGTAGGTGATCGTATGGCCTATGCAACGGCAGATGATTACGATCGGTACGGTAGCGGCAGCATCCCGAAAGGGGAGCTAGATAAGGCGCTGCAGCGAGCATCAGACCAGATTGATAGTATGACCTATAACCGCATTGTGGCGTGTGGCTTTGATGGTCTCACGCCTTTTCAGCGTGTCAACGTGACGAAGGCTGTCTGCCTACAAGCGGACTTTATGTATCAATACGGTGATTACTTGGATGCTCCTCTGGCTGGATATTCTGCGGGCAGCGTCTCGCTTTCGTTCAAGTCTGTAGAGGGTGCGGGAGGGGTTAAGACGACTGACGCCGTCATCGGGCTACTACGTGCCACGGGTTTAACGGATCGGAGGTTGTGCTGATGCGGGGCAAGTTGCCATTTCCAAAATGGATCAATAATGCAACGGTGCAGGTGCTACAGACAGAGCTGTCAGACGACGGGGAGCCGCTAGAGACACTGCTATACTCTGGTCCATGCAACTATGATGAGAAATCGAAGCAGGTGCTGGACAAGGATCGTCGCCTGATTCGCTTGGCAGGCCGAGTTATCATTGAGGGCGATATCGCCCCCGGTCAACAGATCGAGGGGCTTGTTCGCGTTGCTGGTGTCGAACGGACGATCTTCCGAACAGAGCGGCCACGCAATCCAGATGGGAGCATCTTCTCCACAGAATTGGAGTTGATGTAGATGGTGAAGGTTAAAACGAAAATGAACCGACGTGCCATCCAAAAGATTTCGACGGCTCAGCTACAAGCCTTGGAACAAGTTGTAGATGGGAAAACGGAAGGCATCCTGACTGAAATCGCGAACGAGCAGGTCGTGCCGAAGCAGACCGGTGAACTGGAGCGCGGTGCCTGGGTGGACAAGAGGGGGCTCAAGCGTGGCAAGGTGAAGATCGTATATGACACGCCGTATGCCCGACGCCTGTATTGGCATCCAGAATATCGCTTCAGGCAGGACAAAAATCGGAATGCCCGAGGCTTGTGGCTGGATCCGTGGGTGAAAGGCGAAAAGACAGAGTCACTTGTAAGCCGGTTTAAGAAGCTGGTCAAGCGGCTTGCGGGGGGATTCATCAAATGATGATGCTATCAGAAATCCGCGATTGGATGAAGACGCAGATCCAGAGCCCCAATTGGTACATCGGCAAGATAGACGGGAGCAAACCGGAATGTATCGGCTTGTACAATATCAATACCGGCGGCAGGCCATATATTGCAATTGGCGGGCTGGATAATACGTCGTACGCCATGAAAGCCGTATCCATCTTAATACATTGGTCAAAGAACGCCGATAAAGCGGAGCGCAAGGCCCATGAGGTCTACGCTTCGCTTTTTGGTCGTGGCGATGTGGAGATTAGCGGCCATCGAGTTATTACATTTGATATGCGGACACCTGAGCCTGTCAGCGTCGGTACGGATGATGAGGGCATATACGAATATGTCATAGAGACAACTATTTACTATGAAAGGTAGGGAGAGCGTATGGCGACTACTGGTGTTTTCCCAGTACACAATAACGTTTTTAAGATTGGTATCAATGGACGCGCTTCAGTCGCTCCAGGGGACATGGTTACTGTGAAGGACCTGGAGACATTTAGTCCAAGTATCGACGGTAACACAGAAGAGTGGACGCCGATGGATCAGGGGGGCTGGACACGTCGTGCTGTAACCGGTAAAGGGCTGACCTTCAGTTTCAGTGGTAAACGCCACTACGGTGATCCAGGGAATGATTACATCGCTGGATTACTATTAGGAACTGGACAAGAGGTTGAAACGAAATTCGAGTGGATCATGCCATCTGGTGCGAAGTTGACAATGGATTGCGTTATCAATCTTACGCAGCCTGGTGGCGGTGACTCGACGAATATTGACGGGCTGGAATTTGAGCTCTTATCAGACGGCAAGCCAACATTTACACCAGCTAAACCATAAAGTAGTACCAACAAATCATAAGGGGGATTATTCCATGTCAAAGATTATTAACCTGACTGATAAATTTTCTAAGGACGAGCAATCGTCCATTCAAATCGGCAATAAAAAGTATCCAATCAATAATAGCGTAGAAGCTGTACTTGGTTTTGAGGAACTGGCAGATGGCGCAACAGTCAAAGGGTTATTAAATGCTATCGAAGGGGCGCTTGGCAAGAAAGCCGTGGATGAAATTGGTGTTTCCAAAATGACCGTTGCGAATTTGAAAGTTCTTATGTCAGGTCTGGTAGCAGCAATGCAAGGGTTGACATACGAGGAAGCATCTGCCCGATTTCAATAGTAGCAGCGGGCCGGATAACTGGTACGATCTGCGAGAAGATTGGCCATTAATCGAGGCGAGTCTTGCCAAGCAGTATGGTATCCGCATCCGGCAGCACGGGG
>Ga0102589_1002561_pt1 | contig 20668 bp, 19 predicted proteins | sample AraplaMF_Col_mLB_FD_76858 | JGI IMG/M metagenome (GOLD analysis project Ga0102589, IMG submission 76858) | Arabidopsis root microbial communities from the University of North Carolina, USA - plate scrape MF_Col_mLB | ecosystem: Host-associated > Plants > Roots > Endosphere | place: USA... | reverse complement strand
AAGGAACCTGGAAGCTATATGAAGATGAATCTGTTGGCAATTTGTCTACTACAATTAATGCATATGTCGCTTTACTTGCTTCTGGAAGGTATACGAAAGAAGATATAAATATGAAGCGTGCAGAAGCATTTATTCGGAGGCAGGGTGGGATTACAAAGGCTCACTTTATGACGAAGTTTTTATTAGCGCTCCATGGAGGATATGAATATCCTTCTTTATTTCACTTCCCAACACCCATGTTATTTTTACCTGAAGATTCCCCGCTTAGTATATTTGAGCTAAGTAGTTCCGCACGTATTCACCTTATTCCGATGATGATTTGTATGAATAAACGATTTACTGTGTCCAAAACGATTCTTCCTAATTTAGATTATATTTCAGGTGGGAGTAAAAACCAGTGGTTCCGTGAAGAACGTTCACCATTGTTTCAAACGCTTCTTGGTGATGTGAAAAAGTTTTTATCTTATCCGTTATCTTTACAACATAAGGGATATAAAGAAGCAGAGCGTTTTATGATTAAGCGGATTGAAACAAATGGAACACTATACAGTTATGCGAGTGCTACATTTTATATGATTTATGCATTGCTTGCACTTGGGCATTCGATTCAGTCACAGCTTATTTCCAATGCAGTATTAGGGTTGAAATCTTATATATGGAATATGAACAAGGGGACACATCTTCAAAATTCACCATCTACAGTGTGGGATACAGCTTTACTAAGTTATTCGTTGCAAGAAGCAGGTGTACCACATGATAACCAAATGATTCAAAAAGTGACAGATTATTTGTTGCAAAAACAACATAAAGAGAAAAAAGATTGGAGTGTGCATGCTCCAATACTTGACGCTGGAGGTTGGGGCTTTTCAGATATTAATACGACAATTCCTGATATTGATGATACGACAGCTACACTTAGAGCGTTAGCGCGAAGTAGGAAAGGGAATCAAAAAGTAGAAGAAGCTTGGAAAAAAGGAATTGAATGGGTGAGGGGATTACAAAATATTGATGGGGGCTGGGCTGCTTTTGAAAGAGGTGTAACGAATCGTTTACTGGCCGATTTACCTCTTGATAACGCAGGAGACATGACTACGGACCCATCTACGTCAGATATTACAGGTAGGGTGTTGGAGTTTTTTGGAACATATGCTCCGCACCAGCTAAAAGATGACCAAAAGGATCGAGCAATTAAATGGTTAATGCAAGCACAGGAGAAGAATGGATCATGGTATGGAAAATGGGGAGTGTGCTACATATACGGTACTTGGGCAGTCCTCACAGGTTTACGTGCTGTAGGAGTTCCATCTAATCATACAGCTTTACAAAAAGCAGCTACATGGTTAGAGCGTATTCAACATAACGATGGAGGTTGGGGAGAGTCTTGCAGGAGTAGCATAGAAAAGCATTTTATTTCGTTACCGTTTAGTACACCATCACAAACGGCATGGGCACTCGATGCACTTATTACTTTTTATGATACGGAAACACCTGTCATTCGAAAAGGGATTTCTTATTTACTTGCACATCTAAATCAGAATCAGGATTATCCTACAGGCATAGGGCTACCAGATGGTTTTTATATTCGCTACCATAGCTACCATCATATATTTCCAATCCTTACTTTTGCGCATTATATCAAAAAATATATGAAATAAACCGAGAAATGATCTCGGTTTATTTCATTTTGTATGGGTAGTAGTAGGTCCCAATTGCAAAAGGATAAGGGCGAGATAGCGCCTTATTTTTGTTTAGACTGGCGTTTTTGACGTGCATCGGCGGCGTCAGCACGTGCATTTGCTTCTAAGTCATCATGATCAGCAAGTTCACGAGAGAACTCTACATCGATGCCATCAGAAGTTTTGCTATACCCTAGGTTCTTTTTGTTCATTCGACACAATCTCCTTGTGTTTATGCTATGTTGCAAGTTTAGTTTGACACAAATAGACTTTTTTATACAAAAAGGATTTGGAAAGCATAAAGCCGAAATATACAGTATAAGTAATAGAAATGGGGGATAGGGATGGATTTTTTACATGGGAAAACAGCTGTTGTAACAGGAGCAGCGCAAGGGATTGGGAAAGAAATTGCTTGTACTTTTGCAAAGTTAGGTGCAAAGGTGTTAATCAGTGATGTAAATGAGAAGAAATTAAAAGAAACAGCAAGAGAATTTTTAGACCAAGGATATGAAGTAAGTTTATACGCATGTGATGTGAGTAATCAAAGTGAAGCGAAATCGTTAGTCGAATACGCAGTTCAAACATTTGGAGAATTACATGTTTTAGTGAATAATGCAGGGATTACAAGAGATGCGATGTTACATAAAATGGAGAAATCAGCTTGGGAGCAAGTAATGCAAGTAAATTTAACAGGTGTGTTTTATTGTATGCAACCGGCACTTCTTTACATGAGGCAGCAACAATTTGGACGTATCATCAATATTTCTTCGATTAGTAGGGAAGGTAATATTGGGCAAGCAAATTATGCTGCAACGAAAGCGGGCGTCATTGGATTAACAAAAACGGCAGCAAAAGAAGTGGGCGGATTTGGTATTACTTGTAATGCCATTTGTCCCGGTTTTATGGATACAGATATGACAAAAACAATACCAGATAAAGTGAAAGAGAAGATGGTTGGTGCAATCCCAGTTGGAAGAATTGGAATGCCACAAGATATCGCGAATGCAGCGGCCTTTTTCGCTTCAGAGTATGCTTCTTATATTACAGGCGAGGTATTAAATGTGAGTGGTGGCTTGCAAGTGTAAGAGATAGTTCCATATTTTCAAATATGTTACGGAATAAAATAATTGGATTTTCTAAAAAATTTGTTACATAATAAGTAGAGCCTGACCAACTTTGGTCAGGCCCTTTCATTTAGTTTAGGTTCACCCAAACACTCTTCACTTCTGTATAGTTATTTAATGCATAAGAACCCATTTCACGGCCAAGGCCAGATTGCTTAAATCCACCAAATGGAGAAGCTGCATCAAATACGTTGTAACAGTTTACCCATACTGTACCAGCACGAACTTTACTTGCAATGTAATGTGCATTCTTTACATTTTCTGTCCATACACCAGCGGCTAAGCCAAATGATGACTTATTTGCACGTTCAATTACTTCGTCAATATCATTAAACGGCAATGCAGAGATGACAGGACCAAAAATTTCTTCTTTTGCAATTGTCATTTCATCATTTACGTCCGCAAATACAGTTGGAGCGACGAAATAACCTTGCTCGTATGGTTTGTTTCCACCAACAAGTACTTCTGCGCCTTCTTCGATCCCTTTTTCAATGTATCCCATAACGCGTTTTTGTTGTTCTTCAGAAACAAGAGGTCCAATTGTAGTTTGTGGATCTAGACCTGCACCTTGTGTTAATTTTTTTGAATATAGAACAAGGTCAGCCATAACATTATCATACATTTTCTTTGGAATAAATAAACGTGACCCTGCACAGCATACTTGACCTTGGTTAAACATAACACCGGAAAGTGCTGCTGGGATTGCTCGAGATAAATCAGCATCTGGTAAAATAATATTCGGTGATTTACCTCCAAGTTCTAATGTAACTCGTTTTAATGTTTCAGATGCTTGTCTCATAATTTGTTTACCAACCGGAGTAGAACCCGTAAATGCAATTTTATCAACGAGAGGATGATTGACAAGAGCTTGTCCAGCTGTCTCGCCAAATCCTGGTACGATGTTGACAACGCCTTTTGGGAATCCAGCCTCTTCAAATAATTCAGCTAAGTATAGAGCGGAAAGAGGTGTTTGTTCTGCTGGCTTCAATACGATTGTACAACCAGTTGCAAGAGCAGCCCCCATTTTCCACATTGCCATAAGGAGTGGGAAGTTCCACGGAATAATTTGCCCAACAACACCAACAGCTTCATGGCGTGTATAGTTAAAATATTCACCAGAGACTGGGATTGTTTGACCGACAATTTTTGTAGCCCAGCCAGCGTAATAACGCATATGTTCAATTGCAAGCGGAATATCTGCTGCTAATGTTTCACGGATTGGTTTACCGTTATCTAATGTTTCAAGTTGTGCCAGTTCTTCTTTATGTTCTTCCATTAAATCAGCAAGCTTGTACATAAGACGGCTTCGTTCAGCGCTACTCATACGTGACCAAGGACCTTCATCGAAGGCCTGTCTTGCAGCCATTACGGCTTTATGAATGTCTTCGCGACCAGCTTCTGAAACAATCGCAAGTGTTTCACCAGTTGCTGGGTTTGGAGTTTTAAATGTCTTTCCAGAAGCGCTTTCAACAAAAGCTCCATTCACATATAATTTTTTTGTTCCTTGAAGAAATTTCTCTACTTTTTCATGAAGATTTACAGCTAGTTGACTCATTGTATAACCCCCTTGAAAATATAATGTAAACGCAGTACGAGACGGCGTTTATTCCTGTAACAAAGTTGTAAAGAAACTAGATGGAAGACCTCTAATTTTAATCATAAATAACGAAGACTGAAAATTCAAATTTCATTTACGTTACAATTGTAAAAATTATGTAATACGGAGTTGGATTCTATATATTTGCAAAAAATCCTTCTAGTTTTTCTTTTCTAGTAGGAAAAACTAGAAAAACAATGTTACAATTATACATCGTGAGAGGAGGGAGAAAATGAAGGATTATCATGATGATCCACGCTTTCGAATTGCCCATAGAGAGGCGTTAATTGGTCTTGGACTTGCTTTTATCAATTTTATAATATGGTATGGATTTGCCTATGGGCTTGGGAGTAAAGATCCAAGTGAATATACATATGTATTAGGTTTTCCGGCATGGTTTTTTTATAGTTGTATAGTCGGTTTTGGTGTAGTAGTTATACTTCTTATTTTAATCGTGCGTTTTGCATTTCAAGATATTTCGCTCGATGAGGAAGAAAAAAGTGAGGAATGATAAATGAATTGGTACGTAATAATCCCAATGATAATTTCTTTTATCGTTGTATTTTTAATTGGTGTATATGCATCAAGACGTGTACAAGCAACCGCTCATAATAAATTTTTACAAGAATATTTTCTTGGAGGACGTGAGCTTGGCGGTCTATTATTAGCTATGACAATGATTGCTACGTACGGTAGTGCGAGTAGTTTTATCGGTGGACCTGGAATTGCATACAATATGGGGCTTGGATGGGTATTATTATCAGCAATCCAGGTTGTAACGGGTTACATTGTCTTGACGGTAATTGGTAAAAAGTTTGCAATCATTGCAAGAAAGATGGAAGCAATTACGCTTATTGATTATTTAAAAGGAAGATATAATCATAAAGCAGTGGTCATTCTTTCAGCAGTATGTATTATTATCTTTTTATTTTCAGCAACAGTTGCTCAGTGGGTTGGAGGCGGAAGGTTAATTGAATCGTTAACAGGTCTTTCGTATACAACGGCTTTATTTCTTTTTACATTCTCTGTACTTGTATACGTTTTAATTGGTGGATTCCGCGCAGTTGCTTTATCTGATACATTGCTCGGCATTATTATGTTAGCAGGTACGACAATTATTTTAATTGCAACAGTGATTGCTGGTGGCGGGATTGAAAAGATTATGCAAGAACTGGTTCGAATTAATCCCAATTTAATTACACCATTTGGTGCAGATGGCAGTTTAACGAAAACGTATGTGACATCATTTTGGATATTAATTGGTGTTGGTGTTGTTGGATTACCGCAAATTAGCGTGCGTGCGATGTCTTATAAAAATTCAAAAGCGATGCATCAAGCTTTAATTATCGGGACAATTGTTGTTGGTACAATTATGATTGGTATGCACTTAACAGGTGTATTTGCACGCGTGGTGCTTCCAGGCGTAACTGTACCAGACAAAGTAATGCCACTTCTTGCGATGGAAGTATTGCCACCTTGGCTTGCTGGAATCTTTTTGGCTGCCCCAATGGCGGCAATTATGTCAACGGTAAACTCACTTTTACTACTGGTGAGTTCATCCATTATTAAAGATATATATGTGAACTATATAAATGAAAATGCGGCGGATACAACAATAAAAAAAGGAAGTCTATGGATTACGGGTATCATTGGTTTACTTGTATATGCCGCAGCTATTAAACCGCCAGATTTCTTAATATGGTTAAACTTATTTTCCTTTGGTGGCTTAGAAGCAGCATTTATTTGGCCTATTGTTTTAGGGCTATATTGGAAGAGAGGGAATGCAGTTGGCGCGCTTGCATCCATTCTGGTTGGTGTGAGTTCTTATATGCTATTTCACCTTTGTTTTCCAAATCCGTTTGGTATACATACAGTTGTGTTTCCGATTTGTTTTGCTTTCATTGCGTATGTAATAGGTAGTATGCTAACGTCAAGTAAAACGGCATGAAGATATATGTGTGAATGGCATATATAAAATGGGTATGTTCTACAGTTTTTAATCAAAAAATAGAAAAGATGTTTGGATTTGAAGAGTTTATAATCTAATTAAATAAATTTGTTATAAAAATAGAGCTCGTATTGCATTTATAAGAGCTCTACTTTTTATAATTAAAAACTTAATTATGATGCAAATTTATGTGTAGGATAGGTTGGATAGTTATTTTTATGTTTATGGAAAAGTTTTCGAAAAACAAATCCGTCTAGACCAACACGTCCAGCGTTATGTCCTGCAACTAAAATCAGTATAGACAATAGTATCATATTTGGATTTGTACTTATAGTTCCACTTAAAAGAAAAGCAGTGTTCATGATTAATCCGAAAAATGCTGCGGTTTTCGTAAGCCCTCCTAAAAGAAGACCAAGCCCAACTAAAATTTCTCCCCATTGTACGAGAAAGCTAAATAAATCAGCATGTGGAAGAGCAAAGTGTTGTAGAAAATCAGCCCACCAACCTTGTACAGCTGGATGATCTCCACTCGCTTTGGCAATTGCATCTTTTAAAAAACCGCTTGCGTCAAATGATTGACCGAAAAACTTCCCTAATCCAGCAGATAACCAAGCGTATCCTAAATATAAACGAAGGGGTAATAGAATAAATAAAGCTTTTTTGTTATTACGTAAAAAATCAATAAACATAATAAATTCCTCCGATACATAATAAAATGTATTTACAAGTTTATTATGTATTTTTGTGAATCGAATCACAATGAACGAAATTTGAACAAATGGTTCAATCCAGTGGTTGTTTGAATAATTCATCGTTTGTTCAAAAAGCAGTGTGTGAATACAGTGTGATTTTAATTTATGGCGTATATGGTTTAAAAAATAGTTAACATGTATTTTGGTTTATACCATAATAAGAGGTGAAGGGATGGGTGGGAAGTGCCATGAAAAAGGTGCTTTTTTTGGGAGATCCAGGTATTGATGATTCTTTAGCCATTATGTATGGGCTATTACATCCTGAGATTGAAATCGTTGGGATTGTAACTGGATATGGAAATGTAACACAAGAGCAAGCAACGAGCAATGCTGCGTATTTAATGCAACTAGCAGGCAGAGAGGATATACCAATTATAAATGGAGCAAAAATGCCATTGTCAGGTGAATTTACAACATATTATCCGGAAATTCATGGAGCGGAAGGATTAGGGCCAATTCGCCCTCCAAAAACGATTCAACCAAATATTAAATCGTTTTGTGCAATCTTTGACATAATCCAGCGTTATAAAAAAGAAATTATTATTGTTGATACAGGAAGATCAACAAGTTTAGCAACGGCGTTTATATTAGGAAAAGATATAATGAAAGATGTAAAAGAATATTACTGTATGGGTGGAGCATTTCTTGTTCCAGGGAATGTTACCCCTGTAGCAGAGGCGAATTTTCATGGAGATGCACTTGCTGCAAATTTAGTCATGCAGTATGCAAAAAACGTAACATTAATCCCTCTAAATGTTACAAGTGAATCAATCGTTACACCTGAAACTGTGCATTATATAAAAAAACATTCACAAACTGCATTTAACAAATTAATTGAACCTATATTTCAATATTATTATAAGGCATATAAGAAAATAAATCCGAAAATTACCGGAAGCCCCATTCATGATGTGCTTACGATGATGGCAGTTGTAAATCCTTCTATGATTGAATATGTATATCGGAAAGTAGAAGTTGATTTAGAAGGTAGTGCAAAGGGGGAAAGTATCGCTGATTTTCGGCCACAACCCGATGCGAAAGCTCTTAAAAATTGGGTGCGAATTGGGTGGAAATTAAATTATAAGAAATTTGTTGAAAATTTTGTTCGAATTATGACATAGACATAATAGGAGATGACGAGTTAAAATAATAGAGACGATTATTTAGACAATCGTCTCTATTGTTTTGTTTATAACTATATATAAAAGATAAAAGATAAAAGATAAAAGATGTAAATTAGGAGAGGGAATTCACTTGAGAAAAGTTATAATATGTGCGGGAATCATTGGTGTATTCGTAGTACTTATATCCGGTAACTTTTTAGTAAAAAAAGTTTGGAGCTCTAATAATGATGATGCTCAATTTATTGCCTCATTTGTTGAAGAACATAAAGATGAAAAAAATAGTGCCCTACTTATAAAGCGAAATGATAAAGTTGTTTATTCTGTGAATCCAGATGTCGTGTTACCAGTTGCGAGCACGATGAAGTTAATTGTTGCACTTGAATTTACGAAACAAGTTGTAGATGGGAGAATTGACCCAAATAGTTATGTGTCAATTGATGATGTAAATCGTTACTATATTCCAAATACAGATGGTGGTGCGCAGGATCGTTGGCAAAAGTATTTAATGAAAACTGGTAAAATGGATGGAAATGCAATTTCTTTAGAAGAAGTTGCGAAAGGGATGATGAAATTTAGTTCAAATGCAAATACAGAATATTTAATGGATCGACTTGGACTAGATTATATTAACCAAAATTTACAAAACCTATCACTTCCTTCACATCAACCGTTATTTCCTATTGTTTCTTCTCTATACATTCCGGGATATTTGCATAAGGAACTGCATATTCCAAAATCTAAATTAGAGAAAAAGTTAAAAGAAATGTCTTCAGAAGAATATCGTCGTTATGCCATGTTAATACATGAACGGTTAAAAGAGAAAGGACCGTTATTACAAAAAGAAATTCCGCTCTATTTAGAAGGAAAATATGAAAAAATATGGTCAGATAAGTTGCCAGCTGCATCCGCAAATGATTATATGGTGCTTCTGGAAAAAGCGAATCATAAAAAAGGATTTACAAAGGCTGGAGAAAATGAGTGGGCAAATCTTGTTGAAACGGACATGAAAGCAAAGAAGTATCGTAAGTCATTCCGGCATGCTGGACAAAAAAATGGGTATACCCCATGGACATTAGCAAAAGCAGCTTATGCCACTGATAAACTTGGGAATTGTACAGAAATTGTATTTTTAGCAAATCAATTGGATGAAGATGATAGTACAGAGCTTCGTAAGCACTTACTGAATTTACAGTTCCAGGTGTTAAAAAGTGAAAAATATGATGCCACTGTTATTAAATAAACCCGATGCGTGAAGCATCGGGTTTATTTTTATCCCGCTATTTGTGGGCAGTAAGACCCCACTGATGGAAGTTTCACTTTATACAAGCACCTTTTCAAAAGCTCAGGGTATGATGATTATTGACACTCCCACCCCTAAAGGGGCAAGCTGGCTAATGCCAGTGGGATTCTTGCTACCAAAGGCGAAGTTCATTTCTGATATCGCTGACGTGCAAGATTGCGGTGTGCCATCACCACTCTCACGACAGACCATATAGGTTCGTGAGCTACGGTACTGTGACCATACCATACAGCTAGTTGCGTGTTCAAATGTTTTAGCGTCTTGTTCTTGACGACACATATAGTTTTACCGATAGCGTGAATTAGACTATCGAACCTCATACTATATTCTGCTTTCAATGAACACATAAGCGTTTTAAAGACTTGTTCTTGTCTATAGTTGAATTATACCTAAAAAACAAGTGTTTTTATACGAAAAAGCGATACTTTCATCCCATGCCTAAAGGCGGACTAAAGTCCTGCATGGGCTTTCCCGTATCGCGAAATCTGTAATAACTGGGCGAAAGGGGAAAAGGTGATGAAACAAAATAAGGAGGAATTTATAAAGAGTGAGGGCGCTGATTTCCCTGGGGAAACCTATGCAAATTGTGTGCTACAGCATGTGTTTCAATTTCAGCGAGATTACTTGTTGCAAGAGATGTTTATGATTCATCGTGCTCATATTATCATGCTTATTGAGCAAAAATTAATGAAACAAAAAGATGCAAAAGTTATTTTAACAGCGTTAGAAAAAGTGGCACAAATTCCAAAGAGTCAATTACTGTATGAGAAGGAGCATGAAGATCTCTTTTTTTTAGTGGAGCATTTAATTGGGCAAGAAGCAAATCATAATTTTGTAAGTAATATGCATATTGGCAGGAGCCGGAATGATATGGGGGTTGCGATGTATCGGATGAGTTTGCGTCGCTATTTACTCCGTTATATAGAGCATTTTCTTCTTTTACAAGAAAGTGTGTTGGAAGTTGCGAATGAACATATGGAAACAATCATGCCTGCTTATACGCACACACAACCTGCCCAGCCGACAACATTCGGTCATTATATGTTAGCAATATATGATACAATGCATCGGGATTTAGAACGTGTTTGGAAGGTATATCATCTTGTCAATCAATCTCCTTTGGGTGCAGCTGCTCTATCTACTACAAGCTTTCCTATAAATAGACAGCAGGTTGCAAAGTTGCTCGGTTTTTCAAGTGTTATTGAAAATTCATATGACGCTATTGCAAGCGCAGACTATTTATTAGAAACAAGCGCGACACTTATGGTAGCGATGACGAATAGCAGTAGATGGCTCCATGATTTCTTACTACTAGCAACAAAAGAATACAATGGGATTACTGTTGCAAACCCATACGTACAAATCAGCAGTATAATGCCGCAAAAACGGAACCCTGTTTCCATTGAACATGCTCGTGCTCTCGCTAGCAGTGCACTTGGAGAAACTTTCACTGTATTTCAAATGATTCATAATACACCGTTTGGAGATATTGTTGATACAGAAGATGATTTGCAACCTTATTTGTATGAAGGAATCGAAAAGGCAATTCGTGTGTTTTGTATGATGAATGCAGTAATTCGAACGATGAAGGTGGAAGATGAAGTTTTAAGAACTCGCTCGTTTCAACATGCAATTACAATAACAGATTTTGCAGACGCATTAACAAAAAATTATAAGATTCCTTTTCGGCGTGCTCATCGTGCTGCAAGTGATATTGCAACAATGTCTATACAGCAGAAAAAAGAGTTACATGAACTGAATTTCACAGAAGTAAACATATATTTACAAGAAAACTTTCATGTAATACTTTCAGAAAAAGAATGGGATGATATTATATCACCAGAATCATTTGTTGAAAAACGGACTGTATATGGTGGGCCGAGCAAAAAAGAAATGGTACGTATGATTCAAAAGAGGAGAGAGTGTTTTAAGAACGAAGAAATTACATTCGAAAGGGAAAAACAACGGATCTCACAAGCTGAAAAAGAAGTAATGACGATAGTCTGGAATATTATTGAATCGTAAAAGCAGGATTTAATGAATGAATCGCCAATATTCTATTTAAATATAAAAATATAAATCCAAATAAACCCCTTCTTTTTAGGTGGGAGAGAGCATACGGCCATGCATAGAAACGGTCAGATCCTTTTTCTGCCTCATGCCAAGGTAAAACAGAGAGAGAAAATGAGTGTAAGTCACCTTTTCTTCTTCGTATCAACGACTTATATGTCGAAAAATCAAAAGGGATTTATATAGAAAGAAGAGATTGTCGATGATTCAATTACAGGTATATAAAGATGTTTCTTACTTTAAGAAGGAAGTCACCTCCATTTTGGAAATGAATGAGCAAGAAAATAATTTATTATTAGGGGTGTTACAGTCTACGGAGAATCCGTTGTTTATGGCAATAGCAAAGCAAAATGAAAAAATTGCTCTCATACTTCTTCAAACTGAGAAAAAGCAAATGATTGTTGCTAAATCCGAGATTTCGCAAGAGGCTATAGAGGGAATAGCGAAACAATTAACAAAGGTGTATCCAGATATACCGGGATTGATTGGTGAAAAGCGAGTGGTGAAACAATTAGCTGAAGAGATTGCAAAATTAGAACAAAAGAAGCTTTCTATTCGTATGAATCAAGGTGTGTATGAATTAAAAAAAGTAAAGAAGAAATGGGGTGAATATGGAGTTTTCCGGCGAGTAAACAGCGTTGAACTACCATTAATTGAAAAGTGGGTGCACCAATTTTGTGAAGATGTTCATTTGCCCACTACGGAAGAAAAAGCAAAACAAACTGCAAACACATTAGTAAGTACAAATCGGTTGTTTGGATGGGAAGTAGATGGGAGATTAGTTTCAGTAGCTGCAATTACAAGGCCTACTAAGAGTAATATTACAATCAATTTTGTATATACACCGAAAGAAGAACGTAAACAAGGGTACGCTTCTAATTGTGTAGCTGCCCTTAGCCAGCTCATGTTAGACCGAGGTTATAAAACAACTACTTTATATACAGACTTAGCAAATCCAACGTCGAATAAGATTTACCAAGAGATAGGATATGAACCAATAATGGAATCTGTATTAATATTTTTAGAACCGATAAGATAAAAGGCTCGCTTATATGCGAGCCTTTTGCTATGAAACTATTTTTCATCAATGCGAATTACGCCGCCAGATTCGAAATGGGGTGTATCTAAAAGATGGATAACCGCTTTAGCGACATATTCAGGGGAGAGTAATTTTCCTTCTTCTTTTAAAGCGATAAATCGATCTAAGTTAGTAAAATCTTCTTTTTCTGTTTGCCGAATTTGTTGCTGCATGTCTGTGTCAACAACACCTGGGGCAAAAGCAATTGTTTTTACTGGATATTCTTTTTCAGCTTCCTCTATAGCGACACATTGTGTAAACATGTTCACGCCAGCTTTCGTTGTACAATATGCTCCCCATCCAAAGTATGGTTTTTGGCCGGCTCCTGAAGAAATGTTAATAATACGTTTGTCCACGTTCCAATTTTTCGTATGTTTCATAAACGAAGAAGTAAGGATCATCGGTGCAATTAAATTAATTTGTACATTTGCAATCAAAAGTTCACTTTCTGATTTTTCAATCGGTTTCATTGGTGCGAGGGTACCGGCATTATTAATCAAATGGATAGACGATACGTTTTCTTTTTCAATGGATGAAAAGATTGTTTCAAAATGAGTTTCTAGATTATGTACATCTTGGAGATCGATTGAGTGAAATGTTAAAGGAATATCTTTTTGTTTTGCTTTTTCAATAAGCTTTTCATTTTGTCTTCTAGAAATACAAATGAGTCGTGTATTTTCCTCTAATAATTGTGTAGCGATTGCCTCGCCTAATCCTTGTGAAGTACCTGTTACAATGACGTAGCGCATTTCTTTAAAACTCCTCCCATATTAAATGTAATAAGTGGTGTTGATAAGGTGTTTTATCTACATGTTATAGTATAGAGCATCTTATATAAAGAAATAAATCTCCTCATATGAGGAGATTTATTGTTTATTTTAAGGAAAGTAATCTTTTGAATAAAATGTTGTTTTCAAGATGTACATGCTGGAATAAATCAGATTCAAAATCTTCTAGACGATTATAAACCATACGATATGTGCGGCATGCATGCTCTGGAGGAGTAAAATCATTTGTAATGATTCGTAATTCTTTTATAAGATCGCCAGCTCCATCATGCTCTTGTTCTAATTCTTCAAGCCTTTCAATTGCCAAAATTAAATTTTCTTGAGTTGAATTTTGTTCGTATTTTTTGATAAGCGGGAATACAAGAGTTTCTTCTTTTATTATATGTTGTTCAAGTTCTAATTTTAATTCATGAAAAAGTCGGTGAACGGTACTTAAATGCGACTCTGTTTGACCATGTACGCGAAATACTTTTGTTACATATGGGCTCAGCTGTGGCAATTCTTCTTGAATATATCGATGATGTTTTTGGATAATATGGTCAATTAGTATAGAAAAATTAGCCTCACTCCAGTTTGTAGATTCATTATTTTTTGATTTATATAAAATATATTGTTTATTTAATAGCTTTAAAAGTTCATCAGGAGAAATTTCTTTTGTTTGTGTCGCTATTTCAATTGTTTTGTCCCCGCCACAACAAAAATCAATACGATGTTTTTTAAACAAATCACTTGCTTGTGGAAAAGTGGTAACTATTTCACCAACAATAGATGTTTTAGTAAAAGGTGTAGCCATATGAATCACTCCTCTGTTCATTTGTATGCTTTTAGCATAATGGATAAGAAAAGAGATCGAAGTGATTATAATCACAAATATAATGTAGAATTCATGAATGTTTTGTACATGCGGGGAGGAGTTGTTCAATCTGTTTGAAAAAGTAATGGTGGTGATTCTTCTTTTGAAAATGATATCGAATAAGCCTTGCTGAATTTCTTGCAACAAATGAAAAAAGAGTTGGAAATGCTCATGTTATAATAAACTAAGGTGGTGAGGAAATGAAACATAAAATGGGATTATATAATGGGCCATTTCAATCTATTCAATCTGGAAAAAAGGTATTTGAAGTACGCTTATATGATAAAAAGCGTCAGAATATACAAAAAGACGATAAAATCGAATTTACAAATCTAACAACAAAAGAAACAATTTGTGTAAAAGTAACTGAGTTAAAATGTTATCAAACATTTCAACAGATGTATGAAGACATTGATAAAGAGTTGCTGGACTGTGCAAACTGGAGTGTAGAAGAAATGCTAGCAAGTACATATGAAATATATACGAAAGAACAAGAGAAAAGGTGGGGAACAATTGCTATTGGGGTTGAAGTAATAGCATGATTCGAAATCGTAGCTCACTCATTTTGATACAAGAAAACAAGGTTGCTCTTATAAAACGTGTTCGAAAGAATGAAGTGTATTTTGTCCTTCCGGGTGGAGGGATTGAAGAGTATGAAACACCGAAAGAAGCGACAATACGTGAGGCTTATGAAGAATTAGGCGTGCATGTTGAAGTTCAAAAACTTGTTACGAAGTATGAGTATAAAGGCACTCAGTATTTTTATGAAGCTCGTATCATTGGTGGTGTTTTTGGTACAGGAAAAGGTGAAGAATTTACAAAGAGTGATAGGGGACAATACATTCCAGTTTGGATTCCTGTAAAAGAGCTATTAAATTTAAATATCAAGCCATATGAAGTAGCGAAAATGATATTTCATTGTTACAAAAACGTGAAGTCTGACGACATACAATAAAAACCATTGACATACATACCTGAATTCAGTATTGTATTCAGGTATGTGTTCAAAATCAGGAGGTTTTTATGAGTAATCAAACTACACATCATGTAAAAATGACAACAGCGGATCCATCTGGAATTGGTCTATTTGGATTAGCAATGGTAACACTTGTAGCATCATCACAAAAGCTAGGATTAACTGATGGCGTTTCATTTGTATTACCATGGGCAATCTTTTTAGGAGGATTTGCACAACTTTTTGCTTGCGTTCACGATGCAAAGCATAATAATACGTTCGGTACAACTGCTTTTGGTGCGTATGGTCTATTTTGGTTAGGTGTTGGGACATCATGGTTAATTCAACTTGGTGTATTTGGCGAAAAACTGGCACAAGCTGTAGATCCAAAGCAACTTGGTGTTGCATTTATTGGGTACCTAATTTTTACAATTTTCATGACTATTGGAGCAATGGAAACACATAAAGTATTATTTATGATTTTTGTACTTATTGATTTCTTATTTATCGGTCTTTCATTTAGTACTTTAGGTGTTATGCCACATGCTATGCATAATTTAGCAGCGTATTCTGAACTATGTATTTCATTACTATCTTTCTATGGTTCAGCAGCTGCTGTATTAAATACACATTTCGGAAAAGTTGTATTACCAGTAGGAAAGCCATTTGGCATTTTTAAAAAATAAGAGTAGAGGAGCACGAATGACAAGAAGAGTCATTCGTGCTTTTTTTATAGCGTGCCCAGTTAAGCTAAGTATTGCTTACTGGTGAAAGTCTAGGTAAGAACCAACTCGCCTAGTAGCTGATAGGCAACTAGTGGAGAAATTCTAAAGTTGAAGCCCTGGGAGAAAAATGTTGTGTAAAATGTACAAAAAATAGAGAATTCAGCTTTACTTTTATTATATCGATATGATATAGTGATTATAAACCATTTTACTTTTAATAATATAGAGATTTAAATGAGCTGTAACTTCAGAAGAGGATAGCAATGTTAAATCTCCTCTGCGGTTGCAGTTTTTTAATGTCGTTATTATTGTTGTAAAGTGGTCGAAAATGAATATGTACATATAGGTACATTGTAGGAGGATTTTTTCATGCAAAACGGTAAAGTAAAATGGTTTAACTCAGAAAAAGGTTTCGGATTCATCGAAGTTGAAGGCGGAGAAGACGTATTCGTTCATTTCTCAGCTATCCAAGGCGAAGGATTCAAAACTTTAGAAGAAGGTCAAGAAGTTACTTTCGAAGTAGAACAAGGTAACCGTGGACCACAAGCTACTAACGTAGTTAAGAAGTAATTGAATTGAAAAGAGAAGGGCTTGCCCTTCTCTTTTTTTATTGTGCTTGATTCATTTCATTCTTTCGAATGTATGTTTATCCCGCTATTCGCGTGCAATAATACTCTCACCTCAACATTCGACGAAAACAAAGAAGCTAGACGAGAGATAAAGCAAACCTCGCTGATTAAAGCTTTACTCTATATACAAAAAAATTTAGTTATTTTTGTCTGAATATTCAAAAAGTAATCCCGGGATCTTTTTTATAAATTTTGTTTTGTGTATTTGTACAGTGGGGAATATATAATTAAAAATATAATCAGATAAGGAAGAGGGATATGACTTGAATGAACCTAAATATTATATTGTCTTTGATGTTGAACGGAATTTTCGACCTTATAAATCGCAAGATCCCTTGGAAGTGGTTGATATTGGGGCAATCAAGGTAGAAGCAAGTACAGTGCGTATAATAGGACAATTTTCTTCACTTGTTAAACCAACCGCACCTCTAACCCGCCATACAACAAAATTAACAGGCATTACAAAGCAAGATTTAAAAGAGGTAGAAGTGTTTCCAGAGGTAATGGAGCGATTTCTTCAATTTGCTGGGGATGATTATATGTTTATAACATGGGGAAAGGAAGACTATAAATTTCTTGCGCAAGATTGTAAGCTACATCATATAGAATGCCCTAATATAGAGAATGAGAGAAAATTTGATTTGCAAAAATTTGTATTTCAAGCATATGATCAATTATTTATACATACACCAAGTTTAAAATTTGCGGTGGAACAATTTTCTTTAGAATGGGAAGGAAAGCAGCACCGTGCCTTTGCAGACGCTAAGAACACCTTGAATATCTTTCTTAAAGTATTCAAGGAAAAGGATATTTATAAGCGGTATAAACGAAATGAAGAACTCGTACTTGTAAAGAATGGTTTATTAACTGAAAAAGCAAAAAAGAAAATGAAAAGATGGGTATTTAAAGAATTAAAGAAAAAAGAACACAGTCCATTTACTTGGGATGATTTTCAAAATAGCAAGACATGGGGGAATATAACGGAACGATATTATATTGATAATAACACAATACGACTTTTACAAAATTATTTTACTATGGCTGTAAAGAAAGGTGAGCAGCAGTTGCGAGTGTTAGAAGAGATAAATAACAAAATAAATGATGCATAGTCAAAAGTTAAAAGTGTTCGTGTAAATGAATATATAAAGAATTGTTTTTTTGTTAGGCTTCTTTAATTAGAATAACAATGATTATATACACGTATTTTTTGAGGTGAATAGATGAAAAAATTGTACTTAGTAATAAGTGTGCTTCTAAATTTTATTTTTGGTTTTCTTTTTGGGGGGGGGAATAACCGTTTATTTAATCAATTGTCTATTTAATGGTTGCTCAGATATGGTAGAAGAAGAATGGGCGGATATGGTTATGGGGTTAGTTATTACTTTGATAATAGGTGGTATTCTTTTTCCGATGATTATATTTACGAACAGAAAGTTTTTACATGCTGTGAAGATGAGAAAAAACATTATTTTCTTGTCATTTCCCCTTTTTTTATTCTAGGTACTTTTTTTAGTTTTTCTTTAAGATCGAACCATATCGGTCCATTTTAAAGAAAGTGCGGCATTTCTCGTGATTATTCCCCTCTCATCAGTTGTTCTTACGGACAATTCTCCTTGAGCTGTCTCCCTTAAATTCTGATATATTTTATTGTAGTTTAAAGATAACTGCTTTTCTTCAGTTCTAGTAGTTATACAAACAATAGCCTGATAGGATATATTGAAGAAATGTCATCTTTTTGAATTCTAATAGTAGGTTTTCGTGTCCGGATATGTATAGTAACCAAGGTAGAGGCAAAGGGATGTGAGTAAAAATAAAAGAGCGCTACAGAATAGTGCTCAATAAAAACCATAATATGGAATAGGGGGTGTAATTGTAAAATAAAACTGGTCTGTGAATGACCCCTCCTTAACACTCTTACGAGTTGTTTGAAGAAGGGACTTCCTGTTTCATAGAGCGTTGCTGCTTGGGAATCTAAGCAGTCTTACATACTCTCCACAGGCGTCGTTTATACTGTTTGGACACAACCTTGCCCTACAGTTTCATTCTTCGGTCGTTCTCATAAGTAATCGCTCTAATCCTTTTCGCAAAATGTTGAGACTTGCATTATAATCTCTGTCTAACACTGTTCCACACTTTGTACAAATATGTGTCCGAATCGAAAGTGATTTTTCCACACGATTCCCGCAGCTAGAACAATCTTGTGATGTGTACGCTGGGTCTACTCTCACAAGTAAACCGCCAAATTTCTCACACTTATATAAAAGCATCTTACGAAAAGCGCCCCAGCCTGCATTAGAGATCGACTTCGAAACTTTTCGATTCCGAACCATCTTTCGAATATCCAGATTTTCTATACAAATCACCGAATACATTTGCGTGAGATGATAACTTAATTTGTGTAAGAAATCTTTTCTTTGATTCGCTACCTTTTCATGAAGGATCTGAATTCGTTCTACTTGCTTCTTATAGTTCGCAGAGTCCTTCTTTTCTTCGAAAGGTTACGCTGTGCTTTGCGCAGTTGTTTTTCTTTTTGCAGAAGAAATCTTGGATTTTCAAATACCGTTCTATTTGAAAGAACAGCGTATTGATTCAGTCCTACATCTATACCAATTGCATTTTCCATATCAATAGAGGGAGATACATCCTGTCTTTCGACACTAAAAATAGCGTACCACCTCTTCGATTGGCGTTTCAGAATCAACTGTTTGATCGTTCCTTCTATCGGCCGATGCAGATGAATCTCTATTTCTCCTAACTGTTTGTTATATAAATTTCCGTTATCTGAAAATGACATCACAAAGCGGTGTTTCCCATTCGATTTGAATCCAAATTGAGGGAAAGTGAGACTATTATAGTCTTTATACGTTTTCAATTTGGGATAATTTGTATCCCCACGAAAAAAGCCATCATATGCCTTTTTGAGTCGTAAAAATACTTCTTGTAAGGGCTGTGATGGCACTTCTTTCAGAAAAGGATATCTCTTCTTATCGATTACTTGTTGCTTTTGCATGTCAGAACGTGTATACAATTGCTTATTTTCTTTATATTTTCTCTGTTTATCTAAAAGAGCAGAGTTATAGGTTTGACGACAATATTGTAGCCAACGTTCTAACATTTCTTTCTGTTCTTTCGTTGGTAAAATTTCATATTTTTGGCTCAACAACATTGTCATCACCTTCCTCTTTTTTCACTGTAGTGCTTCAGATCCCTAAAAACAAAGAAACGAATATACGTTCCCCTCACTACTAATATACATGAAGTTACAGAAAGAGGAAATGAAAACTTCGTGCTGTGCACGACCAACATTCATCCCCTCCCTACCACTGGACTATGTCCTGCACGCGCTTGAGGAAGGGGACTTCTGTTGGAGTACTGTTAAAAATCTATCCTATCTTCAACTTATAAGCCAATTCATAAAATCTGCTTCTTATCTGTACAACAGGAAATACGAACAAAGGTGCTTTAGTTGAATAAAGCTTAAACATAGTATATAAAAACGTTTGGATAATCCCAAGCGTTTTTATATGCTAAATATACTATTATTTAATATGCAAATTGTGTTGCAAAATCATGCGCTATTTATACTGTGATTAGGCTTTTTCTCCATGTTATCTGAACTACTTACACCCAAACAGGTGGTGTTTTAAATATCGTTTATGAACATTTTACTTTAACAGAGCCAATACAAGTAGGACCGATCTATTTCGATCCTACTTGTAAATACTTTACATATTTCACTTACTTACTTACTTACTTACTTACTTACTTACTTACTTACTTACTTCTATTACCTTGGATGGGCTATAATTCCCCGCACTATCTCTTACTACTACGCTTACTCTCGTTCCCATTTTTTGTACTGGTATCTTAATTGAAAACTGTCCTTTTGAGTTTGCCTTTCCTTTACCAATAAGAGTTGAAGCCACTTTTACATTCACATCTGTATTAGGCTCAGTTGTTCCTGTTATCACTGTATCCTTACTGGTCAGTTTATTTACATTTGGGATAGTTGGAGGTGTTTTATCTAGTACGCTTATTGTTGTAAATGG
>Ga0102589_1002559_pt1 | contig 20682 bp, 16 predicted proteins | sample AraplaMF_Col_mLB_FD_76858 | JGI IMG/M metagenome (GOLD analysis project Ga0102589, IMG submission 76858) | Arabidopsis root microbial communities from the University of North Carolina, USA - plate scrape MF_Col_mLB | ecosystem: Host-associated > Plants > Roots > Endosphere | place: USA... | reverse complement strand
GTTCTAGAATCTCTTGATCTTTGTGGTACACCGTGCGGTTGTGACAATGCGAAGGCTGATCCGAAGGGAACGCTGCACAGATCACATCCGGTCCCGAGACAATCTCAATCATCGTCTCCGGCTTCATGCGCAATGTCTCATAGATTTCGGTCATGTTCGCGCAGAACCCTTCCGAATAGCCTTTTCCCCGGTATCCAAGCAGGCAGAATAGATGGTGTCCTCTCAGTTGAATACGCAATGCCTCACCTCTTCCCATACGTTAACCAAATTGTATCACCGAAGTTGACGATTAGTAACCCCTTCACCTACCAAACCAGCTCGTATTGCGAACGGATAGCCCCCAAGCAGTTCTATTCTGCATGTGACGCATAGGCTGGAATTACCTCGATCATAGATGTACAAGTGAACGCAAAAAAGCAGACCCCGTAAGGTCTACCTGATCTTCTTCAATCAAACCGCTGTGTCTTATACCACTTGTTCTGTCGACCACTGATGCGGTCCACGACCATGGAATAGAACGCTTTGAGGGAAATGACTAAGAACAACTGTGCATACGTGAAATACGATACACAGGACAAAATAAAATTACGTGTGTTGCTCTGTCCAATATCCGACGCCAATGCCAGATTGATCTGCAGCACATAAATGTAATACATGAGCGCCCACGCGATAACTAAATAGATATACACGTCACTCGTGAATTGAAACGGTGAGACGACCGCCGGATTGAACAACCCGATGATCTGATACACGATATTCACTACGAAAATAATATCCGATATGATCAGTGCGATCATGAACCAGAAATAGCTCGCTGCATAATAGAGCACGTGCAGTTTAATCCGCCAGCTCGACGTATTGAATAGATGATGCAGATTATCCATGACGACGCGATAGTTTCCCTTCGCCCAGCGCTCACGCTGCCGCATATAGACACTGAGCTGCTCCGGCTCCTGCTGGTAGGCTTCTGCTTTAGGCGCCAGCGCAATCAGCTGGCCTCGGGTTAGAATTTCGAAGGATACCGCCGTATCCTCCGTAATCGCATCTTCGTCCCATCCGCCGATCTCTCGTATCAGCGCGGTCCGAACGATGAAGTTCGTGCCAGGAATCGTCCCAAGCTTGAACAGCTCCCATAACCCCGTATGATGAACCCGTTGGATCGTAACCAGCTCTAAATTAATACAGCTCGACAGAAAATTATGATTCCGATTCCGCGCTTTATTCCGGCCAAATACAGCGCCATACTTCTCAGGTTCCTCCATTGTCTTCTGCACTAAGAAAAACAGTGCATTGCGCTCCGGCGCGGCATCCGCATCATAGATACAAATCCATTCCCCGGTCGCTTGCTTGAGCGCATCATTGAGTGCACCGGATTTGCCGCCCGTACCGACCCGCTCCATAATCTGTAGATTACGGTCTTGATACGCCGGTCTCGCCTTCAATCGCTGTATACGTCCTGCCGTATCATCCGTACAATTATCTGCAATGACAATGATCTGAACCTTCTCCTGCGGATAATTCAAACCCAGTATATGCTCCACCGTGGTTGCAATAACAATCTCCTCATTATGCGCCGGCACCATGACGGTCACGGTTGGGAAATGATCCATATCCGCCGGAATGGCGTTCGGATTCCGATGTTCCCTACGGATAAATCGTATCGCCCCGTACATCATGACGACCGATTCAAATACCGCAATCCAGATACTGACGATGGCGAATAACAAGAAGCCTTCAACAATCATCCCATTTCCTCCGATCGAAATCCCGAATCACTCTTGCCCGGAATCGGAGGGTTACGATCGTCAATCCCAGGACAGCCACAGCAAAAAAACCTGTCACAACCATACATACAATGATGAACCAATGCGTACCCATCGCGGTCTGCATTCCGTAACCTCCTCTAAATATATTCCCCGACAAGATCCGTCTCCGTCCGCCGCACCAACATTGCAATGACATCATCAACCTGCTGATACTTCGCGAGGTCCGCTTGATTAAAGGACATCGCACCTGCGCGAACAATGAGCGTCAGTGTCTGTCCTTTCTTGTCCACGAGCGGAATAGCCGTAATCGCCTGCTTGATGCGATCTGTGACGCGGTAGAAATGGTCTTGGTCGGTCATCGGACACAGAATGACAAACTGGCCGTCACCGATGCTGAATTTGTAGTCCTCGTAGCGGATCTGCTGTTGAATCGTCTGCGATATGTTGAGAAGCAACTGCCCATATCCTTCCGACCCCAGAGATTCCAATACCAGTGGACGGAACTCGATCTGGAACAAGGCCATAGAGAAGCTGTACTGCTTCGCATAGCGATTCGCTAGACTCGACTGCTTCACAAGCGTACTCGCGAAACTCGCCTTATTCTCCAGCTCCGTATATAAATCAATCTGCGGATTCACATCCTTCAGCGCGTCAAGCCTCTCCATCATTCGCTTCGAGCGGATGAACTTAGTTCGGATGAACGAAGCAACCGCCGTATTCGCTGGAATCCATACCAGTGATGAGATGGTTAGTAGATTTATAGGCGCAACCGTAGCGATCCATACAAAATAACTGACCATAAAAATGAAAATGCACACAACAGATATGCCTGCTGGAACGCAAAAACCTATCAAATACGCAAACACCCCTGCTAGACACAATACGAGCTCCAGCATGGTGAATGATTGATCCCAATAGACCTTCATACAAATAAACAAATCTTGTACCAGGATTAACCCGATGAATAGAGCAAAACCCCAATCCAAGCGATTTATTTGCGAGCTTTTCTTCATAGGATACCTCCTTCCCTCTTCGTACCATCGATACCAAAGGAAATCTATGAAAATTTCCACAAAACAATCGCTACATTATATCAAAAATTAACAAAAATAACATGCAAATCCTTACTGGTAAATGTTGAAATTTTTCTGAAATTTTCATATATGATCAGCAGTTGACGCATATATGGATAGAAAAGTTGTAATGCTATTAGCTGGGAACGACAAAAAAGCCCGCGCTCTGCTCGGTCGAGTAGAGTGGGGCTTCATGGCATCACAAAAAAAGCACGTGTTCTTCAGCGTACTGCGGTGTTCCGCCTTCCTTGCTTCACACGTCTCTTCGCATGCATCATCTCTTGATCGGCAGAATCGATGAGATCATCGAGTCGCGTACTCTGCTGCGGGTACCATGCGCGTCCAATCGAGACGGTAAGGGATACCGCGGTTAATGCAGGGATGGATTCTAGACGCTCCACCATTTCTTGATGGGTGTCTTCGAGCTCTGCTTCACTGTCACATAACGTAAGGACGAGGAACTCATCCCCGCCGAAGCGGACGACATGGGTCTGACGAGAATTCACCTCCATTAGCGCTTCCACAGTCTTCCGCAGCATGACATCGCCTACGGCGTGACCATAATGATCGTTAATCAGCTTAAAATCATTAATATCGATAAAAAATACAGCGACCGCTTGCCCTGTTCGTCTTACCTTCTGCTGCAGTCGATCGAACAGAAGATAGGCGGTTCTTCGCCGGTACGCAGTTGTGAGCGAATCCCGTTCCGCTTCATCACGCACCTGGTCATAATGCTTACCTCCATACCACGACAAAACAACTGCAACGCAAGAGATGACAATGATATATATATTGAGCGAATGTATCGACATGAGATAAGCGTTCAAACTCATCGCTAACGTGAACGTGATGAGCATCATGACTAACCTTCCAGTAAGTTTCACCCTATTTCTCCCCCTTCCAGATACTCTAGGGGCCATTCTAATACGACGCTCTGAACAATAACTGAACAGGAGCTGCTGCACGACAAAAAACGCACGCTCGTGGCAGGGGTCGTGCGTTACATTGCATGGACAACCTTCATCTTTTAGTTAAAATGCTGCGTATACCAGGTATGCAGCGCCTCACTTGGCCCAACGCCCAATTCCTGCTGCAAAATCCAAGTTAGCCGCTCGTACTGGCGCTTCACTTCCCCTAAATTGCCATGCATCGCGTGAATCTTCATCATTCCAAAATAAATATCCTCTACATAAGGATACCGTTCCTGCAGCTGTTGGAGCAGCAGCATCGCCTCCGTATACTGCCCTAACTGCATGTGGCAATCGACCACCTGCTTCGCATGGACGAACCACATCATGCTCAGCCGTTCCCGCTCGCTCTCGGCCCAGATGTACCGATGGTCGCCCAGATAGTCACCGCGATACAGATCCAGTAATGCATGATGATGCTGCAACGTCTCCGGTGCGACAGGCGGGGCCGAGCGAATCCCTTGCTCCCAGACTTCGACGTCGATAAGCACACTCCCTTGCTCCAATCGATACCCCTCATCTTGATATTTGACCTGAATATCCAGCCCCAATTGCTTGATCACTCTACGAATTTGATAGATGGTCGTATGCAAATGCGCCGTTGATTTCTCCAGCTCATACTCAGGCCATATCCATTCGAGGATGTTCTCCTTATGAACGGTATGTCCTCGGTAGTGAATCAAGTAAGCGAACAATTCCTGCGCCTTGGTCGTACGCCATTGGAAGGTCTGAATGTCCTGTGCATCATTTCGATAATGCAAATTCAGTAGACATCCCAGCATTGCCTGCGGCTCCGGCTTCTTCGCCTCACGTTCAACATGGGTACGTTCCTGCAGCCGCCGTACGGTCTTCTCGAGCCTACTCCGCTGTACCGGCTTCATCAAATAGTCCAGCGCATTGATCTCGAAAGCATCGATTGCGTAATGACTGTAAGCTGTTACGAACACGATTTCAATCGAAGGACGAATCTCCATGAGCCGTTCAGCTAGCACCATACCGCTCATTTCCGGCATCTCAATATCTAGAAACGCTATATCAACGGCATCGCGCATTACCCAATCCATTGCTTCCCGCGGATTCTGGAATACCCCGGTAATATTGAACGCCCCTAATTCCTTCAAATGCTTCATCATGCTCTGCAGCGCCAGCCGCTCGTCATCCACAATCATAACCCTCATACCTTCGATGCTCCCTTCCAATCCCAAGACAGGCCATCCCAATCATTTCTATTTATATCCATTATACATGGACGATTACAAGTTTAATAGAAACAGAAATCGGGCAAACTGCTTAATAGAAATCATCCTATCGAACATTCAAGGAGGAGTTAAATATGTTATCTGAGAGCTATAAGATCCTGGATCAATTACGCCTACCCCACGGATTATATGTCGCCAGTCCGTCGAAGGATTATCAATATGTCTGGATTCGCGATTGCGTCTATATGTCGTTACCCTACTTAACGAAGCCGAATCGAATCTATGAGACAACCTACTATCGGCTGCTAGATTTATTCCGCACGTATGAATGGAAGCTGCATATTCTCTCGAAGCACAAGCCTACGTATGAATGGGAGTACCTACACGCCCGTTACTCTGCGCAGGATGTCCTTGAAATTCATGATCAGAACTGGGGCCACGTACAGCACGATATGATCGGAGCCTTCCTCTTCGGAATCGGCTCTGGGCTCGCACAAGGCAAGCGAATGTTCCGTGATGCCCAAGATCTGGAGATCGTTCAGCGTTTAGTCGAGTATCTAGGCCACATCGAATATTGGCATGACCCGGATAACGGCATGTGGGAAGAATCCCGGGAAGTGCATGCATCCTCTATCGGAGCTTGCGTAGCCGGACTTAAAGCCGTCGAGCCTTACGTCCTTGTACCGGAATCCTTGGTCGACAAGGGACTTCATGCCCTGCTCACCCTCTTTCCCCATGAAAGTAAGGAGAAATCAACCGATTTGGCGCAGCTCAGCCTTGTGTACCCTTATAAGCTGTTTACCGGCATGCTCGGGGATATTATCGTGCAGCGTGCAGAGCAGCACTTGCTGCGAGACCGCGGTCTGATCCGCTACGAGGGAGATAGCTACTACAGCACCCTCGAACATCACCATGGCAGGCATCATCCCCGTGAATTCTACCGCGGGACAGAAGCGGAATGGACATTCGGGTTGCCATGGCTCGCCCTATGCCATATAACACTCGGCCGTCTGGATGAAGCGAATCACTACATTCACAAGACGGAACGCATCATGACGAAGCCGGGAGTTCTGCCCGAGCTATATTATGCCGGGACAGCGGCGGCGAATCCGAATACCCCGCTCGGGTGGAGCAGCGCCATGTATATTTTGGCCAAAGAAGCAATGTCGGCCGAGACGAACCTGCTCAGCAACCTGGCCTGAACATTTCTAAGCTAACCTTATTTCAATAAAGCGCTTACGAGATTTGCTCTACTCGAAGGCGCTTTTTATTTTGTCAAAATGTGCAATGAACCTCGAAAATTCTACAAAAGGTCCTGAAATCCTCACTCATACTTCGGCAAACTTATCACGGCATATCCTATACACTAATCTATGAAAAGAACAAGGAAGCCTGTGAGTGACTTTCTTCTCATTTTCAAATAAGGAATTGGAGGGCAAGTTCATTGGATATTGAAAACATAATGCGATTACTAGAAGCAGGACAAACGCGTAAAGAAATTGCAGAACAGCTCGGCGTATCCTATGGCAAACTGAACTATCATTTGGCGAAGGAGCGCAATAAGGCATCGCAGCAAGTTGCTGCAGCAGTACATAACGTCATGCCATGTCCGCCCGAGATTGACGAAGCTCATTTGCAAGCGAATGATGAGATCTTCGATCACATCACGATCATGCCAAGAGATCCTTCATCGCTCTACGTCTATTGGGATATCACGAGTCAGCGGAAGCAGATGACAGAAGAACATTTCCATACTGGATTTCATAACCTGCCCAAATTCCTGCGTGTGTATGATATTACGTGTCTGGATTTCAACGGCGAGCACTGGAACCGTTCGACAGACATTGCGCTTCATGCAGATAGCGACAATTGGTTCGTTATGGGGATGGAAGCGAACTGCACTTATATTGTAGATTACGGAACAACAACCCTCGATGGGAGATTTGTAACACTCCTACGTTCGAATACAGTAACACTTCCACCTCAAGACGAGAGCTCTTGGACGGAATATCACGCCGTGACGCTGGAGCTAGCGAAGCCAGCCCCAGCCCCCGAATGGCACAACGCATTTACAGGCTATTCCCTGTCTGCGCCATCAACCAATACAACGGAGGAAGGAGTGAACAAGGCATGGTAAAAGGTTATTTGTCCCTTGTCCTACATGCGCATCTGCCCTTTGTGCACCATCCCGAGAGTGAAGATTACATTGAAGAGCGTTGGCTGTTCGAAGCTATGACCGAGACCTACCTTCCGCAGCTTGACGTATTCGAAGGACTGTTACGCGACGGGGTCGATTTCCGCATCACGATGTCGTTAACTCCGACGCTGCTCTCGATGTTAGCCAGCCCATTACTCCAAGAACGATACCTCAGCTATCTCAACAATTTGATTGAACTTGCGACATGCGAGTGCGAACGGACCGAAGGCGACGAATCCTTCCATCCCCTTGCCGTCCAGTACCTCGAACAATTTGAGCACATCAAAGACCTATTCGTAACGACTTACCAAGGCAGAATCATTGATGGTTTCCGCAAATTTCAAGACGCAGGGAACCTGGAGCTCATTACATCCGCTGCAACACATGCCTTCTTGCCTTATGTGAAAACCGAGCAAGCGATTCGTTCGCAGATCGAAAATGCGATCTCGGTACATACCGCCCTCCTTGGACGGAGTCCACGAGGGATCTGGCTGCCCGAATGCGGCATGAAGGAAGGCTTAGACCGCATTCTGAAAGACTACGGCATCGACTTCTTCTTCACCGATACGCACAGCCTGAATCATGCGAGCCCGAAGCCGCGGCGCGGTGTCTATGGCCCGGTCGTGACCCCACATGGCGTGGCGGCTTTTGCCAGAGATCAAGAGACTTCCAAGCAAGTATGGAGCTCGCTTGAAGGCTATCCAGGCGATTATGATTACCGCGAATATTACCGGGATATCGGGTATGACCTGAACTATGAATATATTAAGCCTTACCTACATAAGACGGGCGTTCGTCTGCATACCGGCATCAAATACTACCGCATCACAGGGCAAGACGGGCATAAAGAGCCCTACCGCCCCTCTTGGGCAGAAGCGAAAGCATCCAATCATGCAGGCAATTTCTTCTTTAATCGGGAGAGGCAAGTGGAACATCTCGCTGTGCACATGGATCGCAAACCGATCATAATCGCTTCCTATGATGCGGAGCTGTTCGGCCATTGGTGGTATGAAGGCCCTCGCTTTATCGACCAATTGTGCCGTAAAGCACATGATAACGGGCAGATCATTCAGATGATCACGCCTGCCGAATATTTGCACGAATATCACGAGAATGAACAGTGTCAGCTGGCCTTCTCCAGTTGGGGGCGCGCCGGATATGGCGAAGTATGGCTCGGGCAGGACAATGCTTGGATCTATCGCCACCTTCACCGGATGGAAGAACAAATGATCGAACTCGCAGATCGCTTCCCGAATCCAACGGATATCGAGCAGCGTGCACTAAATCAAGCCGCGAAGCAATTGATGCTCGCTGAGAGCAGCGACTGGGCGTTCATTATGGATAACAAGACGATGGTGCCTTATGCGGTCAAGCGGACGCAGAATCATATGAACCGATTCCAGAAGCTCTATCGTGCACTCCGCAGCGGAATGATCGATGAAGCTTGGCTGCAAGAAGCGGAACACCGGGACGACATCTTCCCTGCGCTCGATTACCGGATCTACCGCTCATATCCTGCAGCTACAGCTGAACTGCATGACGTAGTCCAGCAAGCTCGAAATGGGCTCAAAATATTAATGCTCTCCTGGGAATTCCCACCGATGACCGTCGGCGGATTATCACGACATGTGTATGATCTCACCCGCAGCCTGACGAAGCAGGGCATGGAAGTCCATGTCATTACCTCGCATGTCAACGGGTACCCGGCTTACGAAGTGAATCAAGGCGTTCATGTGCATCGGGTCAGAACGTATCAGGCCCATGACCTTAGCTTCATGGAATGGGTGTTCCAACTGAACCTTGCCATGACGGATTACTGCAAGCCACTAATTGCCCATTACGGTCCATTCGATCTGATCCATGCGCATGACTGGCTTGTCTGTCAGGCCGCCACAGCGCTGAAGCATCAATTCCATCTGCCGCTCGTAGCCACCATTCATGCGACAGAGCATGGACGTAATCAAGGAATCTATAGTGAACTTCAACATGCCATACATCATCTTGAATGGAAGCTGACTTATGAAGCATGGCGGGTCATTGGGTGCAGCCGTTATATGGAAGAAGAGCTCATTCGACTCTTCCAATTACCTGCCGACAAGCTGGACACCATTGCCAATGGCGTCGATTCGCAGCTCCTTCAACCGGTAGAGGTCGAGGCATCCATTCGAGCGCAATTCGCACGGCCCGATGAGCACATCGTGTACTTCGTAGGTAGACTCGTTCGCGAGAAGGGCGTGCATATTCTGCTAGACAGCATCCCTACTATTCTGGCGAGCTGCCCGAATACGAAATTCGTCATCAGCGGTAAAGGTCCCGTCATGGAGGAGCTCCAGGCTCAAGCGAGACAAGTGAACGTGGACCACCACGTCCTCTTCACTGGATTCGTTGATGATACGACGCGAAATCAATTGTTCCAAATGGCTTCCATCGCTGTATTTCCAAGTCTATATGAACCTTTCGGCATTGTCGCGCTCGAAGCGATGGCTGCCGGAACACCTGTCATTGTCTCTGGAACGGGAGGTCTTCAGGAGATGGTGAACTATGGAGAGGATGGCTATACCGTCCTTCCTGGCGATGCTCCATCGCTTGCTTCGCATGTGATCCAAATGCTGCAGAACCTAGATTTGGCGAGAAGCATGGCACAGCAAGCTGTCTATAAATTAGCTACTGCGTATAACTGGGATCATATTGCTCGGCAGACGATCCATACGTACCACCGCACGCTGCATCGTGAGTTCGACCATCTCGCGTACCAAGAAGTCGCAGCGACCGAACATTTGAATAACGGGATGAAGAACAGGGGGAATTAAGATGAAAGCAGTTATTATGGCAGGAGGCAAAGGGACGCGTCTGCGCCCGCTGACCAGTAATACACCTAAACCGATGGTACCTTTATTAGACCGTCCTGTGATGGAATATACCATAGAACTGCTTAAGCAGCATGGGATTACCGAGATTGCTGTAACCGTACAGTATCTCCCTGAAATGATTCGTTCTTACTTCGGAGACGGCTCTGATTTTGGCGTTCAGCTGCACTATTTTGAAGAAGATAGCCCATTAGGAACGGCAGGCAGCGTTAAGAATGCGGAAGAATTCCTCGACGAGACCTTCATCGTCATCAGCGGGGATGCTCTGACCGACTTCGACTTAACACAAGCGATCGAATACCACCGCCATAAAGGATCCATCGGAACGCTCATTCTGACTCATGTCGACAGCCCGCTCGAATTCGGCGTTGTCATGACCGATGATGACGGCCAGATCATTCGATTCCTTGAGAAGCCGAGCTGGGGCGAAGTCTTCAGCGATACGGTCAATACAGGTATCTATATTTTAGAGACCGACGTGTTCAATTACTTCGATCGCGGGCAAGTGTTCGACTTCAGTCAAGACCTCTTCCCGCTGCTTATGACTCAAGATCAGCCGCTATATGCTTACGTAGCAGACGGATATTGGTCAGATATCGGCAACCTGACGCAATATCGGGAGACGCAGTTCGACATGCTGGATCGTAAAGTGAACATCGCGATGCCAGGCACGGAAATTGCACCAGGCATCTGGACGGGCGAACATGTAAAAATCGACCAAGACGTCATTCTGCAATCCCCTTGCTTCATCGGCTCCGATTGCATTCTGGAGCCTCATGTTACGCTTGAACCTTACTCAATTATCGGCGAGGGCTCTATTCTAGGCCGCAATACGTCTCTAGAGCGCGCTGTCCTATGGCGGAATAATCTAGTTGCGCTGGGCGCAGAAGTCAAAGGCGCTACGCTATGTCAGAATGTGATTGTACAATCAGGGGCTATCGTCCACGAAGAAGCTATTGTCGGAGACGGATGCCAGATTGGGACGAAGAGCATCGTCCAACCAGGCGTTAAAATCTTCCCGAATAAAATCATCGATCATCATACGACCGTCAAACATTCCTTCATTCGGGGTGATCGCTTATCCAAAAATCTCTTCGGTCAATCGGGCGTGAACGGCACATGCAATGTCGATCTGACGACCAACTTCGCGAACCGACTTGCCTTAGCTTACGGAACGACAATCCCTGCAGGGGAGGCGGTGGGCGTCAGCCATGATTCTTCACCATTTGCCGCCTTGATTGCTAATGTGTTCCTATCCGGCCTGCATGCTTCGGGGATTCATACGTATCATTTCGGTTCGATGACATCATCCTTATCGCGGCACGCCGTCCATCATTCCGATTGCTCGGGCGGCATTCATATCCGCGCACTTACCGAAGGTAGCGACACGCAATTCGTCATCGAATTCCTCGATGATGCCGGCCTCCCGCTTCGCAAGAATGCGGAACGGAAAATCGAAAACGCCTATGTCCAAGAGGACAGCCGTCTCATTCATCCGAGCAAGGTCGGGCACGCAAGAACTGCGCCCAACGTTCGCCTTCAATATCGCGAACATCTCCTCTCGCTCGTCGGAAACCGTTCGATTGAATCCCAAGGCTATACCGTCGTGCTGGAATATGATTACCGGAATTTGCAGCAAATTATCCCAGAATTGCTCGAGATTCTCGGCTGTAAAGTCATTCAACTCAACCGGGTTACATCTTCCCCAGACGAGCTCGCGAGCTGGGTGACATCGAGCAAGGCGGATTTCGGTATCCGATTAGATGCCAATGGGCAGCAGATCGATGTCGTTACCGACCAAGGTGAAGTGATCTCTGAATCCATGCTGTCGATCCTGCAGATTATGATTCAGTTGAACCATAGCGATCATCCAGAGCTCCACGTCCCCGTCAACATCTCGCACAGCGCTGAGATCCTCGCGGCGCAGATGGGTCGGTTGGTCATTCGCACCAAGGCGGATTCGCGCTCAATCATGGAAGGTTGCCAGAATCAAGGCTTCCACATCTACAGCGATGGACTCTATACGCTGGTGCATCTCATGCAGCTGATGGCTGACAAAAATTTGCGTCTATCTCAGCTCGTGGATTCCATCCCCGACTTCACCCTCTTGAAGGAGAAAGTCGAATGCCCGTGGGCGGACAAAGGCAAAGTTATGCGATTCCTAATGGAAGAGACAAAAGGCAAGCAAGTCGAGTTGATCGACGGGATTAAGATCTTCCACGATGAAGGCTGGACCTTGATTCTACCGGACAGCGAAGAACCAATGTTCCAAGTGTTCGCGAATGCTGGTAACCATCAGACCGCGAAGAAGCTTGCCATGACATACGCTCAGAAAATTCATGATTATCGTCAGCGTGTCTTATCGAGACCGATTTCGGTAGCCATCCAATAACAAGAAAGAGCACCATCCTCCTCCCTAAGGTGAAGATGGTGCTCTCTTTCCTGTTATTTCCCAGGGAATGGGGTCGTTGCTGCACCTAACCCGCTTCCGTGCGATCTTTATTGATCTGCTTGCTCCGCAGCTGCCCGCAAGCCGCATCAATATCCGATCCGTGTTCCAGACGTACGCTGACGCTGATCCCGTTCTTCTTCATCACATCGAAGAATGCCCGTACAGACTCCTGCTCACTCCGCTGGTACTGACTATGCTCGTCTACCGGGTTATACGGAATCAGATTCACATTGGCCAGCTTCTTCAGACGCGGACGGGCTTGAATAAGCTCTGCAAGTTCGACAGCCTGCTCTAAGCCGTCATTCACATCCTTCAGCAGAATGTATTCTAGCGTAATTCGACGGTTCGTCTTCTCCAGATAATATTCAATCGCCTGCATTAACCGCTCAATCGGAATCGCCTTATTGATCTTCATAATCCGTGTCCGCAGCTCGTTGTTCGGTGCATGCAGCGATATCGCCAGGTTCACCTGAAGGTCGGAATCTGCGAACTCTTCAATTTTGTTCGCCAGACCGCTGGTAGATACCGTGATATGTCTTGGGCCAATCGCAAGTCCTTTCGCATCCTTGACCACATTGATGAAATCGGACATATTCGTGAAGTTATCAAATGGTTCGCCAATCCCCATGACCACGATGTGCGTAACACGCTCTCCCTGCCCTTGCGCATCCAGATGATGCTGAACCTTCATGATCTGCCCGACAATCTCACCGCTCGTGAGATCCCGGCTCTTTGCTAGCAGCCCGCTCGCACAGAAGCTGCAGCCGATGTTGCAGCCGACTTGCGTCGTAACACAGACGGACAATCCGAACTTATGTCGCATCAGGACCGTCTCAATCAAGTTGCCGTCTTCCAGTCTGAACAGGAACTTAATAGTTCCGTCCGTGGATTCCTGCTTCAAATATTCCGTTAAGGTCTCAATGGCGAAATTCTCGGACAATAGCGCGATGCAATCCGAATGCACATCTTCCATCGCGGCAAAATCCGTAACCCGTTTCCGATATAACCAGTCCCAGACTTGCAGGGCTCTCGATTTCTTATGTCCACGCTCCGACAGCCATACAGCCAATTGATCGCGTGTTAATCCATAAATGGATGCTTTATTCATGCCTTATCCTCTTTCCTATCTAGGGGTCCACCATTAGACCCTTTTAATCTCAAGCACTTCATAACTGATGACACCCATCGGCGCCTCAACCTTAACAACATCGCCCACCTTCGTCCCGAGAAGCGCCTTCCCTAACGGACTTTCGTAGGAAATCTTATTATCAAGAACATCAGCCTCTTCGGCACCGACAATCTTATATTCCACTTGCTCTGCGAACTCACGATCATGAAGAACAACCGTCGAACCGATATTCACCTGGGAATGATCCAGGTTGCTCGAATCCACCACACGTGCCCGCTTCAATTTGCCTTCGAGGACCAAGATTCGCGTTTCCATGAACGCCTGATCGTTTTTGGCCGAGTGATATTCACTGTTCTCCTTCAAATCCCCATAACTGATCGCGAGTTTAATCCGAGCCGCGAGCTCTTTACGCTTCACATATTTAAGATCATCCAATTCGGCTTGTAATTGTTCTAAACCCTCGGGGGTCAAAATCACTTCTTCTTTCGCCATCTCAACAACTCCTAATGCATTATGATTACAATTCTACCTTATATGTGTGAAATATGCGAAATTGAAATGAAACTTTCTGTTGGATCTGCGCTTAACCTTGCTCTTGGAACCATACGTCATATAACCGCCTGATCCCGGGTTCGATCCGTTCCAGCTCAATCCCAGCGAAACCAATGAAAAACTCTCGATAGGAATATGACGATGGTTCTATCCAGGTATGGGCAGCAGAAGCGACACGAACCCCTGCTTCTCTAGCGCGCAAGACTAGCTCATGCTCCGTTAGCGGATGATCGATACGCAGAAGAATGTGGAAGCCCGCATCCTTCCCGATCATGATCGCCCTCTCCCCAAACACCTTCTGGATCGATTGGATGAGGAGATCATGCTTTTGCCCATATCGTTTACGCATTTTGCGGATATGCTTCTCTAGATGCCCTCGCTCCATAAACGCTTGTAAAGTGCATTGATGAATGCGAGAAGCCGATTGTTCGAGCAGCATCTGATACTCAACCTGCTGATAGACCGCGATCAAGTCAGGGGGAAGCACCATGTAATGGATGCAAAAAGCCGGAGCCAGCACCTGCGAGAATCCGCCCAAATAGATCACACGATTCCCTCCCTGTAAGCCCTGTAAGGATGGAATCACGCGACCATGATACCGGAATTCTCCATCATAGTCATCTTCAATAATATATCCCTGAACATGTTCTGCCCATTCGAGCAGCTGGAGCCGCTTCGCGATCGGCATCACGATCCCTCTCGGATATTGATGGGAAGGTGATACACAGACCGCCTGAACTTGTCGCGCATAGACTTCTTCCACCTGCATGCCGTTATCTTGAAGTGGGATCGGACACACCTGCAGCCCTTGCTGTCTAAATGTCTCCGCATGCAGAAGATAGCCCGGATTCTCAACCCCGATATGCTGCAACCGGCCCTTCAAGAGATGGCATATCAACGATAACAGATGATGCTGGCTTGAACCAATAACCACCTGCTCCGGTGTGCATTCACACCCGCGGAATTGACGAAGATAATTACTGATCTGCACGCGAAGCCCGTATTCGCCTTGCGGATCACCATAGAACAGCAGGTCCTGATTGCTCTGCCGGAGCACTTGATTCGATAGCCGGCGCCATAATTCAAAGGGAAATATCGTGTGATCATTCTTCGATAGATGAAAGTCATACTGATATTCTCGATTATCTCTCGCCGGCACAGTTCGGGGAATAGACGATACAACGGATAACACTCGCCCCGACTCGCTACCTCCAGCTTGCCGGTAAGGATCCGGGAGCTTCTGAACATAATACCCTCGCTTAGGCTGGCTATCCAAGAACCCTTCAGCGACAAGCTGACTGTACGCCAATTCAACCGTTGTCGCACTAACACCGAGCGTCCCGGCTAAGGAGCGAATCGAAGGCATCCGCATGTGCTCCGTCAGCTCCCCTTCGGTAATTGCCGTCTTCACCTGCTCATATAATTGCGCATACTGGGGAGCTTTCGCATCGGGGTCCAGCTTTGACATTAAGACCTTACGCATCTTACACCCCTATCTGTCCTTTAGAATTATTCAAATCTGTATATTCTCAAGTATACAGATTTGCGATACGGTATGTACATCACAACATGATCAAGCACGACCAAGCACGATCAAGTCAGGAGGCATCTCATGAGTCATAACGCCAAAGCGGATCGTCCTGTACGATTCCTGGAAGGCACGAAGGTCTATTTACGCCCGGTGAACAGCGCGGATACGGAAGCTTATTATCAACTACTGCACGATGCGGACATGCTTCGTCTAACCGGAACGCAGCATCATTTCACGAGAGAACAGATCGAGCGTTACATCGATAGCAAATCACAGGATTCATCCAGCATTCTCCTACTCATCGCGGATGCTGCAACGGACGAGATTATCGGCGATATTGCGCTGCAGGACATCTCTGATACCAATCGCAGCGCCAATCTACGGATAGCGATCAGTGCAGCGCGTCATCAAGGACGAGGCTATGGATCCGAAGCGATCCTGCTTCTCCTCGATTACGGCTTCGGCATTCGGAATTTACATCGAATCGAGCTGAACGTCTACGCTTATAATGAGCGTGCGCAACATGTATATCGCAAATTAGGATTTCAGCAGGAAGGCATTCAGCGAGACGCCCTATTCTACAATCACGCGTATCACGATGCGATCTTGATGAGCATGCTGGAGCACGAGTATCGTGCACGGTATTTGACCCACACCACTTCATAATCGAATCCTCGGGAATCATGCAGAAAACAGGACGGTATCGTCCTGTTTTTTCGTGCTGTAGATCATTATTTTCCACGTCTTCCACTTTGTTGATCCGCCTCTCCATTTGCATATGATTTTTACATAAAATCCTTAAACTTCGATGCGAATAATGACGATAAATAATTAATCACAATCACAAATATTTATTAGCTTCACCTGGAATGATGTCTTGTACTTCTTAGAATGTATTGGGGGGCTTATCGTGAAAAAGAAAAGTTGGGTCAACAGAAAAAGTTTAATTTTCAAATCTAGTGTTATTCTTGCTGTGTTATTCTTCCTGCTCGAGAGTATTCTTACGATCACGTCATGGTTGCAATTACGCAGTCAGCAGACGGACGAAATTCTCAACATGGGATGGACGCTACAAAATGTGATTGCTCAGAATACTGGGGAGATTGAGAAAGCAAAAAAATTAGTTGGCACAGACGAATTCACGCAAGATCCAGGGATCCAAAGTCTCCAGCGGCAGCTCAACAGCATGAATCAGAATGAAATCATTTCGAACAGCTATATTTACTTGCCTGAAGTTGTCTCCAACGGGGATAACAAGAAGGTTACCATCCTCCTTGCTAACCAAGCGATGTACGATATGGACACCAAACCAGGAGACCCTTATGAAGCCACAGGCGCATTTGCCAAGGCATTTGATCAGATGGATCAAGACGGCTACGCCATGTCCGAGGTATACAAAGATAACTTTGGCGAATGGATTAGTATCATCAGCCCCATTACCGATAAGGATGGAAAGAAGCTTGCCATATTCGGCATCGACATTAAATACTCCCTCCTGGCAAAACATCAGAACGACATGCTCATCAAGACGGTCTCGATCGCGCTATCGGTCGTATTCTCGTTCATCGTCTTAGCCATCTTCTTGGTACGTATCACGCTGCGTCCTATTCGGAAGTTGTCCGAGCTCAGTATGCGCGTCGCAGAGGGTGACCTTACGGTTACTATTCCGGTTCATAACCAAGACGAAGTCGGAATGCTATCAGCCAACTTCAATGCGATGATTCACAATATCCGTCAGCTTATTCAGAACGTACAGACGACGGCGGGCAATGTGACCTCTTCGTCCAAGGTGCTAACGATGAGTGCAGAACAGACCTCCAGAGCGACCGAAGAGATTGCCGGCTCTATCCAAGAGGTTGCATCAGGATCTGAGACACAGAGGCAATCCGCAATGGAGAGCCAGATTGCGATGGAGGAAATGGCAGCAGGCATTCAGCGGATCGCAGAGTCCTCTTCACGGTTATCCGATTATGCACGCGAAGTAAGCGGAAATGCGGAGCAAGGGAACGTGATCATCCGCCAATCGGTTCATGACATGCAAGAAATTCACCAATCTGTCTCGAATACAGTGGGAATTCTGGCTACTTTACAACAACAATCCCAAGAGATTGAACACATTCTATCCACCATTACGAACATTGCGGGCCAGACCAACCTCTTAGCGTTGAACGCTTCCATTGAGGCAGCGAGAGTCGGGGAACACGGCAAAGGATTCGCTGTCGTCGCGTTAGAGGTTCGTAAGCTTGCGGATTTATCGCATAACTCTTCACAGCAGATTTCGGAATTATTAAACGATATTGCAGCGAACATTCATCAGGCATCGACTGCGATGAACACCAGCATGGATCAAGTCGAGCATGGGGCACGCGCGGTGCATACTGCAGGCGAGACCTTTGGCGGCATCGTCGGTGCACTACAGAGCGTCAACGAGCAGGTGCATGAAGTCTCTGCAGCCGCAGAACAAATGTCAGCAAGCAGTGAGCAGGTTGCCGCATCCCTCGATGAGCTTGCTCGAATCGGCCAGAATGCTTCGCAGAATTCACAGAGCGTAGCAGCTTCTTCCGAGGAACAGATGGCCATGATGCAAGAGATCTCAAGCTCCGCTTCTACCCTGCGCGATATGGTGATTGAGCTCGATCAGGAAGTGAAGAAATTTAAACTGAACGAGTAACCGTTCAGAGGAGAACGAGGAGGACGCACATGAAGTGCGTTCTTCTCTTTTTGGTGTATAGAGGGAACCGGTTCGATGAAAACAGCCCTTGAATGTCCGCAGCGAATCCTCTATAATCGTTCTAAATCACGTTCTGAAGGAGATCATCACAATGGATACCATCCAATGGAATAATCAACTTCATCATTACAAACAGCGTTAGCACACCTGATCGACATTCAGGGTGGGCTAACGCTTCTCGCGTTGGCCCACCTGCGGCATATTGAGGCGCGCAGGACCTATGGGTCCGGCGCGTTTTTTGTTTTACCTACAAAAGGAGAGGGATGACGGCCATGCAAAATGTAAAAGGAACCTATGATTTCTGGGGACAAGAACAAGCACTTCGGCACAACATTCAAGCCATACTGCAGAATGTGTTTGAATTGTATGATTTCGAAGGGACGAATACGACCATTCTGAATGAGCTCGAACTGCTGACATCGAAATATGCAGGTGGGGATGAGATCATCAAGGAAATGTATCAGCTCACAGACCAAGGGGAGCGGCGGCTGGGGCTACGCTATGATTTAACCATTCCTTTTGCGAAGCTGATCGCCATGAATCCAGGGTTTAGCTTGCCGATCAAACGATATGAAATGGGCAAAGTCTTCCGCGATGGCCCGGTGAAACGCGGTCGATTGCGCGAGTTTCAACAATGTGACGTGGATGTAGTAGGCATACAGGGGCCCGAAGCGGAAGCAGAACTGATGCAGCTTGCGATTGAAGCATTTCGCAGATTAGAAATCCCCGTTACGGTGAAATGGAATAATCGCCGTTTTCTCGGGGAACTACTGGAATCCATAGGGGTGCCATCCCATGAGATGCTCTCAGTCATGCTGACACTTGATAAAATCGAGAAAATCGGTCCGACAGGCATTCGAGAAGAGTTGAACACCAAGGGACTAAGCAAACAAGCTACCGATGCGATCCTTGAATTCGCTGCGATGAAGGACTGTACCTTTGGTGACGTATGTTCGAAGTACGACGTGCTTCAAGGACTCCCTGGGGCCATGGAGGTTCGTGCACTGCTAGCCCTCATCCAATCCCTTGGACTATCGCAAGTATGCTCATTCGACCCGTTCCTGTCGCGTGGGTTATCATTCTACACCGGGACCGTCTATGAAATCTTCGATGCTTCCCTGTCCTATCCCTCCAGCTTAGGTGCTGGTGGCCGATACGATGCAATCATTGGACAGCTCATTGGTCGAAATGACATCGATTATCCCACGGTTGGGCTTTCGTTTGGGATGGAATCCATTATGGAGATGCTTAAGAACCGTGCGAACCCCTTGCCGGTTGCCTCCGTCCTCGTCATCCCCATTGGAGACACAGCTCCCGAAGCACTAAGCATCGCGGCCGAGCTTCGAGCGAACGGCGTTCGTACACGGACAGATTTCACGAAGCGCAAATTGAAGAAATCTCTAGCGTCGGCCTCGTCGCAAGGTATTCGATACGTCATCTTGATCGGTGAAGATGAAGCGCGCGCCGGGAAGGTGCGCCTGAAAGACATGAACGAGATGACCGAATCCGTGGTCACGGCAGAAGAAGCCCTCTACTGCATCGAACATAGCCTAGAATCGCGTCTTTTCGGTATGGCATGATCATCTGAACGTAGTATACAATCAGTCTTAGGAATCGAATGAAGGAGGAATGAGACATGCTAGCGAACATAGCGCCAAATGGAGAAGGTTGCATTGCAGAGTTCCGCCGCATATTGAAGCACCCCATCAAGGAAGTATGGGCTTATTTAATCGACAACGAGAAGCTGCAGCAATGGTTCTCGGAGCTGCGTGTAGACGCTCTTCGCGAAGGCGGGCGAATTCTATTCGACATGCAGAATGGTACATTCGAGGAGATGACGATTACCTCTTACGAGCATAATGCCGTACTCGCGTTTACGTGGGGGGAAGATGCCGTTCGGTTCGAATTACATCCAGCACAGGAAGGCACATTGCTCGTGATGAAGGAGACGATCCATCGGATCACACCGCATACGCCGAGAGACCTCGCCGGATGGCATGTCTGCCTCGACGTCATTGCATCGCTGCTCGATGGACGAGACTTCGGGTCACGCGAGAAAGTGTGGAAGCCGTTGTATGAACAATATAAAGAAGCTATGGATGCGATGAAGTAGAGAATCGCGCAACATGACATACTAAAGCCCCGACTTCGTGACGAAGCGGGGCTCCTTGTATTATTTCTTCGGTAAATAGACGGACGGTGTTGTCTTCTCGATAA
>Ga0102589_1002558_pt1 | contig 20684 bp, 21 predicted proteins | sample AraplaMF_Col_mLB_FD_76858 | JGI IMG/M metagenome (GOLD analysis project Ga0102589, IMG submission 76858) | Arabidopsis root microbial communities from the University of North Carolina, USA - plate scrape MF_Col_mLB | ecosystem: Host-associated > Plants > Roots > Endosphere | place: USA... | reverse complement strand
CGTAGCGGAGGACTTGATGCAGGAGACTTTTTATCGGGCGTATCTTTATCTAGAAGACTATGAAAACCAAAAGGTAAAATCATGGCTTTTTAAAGTGGCATATCATACGTTTATTGATTTTGTAAGGAAAGAGAAAAAAGTAACGTTTGTAGGAACGGAGGAATTAGAGACAATACAAGCAGGGGAATCTACAGAAGAGTATGTAGTCGCAAAAAATAGTTACGAAAAATTAATTCAGATTATTCATACTTTACCGGTGATAGAGGCACAAGCTATTTTATTATGTGACGTACATCAATTAACGTACGAAGAGGGTGCTTCTGTATTAGATTTAAAGTTAAACACTTATAAAAGTCATATATTTCGTGGGAGAAAGAGATTAAAAAAATTGTTAAAGGAGGAAAAGAGTCAAAATGACAAATGATAAACCTCATTCTGAACAAGATGATTATAAAGAATTGTTACAAGAAGCTCTTCATCAAAGGCCAGCCTCTCTTCCTGATGGAAAACAGGAGCAAGTGTTGAAAATAGGTAAAAAAAGAGCGCGTATTACGAATGTTTTGATTGTATTTACTTTGTTATTACTTATTCAACCTATTTTATATATATCTACACTCTTTTATTATACATTGGCACCTACAAACGCGATGGAGATACGGAATGTAGTAAATCAAACGTTAAGTGTAACAGAACCAAATGTATTTATGAAAGAAAGGGACATGGAGCAAACGTTGTTACCGCTTAGTTTACAATTGCATTTTGATTTGTATAAAAGGGTAGGAAAGAAAGATATTCGAATAGGAGAAGAGAAAACAGATTATTTATTAAGTAGAGCAACGAAAGTAAGCCGTGAATATACAACAGATGAAAAAATTCCAGAAATCTCATACGTAGATAACGAGGTATTGTCGCACCCTAATAATTATAATGTGTCTTATAGTAGTAGCGAAGAAGCGCAGGTATTAAAAGGTCTTCCGCAAGAATCTGTTGTAGAAGCATTTGTATCTTTTAGAGAATTATTAAGTATACAAGAGGTAACGAACATGTTTCCAACTATTGATATTGTTTGGTATGCCGTGAATACAGGACTAGAGGAGAAGCAAAAGAATGATGAGGGTATGTATGTTGCACCGATTGGTTTTCCGGCAGATATAATTTCAAGTCTAGGTGGTCCTTTTTCAAGTGATTCACCTCATGAAGAACAATTTATTGATGTGTTAAAGTCATTACAGAAGCATGAAGATTTAGCGGTGAAGCTATCTAGAGCGAAAACTTTAGAGTTGTCAAAGCGTATTTCTTTCCTTGAAAAAAATGGGGTAAAAACATACGGAGCAGTTGTAACTGGACCTAAAGGAGAAGTTGAAAAATTAATGAGTCATGAAAAAGTTAGAAACTTGAAAGTAGGTGAAGCGAGATTATGGAATTGGCATTCTTAAAAAAAAGAAAGAATCATAGTTATAAAAAGGAAACGTGGATGGGGATTATTTCATTAATTATTGCATTTCTAGCGTTATTGTATTTAAACATTATATTGCTTATGCAAGAAACATTTATAGACGAAGGTTTTCGGCAAATAGTTGGAGTTGGATTGTTATGTTCAGTCGTAGGCATGATCACAAAAAGAAAAAGTCGAAAATATGCATTGTGGGCATGTAGTTTATTTGTTTTTATGCTACTGTTTACTGTATTTGGATTTATGTTAGGTTGGATGATAAGCTTTGGGCCGTAAATATGTGGGAAAGAGCGAATATAGATTCGCTCTTTTTTATGTACAAAAAGTAAAGTAGATAAGGGAAGAATCTATCACATTTGAATAATGTGTATACTATTAGGTTGTGGTTTTATTGATGCGTCTTCTGCTCAAGTGTATATAAATAGGCGACAAGTATAGGGCTAAAACAATAGCTCGTCCAAACATTACGCATCCCTCTTACATAATATGTAGTAATAAGCATGAAAGGGGAACTAGTATGTCTTGCTATTACTACTGTAAGTATTGTAAAGAGTATAAAAAGAAACAGCATAACTGTTGTAAGAACACTAGTAAGTGTAATGACAACAAGGAAAAGCTTGTTAGGGCATCAGCATTTAGAGCTAGAAATACGGTGAATCAAACGGTTCCTGCCAATACTTTTGTAAAGGTATTGTTCCAAAATGAACAATTTGATTTAGCAAATGAGTATAATCCAGCAACGTCTATTTTTATTCCGAAGACTAGAGGGATTTACTCTATTATTGGAACGATTGGTTTTTTTCCAAACAATTCTAGCTTAAATTATAGAGCTCGTGTAGAAATTCGTGTGAATGGAAACGCAGCAATAGCTATAGATAATGACTTTTTCGGTCCAATAAGCTTTGGAAATGTAGTAAGTGTTTCGACGATCATTCAATTGGATGAAGGAGACCAAGTTGAGGTGTATGCACAAAGTAGCATAGACGGAGTTTTAAGCACTTCGGAAGACGGCTCACATTTTGAAGCGGCAAGATTCCCTTCACCAATTAAATAAAGTCGAGTATACAGAAGATAAAGGATAATCCCTGCCGAAATGGTAGGGGTTTTTTTATTCTATTAAAAATAGTATCAGTTTGTCCAAACGATTCTAATCTATGTTACATATTATGTAATCATAAATTTAAGGGGGGATTTACTACGCCATACTATTACTGTAAGTATTGTCAAGGTTATAAAAAGAAAAGTCATGATTGTTTTAGAAAAAATAGTCAATGTGATAGAAAGTATGTAAAAGTGAATTGTTGTGATGATAAGAAAGAAAAGCTTGTAAGAGCGTCTGCATTTAGAGCTGTTAATACAATGAATCAACTTGTTCCGGAAAATACTTCTGTTAAAGTATTATTTCAAAATGAACAGTTTGATCTAGCGAACGAATATAATCCAGCAACATCTATTTTTATTCCAAAGACTAGAGGGGTATATAGTGTACTAGGAAATATAACATTCTCTCCAAATGATTTTAATGTAAATTACAGAGCTAGAGTTGAAATTCGTGTGAATGGAAATCCAGCAATAGCGATAGATAATGATTTCTTTGGGACAGGGGTATTTTTTAATAATGATGTTTCAGTAACTTCTATTCTTCAATTAGAAGCAGGGGATTCAGTTGAAGTTTTTGCTGAGAGTAGTGTTGCTGGCGTAATTGTACAAAATGTTAATGGTTTGAATACTGTTCACTTTGAAGCGGCAAGATTCCCTTCTCCAACTGAATAATGAAGATAATAAAACATTTTTTGTAGGTTTAGTTAATCCCCTTCACCAAATGGTGGGGGATTATTATTGTTTTTCTAAAATATATGGGTAAATGGACCTCCTTAAGTATATAAAGAATTTTAATATATTGTTGGTCAATTTAGTAGCTAGATGATGATTGAATCAATATACAAATGTAACAGAGGTCAGTTTAAATGAAAAAGAGCATGACATGGCGATCAAGCGCTTTTCTCAATGGCGAAGAATAGATCTGTATGTTGCCTTGTTATACGTCAAAAACCACAGCGGACTTTAGGGGTAGGAGCGTCAAACTCTTTTAAACTAATTTATAATCTGAGTTCATACCCATTCATAGTACTGAGTAGTTATTTTTTTATCAATTAATCCTCTTTGTCCAAAGCCGATAACTTCTAAATTTTCTCTACCTATATAGTAATTCGTACATTGGGTGTTTTCTAGTGGAGTATGCCAAGAAATTAAAAGTGCTTCTACATCTAATAATTTTTGTTCAGAATATTTACCGCCATTAGGAAATTCTAAAATCCCTAACCTTACATGGATTCCTCTTGCTCCATGAATCCAATCTTTGTAATGTTCATTTAATCGCTTCGAAAAACTTCTTTTTGTTTTTCCAATGTATAGTAATTTTTCTTTTCCACGATACACTCTATAAATTGTATATATCCCCTTTGAAAAAGCTTCTTCATAATGATTGATTTCAGATAAATTATAAAGTTTAGACCACCTAATATGTACAACAGTCATACATTTCACCTTTTTATCAAGATATTAAAATAAAATAAATTAACTCATTTCAATTTCTCAAAAATCGAAAGAAAATGCAAGAATTATAGTGAACGTATAATAAATAAATGAGTACTGTTGAGTACACATTGATTAGATTGTTTATAAACAGTGAGTGGGTGGGTTTACCACTCATGAAATATAAAAGTGAACAGGTTTATATGTATAGAATGAGGGATAAATAAAAAAAGAGCATACATAAAAAGTACGCTCTAAAGAAAGATAGGTTTTATGAGTGGATAATCTCCATACATTAATATATGCTCGGTTCATAAAAACGTGTAAAAAATCAATAGATTATCAATGGAATATCATGAAATGAGTAATTTTAATCTATTATTGAAGTCGTTTAGCTAACCAAATTGTAAGGATTGTGAATAGGAACGGATTAACAATTGGATAATGATCGCACTTCAGTTTCGTATTTCTTATAGTTTGGATATTGCGTAATAGTTTGACATTTAGGTGTGGAAAGTTGATTAATTATAGACACATTTGTAATTACCTCGTTACAAGGACCGAAAAATGTAACTTTTAGTTTTGAATTTGGTGGAACTTTGAACAAGATAGGTTTTTTTTTCATGAAATCAGCTCCTAAGATGCAGTATTGTATACTGCGATTTTTCGTTTAGATTATAAAGGCGTATTAATATAATATGAAAATTTAGTTGAGTTGATAATGATATGGAGTTTTATAGTGTGATCAGAATGTGGAAAATTAGTAGAAACTTAATTAAAAGACTGTATATTTTGAAAAACAATATAGATTTTCTTTATTTATATTATAGATAGCTAGTATTAGGCATAAGGGGCTTTCAATAAAACGATCTTTGAATATGATAATAAAAAGGAGTGAAATTGTAATGGGGTATATTATAGATATTTCAAAATGGAATGGAACTATTAATTGGGATATTGCAGCATCTTGGCTAGATTTAGTTATTGCTAGAGTTCAAGATGGCTCGAATACGGTAGATTTTATGTATCAAAATTATGTGAATGAAATGAAGAAACGCAGTATTTCATTTGGTAATTATGCATTTTGCCGTTTTATATCTATTGCTGATGCCAGGAAAGAGGCACAAGATTTTTGGAGTCGTGGTGATAAATCTGCTAAATTTTGGGTGGTGGACGTAGAAGTTCAAACGATGATGGATATGCAAGGGGGGACACAGGCTTTTATAGATGAATTACGCCGTTTAGGTGCAAAAAAAGTAGGGCTATATGTGGGGCATCACACGTATGTATCATTTGGAGCACGTAATATTGAAGCTGATTTTGTATGGATACCTCGTTATGGAGGGAATAAGCCAGCATATCCGTGCGATATTTGGCAATATACTGATTCGGGAAATGTTCCTGGTATTGGGAAATGTGATTTGAATCAATTAATAGGAAATAAGTCGCTTTCTTGGTTTATAGATTCAGATCAAGTAAATCAATCTATTCAATCTAACAAAGAGAATACACAGCAATCAAATGGTATTGGTATTGCGATTTCAAAATATCCAGATGGATATGGCATAAACTTATATGAAAATCCTGCGAATCCGCAGTTTACAGGTACAATCACTCAAAAAACGCCATATTTAGTCTTACATGGTTATTGGGGAGGTGCCGATAAAGATATGATTTGCTTGGGGAACGATAAGCAGTGGGTATATGAAAAATATTTTGATGTGAAATGGTTTTATGCATCCTCAAAATATCCTGTTGGGTACGAAGTAAATTACTATGCAGAGCCTGAATGTATAAATTATAAAGGTAATATTGATGGATCAAAATCTTTTCGTGTGTGGGGAAGAGCCAAAAATGCGGTAGATATCGGAAAAAATAATTGGATACTGGAAGAACATGTAACGATTAAGTATGTATAAGTAGCTAAAATGTTTTTAGGAATACGCAAAGGGTCATATTACTGATACATAGTAAGATGACCTTTAATATTTGAACAAAAAGAGCATGATACATAGTTTTTTCAAATGAAATGAATTACATGTGGAAAACACATTGTTTACACAAGTGTATCGTATAGTTATTCTTGTATAATAATAAAAGTGAGGTATTTTGAATTGAAAAAGAAAAAACTATTTTTAGGAACAATTATTTCATGCGTAGTACTGGCATTATCTGCATGTGGTTCCTCAGACAACGTAGTAACATCAAAAGTAGGAAATGTTACAGAGAAAGAGTTAAGTAAAGAATTAAGACAAAAATATGGGGAAAGTACTTTATATCAAATGGTGTTAAGTAAGGCGTTGCTAGATAAATATAAAGTTTCAGATGAAGAAGCAAAAAAACAAGTAGAAGAAGCAAAAGATAAAATGGGTGACAACTTCAAATCGACTTTAGAGCGAGTTGGGTTAAAAAATGAAGATGAATTAAAAGAAAAAATGAAGCCAGAAATTGCATTTGAGAAAGCGATTAAAGCGACTGTCACAGAAAAAGATGTAAAAGATAACTATAAACCAGAAATGAAGGTAAGTCACATTTTAGTGAAAGATGAAAAGACTGCTAAAGAAGTGAAAGAGAAAGTAAATAATGGTGAAGATTTTGCGGCTTTAGTGAAGCAATACTCAGAGGATACTGGTTCAAAGGAACAAGGCGGAGAAATAACTGGTTTTGCTCCAGGACAAACGGCGAAAGAATTTGAGGAAGCTGTGTATAAATTAGATGCAGGACAAGTAAGCGATCCGGTAAAAACAACTTATGGTTACCATATTATTAAAGTGACGGATAAAAAAGAATTGAAGCCATTTGATGAAGTGAAAGATAAAATTCGTAAAGATTTAGAACAGCAAAGACTACAAGATACGACAGGTAAATGGAAGCAACAAATAGTCAATGATTTATTGAAAGATGCTAATATTAAGGTTAACGATAAAGAATTTAAAGATACATTTGAATTTCTAGAAAAGAAATAATGACTGTAACTATAATTAGAAAAGGGAACCTATGTAGGTTCCCTTTTCTAGTTAGTGTGTGAGTTATAAATAGATAGTAAGACAATACAATATTACATTTAAATATTAAGAATTACAATGGAAAATTATGGTTTTTAAAAAGACGGATAATAAGTACTTCATATAATGTTGATATTATAATATTTTAATTGATTAATTTGATTGAAGTGGATAAACATAGTTTGAAGAATGATACATGGTGTATAAGCAAAGAAGAGCCTGATATGGCTCTCAGGCTCTTCTCTCAATAGCAAAGAATAAGTCTTTTAATTATTCTTCTACTATAGAATACACTAAAAATGTCTGTTTGTGTAGAAAAATGTCGAAAAAAATTTGTGTATCATATTGCAAGAGCAATGGAAGTGAAAACACTATTTGAATAGGGAGGAAATAGGGTCTTCTTTAAAAATATATTTGCTTCATTATCGTTAGTAAATCCGGATTATGCTCAATTGTATGTAATTGATTTAAAAGAAGAAGGATTAGGGCGTAGCGAATATAAAAAATCAAAGAAACATCGGAGCCATGGCATGATACTGAGCGTCATGGAGAAAATAAAAGAGTATAGAAAGTACATGAAAGAATGTGCAACAAGAACATTGTTCATACAAATGAAAAGGGCTGGTATTTCATTCTGAAATAGCCATAAACAAATTGGAACAAACTAATCTAAAATACTCATAAAATCATCGGTGATACATACAATAGTATTGAGAATATATTGACGCTATAGGAAGTGAAAAGCAGAGCATTCTATTAAGATGGATGTTCTTTTTAGTATGGAATTTTTATGGGAAAGAATGAATACTTTTAAATGAATTATTGAATTGATAAATAATTCATATAGGGGGAGAAAATGTGAAAGTAATTTTTCAAAGAGAAGGTGGAGGGAAGATTTTTGAATCGTATGATGAAGATATAAGTAACCTATTAGTTATTTTAAAAGAAACGAAAGGGATTAAGATCGGGATGGTTGAGTATGAAGTATTAAAATATGAATTAGAGTATTTTCGTAACCCCAAAAAAACAGTGACAGAGAGGGAATTACATATAATAGTACAACCAAAATATATGTAATAATAAGAGGAAATTATGTATTTTTAAACAGTTTTATATAGTATGTACGAAAAGAGAGTGTTTAAATTGCTCTCTTTTCATAGAAATTTTGTGAGTTCGTTCTTCATAATGTATGCTTTCATTTATAGATGGGTTAATAAAATCAAAAATTTAAAACCTTTTAGTTTAGGCAGGAATTTTATATTTAAGTAGATAAATGTTTATATAAAGTATTTTTTATACGAATATGGGAGGAGTAAAAATGAGTTTAGCAAGTTATATAGGATGCAATGTAGAAATTCCGTTAACGGATCCAGATTCTAATGATGTAATTGTTTTTGGACCGTGCTTTTCAGATGAAAGTATGCTTGAAATTGTACAAGAGTTTCAATTTCAAACAAATTACACGTATGAAGTTTCAACGAGTTGGGGCATTGAACTTGTTGAGTGGCAAAATGAAAGGGAGAAGAAAGAAGCTAAAAAAAAGCTATTAGCTTTATGCTCGATTATGGAAGGATATTTAAATGATGGGGACTATTTTGAATTATTCAGTTGTTGGGTTGGTGATGAAGATAAAGAACGAGTGGGAGAATTAAAATTAAAAATAAATCATATTAATATAGATGAACTTTGTATTCCGGAAAGAACACTTGTCAGGATAGAAAAATAAATATAGAAATATACGATATTAGAAAAAGCGACTTCACTTTGTATGAAGTCGCTTTTTTAGTTGATAGGTGAACGTCCTATTAAATAAGAAGTGAAAAGCTTATTTGATGAAGAAAAAATAAATGATGGATAAATCATTTCAAAAGAACGTAGGTTCGTGTATAATTAGAACGAATGTTCCTGTAGGTATAGATAGTATAAGAGTTAGAAATAAAATGAAACTTTAATTAGCAGGGTGTTCATCCTCCGCTAATTATTAGTTTTCACCAATTAAGCGTTTACGGGCAATTGATTTTCGTCTTACCGTCCTCGCATATAGCGAATTTTGAGGTAAGGGCTTCACTACCTGTTAATGCGGGATAAAATATGAGCCTAGCAATTATTAATGAATAATTGAGGAACAATGTGTGTGAAATAGAGTGGATAAATGATCAAGGAGATAAAGAAATGAATGATGTAAAGGTGCAAAAAGAAAAAAGAGAATGGGTTCCATTTACAGTAATGTCGGAACAGTTGTTAAGTATACAAAAGGTTATTGGAGAGAAATTTAAAGTACAAAAACCGCTCTTAACAAACGAAGCAAAAGAGGGAATTTCTGATAAATTATTAACGTCATTATTGTCTGAGAAAGAAATATTGGTGACATATTTTGAAGATGGCTACATCCTTACAAGTTATATGACAGTTGTGCATATAAACCCGCTAAAGCACAGTGTAATATGTACTGACGCATTTTATAAAACTTACGTATTTCATACTTCGGATATTATTGAAATAACATAAAGGAAGCTGAAATTTAAATTTTAGCTTCCTTTATGTTATGTTAGATGAGGAATAGAAAAATGAAACGAAAAAGCAGCTAGCTTCATACTAGCTGCTAAGCCCCAGGGAAAGGGAGAAAAAGATAGGGTACTATAGCTGTGTAACAGCCTGATTATAGTATGGACAAATTTAAAATTCTTAAACAGAACGATGAAAAAATAGGACTAGGCTGTACCCACTTGGTTTTGATCTGCAAGGTCAGAATCAAACGTATTAGTCGCGCTCACGCCATTAAAAGTATTAACAACAAAACCAACGTTTGAAGCACCAGATCCATTATAAGCCTTCGTATTTTCTTTCGGAGAAACGTTGTAGAAATCACCTAAGTTAAATGAACCGTTACTATTTTGTACAACTAAATTCCCTACAATTGAGGGCATAGTTTTCACCCGCTTTACAATCATTTGTTAACACTACTATATGGCCTTATAGTCCAAATGGTTCATGTAACAAAAATTGTGGAATAGTAAAACGTTTGAAGTGTAGCTTAATCCCACAATAAAAGTATGTTAAAATTTATGTAAGGCTGAGTAATCAAAAATAACAATTGTATAATTAATATATACGAAATCAGAGGAGGCAAAATGTAATGAATAATGTTATAAAAAAAGTAGATTTAACAGATGCAAAATCAAGTAATCTTGTTGCACTTATTTATAGCAATGAAGTTATATTGATTGAAGAAGCATTTTGTCCAAATGAAATAAAATTAAAGTTTAATGAAATTGCAATTATATCGGCTATTAAAACAGCACATATAATGAAAGTATCCATCAGAAAAGAACTGGAAGCAATTTTTCATGACACTGGTGTTTTATTTGTGAAGCATAGTGTTGATTATGGTAACAGTCAATCTATCACTATGCATTTTGAACAATTCCAAAAGTTGCAACATGAGATTGAGAATTTATATAAAAGTATGTAATAAGACTAGATGAAGATTCTTACATAGAGGTGAACTGTTCTATGTTGAAAAAATGGTATAAAATTTTTTCGAATGAATCCCACTGTAAACATAAATATAGTTTTATTAAAATGCAGAAAAGAGAAGCTAAAATTTAAAAGCAATAACAAAATAAATAATGATTTTTTTGATATATAAGAAAGAGTAACTGTTATGGTTACTCTTTTTGTTTATATAAAAACTATTACTAAAGTATGAAATGAGTTGATACTTTAGTAAATGGCTGAATGAAAAGGAAGAGTGTACAATGTTGTAAAGGAGGAGAGGTACGTGACGCGAAACGACATTAGAAAGATTGTAATTATTACAGGAGTGACACAAGGATTAGGCCGTGCAATGGTTGATCGATTTCATGAATTGGGATGGAATATATATGGCTGTGGACGTTCAAAAGATAAAATTGAAGAACTGAAAAAATATTACGGTAATACACATGATTTTCAAATAATTGATGTTTCAGATTCTCAACAAGTAAGTAGTTGGGCAAATTATATACTCAACAGACATAGAGCACCTGATTTGTTAATAAATAATGCATCGATTGTTAATAAAAATGCACAATTGTGGAAAATAACCGCTCGAGAATTCGAAAATATAATGAATGTAAACGTAAACGGTGTAGTAAATGTAATAAGAGCGTTTGTCCCAGCGATGGTAGCTAGGAAAGAAGGAATTATTATTAATATGAGTTCTAGTTGGGGGAGAGAGGGGGAAGCTGAGCTTGCGCCATATTGTGCCTCAAAGTTTGCAATTGAAGGTATCACGAAATCTATGGCACTTGAATTGCCCTATGGTATGGCTGTTGTGGCTTTAGATCCGGGCGGAAGTATTAGCACCCCAATGCTGTATTCATGTGCACCACAGTATGTAAAAGAATCACCCACACCTGAAATTTGGTCACATTATGCGATACAATATATATTGAATATAACAATAGATAAAAATGGGGCTTCATTGACATGTCCAGATTGTATGTAAATATTTATTGAATTGTATAAGTATTTTTTAATTAGCATATTTTTAGTGCACACACCATGTATAAAAAAGTACCTTAAAGGTGCTTTTTTATATGATTAATACATTATAGAATGCACAAAATTACATATAGAAAATAAATATGGGATAAAGGATACCATTTGTGTATTTCGAAAGCACTAGAAAATTTCTAAATAGGTGATCAGAATGAATCCAAGCGGTTTAAAGGTGACAGGAGCATGGTTTCAAGTAGGAGGAAATCTTACAGCGGCTATTGGGACGACAAGAGGGTTTATCGGAGAAGAGAAAGTTGAATCGGATCTTGTAATTGTAGGAAGCTCATTACAAGCCCTCGGGTATATATTACAAATTATAGCGAGTAATAATACCGAAGATGAAGGTGAAAAAGAAAATCAAAATATTTGTTTGGAGAATAAAAGTGAAATGCTTGATAAAATGGGCATTGAGTTATTAGCATTAGGGAATATATCAAATGTAATAGGAACATATTTTAATATAAATGAACAATTGAAAGAGAATGATTTTCTCATAATTGTCGGAAACAGTTTACAATCAATTGGAGCTTTTTTAGGAGTAGAAGCAGCTTTGCTGGAGATGAAAGCAATACAGAGAATTATAATACTAGGCAATTCTCTGCAAAGTTTAGGCGCTGGACTTCAAGCGTATCAAGGTATTGTTAATGTATCGAAGAATGGAATAGAAAATGAAGATCATATGATTAATAAAAAGAACGAGAGGATAATAGCTCTCATTGGTATTTGGATACAAGCAATAGGAACTATTATTTCTGCGATTGGATTAACTATAATAGAGAACGAAGAAAGATTAGAAAAAATAAAAATATGAAAATGCTCGTTTAATAAAGGTAGAGAAATTTCAATTTTACATAAGTGGTAAGATTGAAGTAGTAGGTTTTTGGGTATATGAATAGAATATATATAAGAGTAGAAAAGTTTTTCATGCTTAATTGAAATTTATGAAAGACAAAAAATAATTGGTTTTGTTAGTGTATGAAAAGAAGAGAGATAAAAAATACAAAAAAGGAGTTTTCAAGAGATGATGTATGTATTGGCAATTCTTCTACCACCTGTAGCCGTATTATTTTGTGGAAAACCAGTTCAAGCAATAATTAATTTCATATTAACATTAATATTTTGGGTTCCAGGGGTTATACATGCGATATTAGTTGTACATGATAAAAAAGCAGATCGGCGTTTAAAAAAACAAATTCAAGCATATGATGAAATTAATAAGAGGAATAGAAGATAGCTGAGTCGTGAATTTATTTTAAAAAGAAAGGGGGGACTACCTCCTTTCTTTTTTATGCTGTTGAAGTTTAAATTTTAGTGTAGCGGAAAGAATTTTTAATATAAGTATTGTGATAATTAGTTTTAGAGTATGCGTTTAATAGACCGGTGTAAATGTTTTCAGGCACGTCAAAGAAATCATACATTGCATTCTTTAATTGGATGCGTAAAATCATAGAAAAAGGATTATAGCCAACAGCAACTATATTTTTTGAAATCACGGGAGATAGTTCCATCATTGCGCAACTCCTCACTTTTCATTTTTAATAATTTCTTGTAGATGTTGAGGTTGTGGTGTTGAAATCCTTATAATTAAAGAGGTATTATACTTATATGCAATATATTAAATGTTCGTTATACGTAATTATAAGGAAGTTCACACGAAGTACATATCGTTGTGCTATTTTTATTTCACCTTTGATTTATAAATAAGAAAATATTGACCATTTGAAAAAAAGGTATATTATTTATACGAGGTATTAAAAATTCACTTTTTACATTCTATGCTTAAAGGGGCAGCATTATTAGGAAAAATAGAAGTGAAAATAGTTTGTATAAGAAGTATTCTAAAAATTATAATCTGTGAATTAGGAAAATATTGAATGCTCCAGGTCAATACACTTTCTTAATTAATTACAGTTTAGAAAGTGACCTCAATATTTTTTAGTAAATCAACGGGAGAATTGAAAGGCAGGAGAAAGTAACATGTCAGAAAATTATCGTTCTCGAGAGGAGCGACGACAAGTTAAAAAGAAAAAACAGCCAGCTTCTAAAACACAAAAACCAAAAGGTAAAACATCGTTCTTTCGTAAGTTTTTAATTACTTGTTTATTACTTGGTATTGTTGGTTTAGTGGCGGGGGTTGCTACCTTCTTCGTAATGATTAAGGACGCACCTAAACTTGAGAAAGCAAAACTTGTTAATCCGTTATCCTCAAAAATTTATGATAAAAATGGCGATTTGGTATATGAATACGGGAAAGAGAAACGGACGAATGTTACGTATGATCAAATTCCTAAATTGGTAGAAAATGCATTTTTAGCAACAGAAGATGCACGTTTTTATGAGCATAGTGGAGTAGACTTTAAAGGTACTACCCGTGCTGTTTTGGTGAGTCTTAAAGGAGATTACGGTTCACAAGGTGGAAGTACGATAACGCAGCAGGTTATTAAAAACTACTTCTTATCGATGGAAAAAACATCAAAACGTAAGGTTCAGGAAATATATTTAGCGTATAAGCTAGAACAACAGTATTCAAAACATGAAATTTTAGAAATGTATTTAAATAAAATTAACTTAGGAAACCGTTCATATGGAATCGCAACAGCAGCACAAAACTACTATGGTAAAGAATTGAAAGATTTAACATTACCAGAAGTTGCGATGCTTGCAGGTTTACCGAAAGCACCGAATAACTATGATCCAACGAAAACAGAAAATATTCAAAGAGCAACAGAAAGAAGAGATGTTGTACTTAAATTAATGAATCGACATGGTTATATTACGAAGGCAGAAATGGAAGAGGCTTCGAAAGTTGAAGTGACAAAGGGACTTAAGACAGCAACGGAACTTCAAGCAATGCCACATACTGCATTTATGGATGCAGTAGTTAAAGAGGTAGAAAAGGAAATACCAGATGTTAATATTGGATCAGATGGTTTAGAAATCTATACAACATTAGACCCGAAAGCGCAGCGATTTGCTGATAAGATTTTAAATGAAAATATTATTAATTATCCAAATGATAAATTCCAAGGTGCTTTCACATTTATGGATACGAAAACAGGTGAGGTTCGTGCTATAGGTAGTGGTCGCGGTGAAAATAAAGCAGTATTTAAAGGGCATAATATGGCAATTGAACTAGATCGTGCAGCTGGTTCAACGATGAAGCCAATCTTTGATTACGGTCCTGCAATTGAATACTTAAAATGGGCTACGTATCATCAAATTGATGATTCTCCATTTAAATATTCAAGTGGACAAGAACTTCGAAATGCGGACAGAAGTCATTTAGGTCCAATTACTATGCGTGAAGCGTTAAAAATGTCGCGTAACGTTCCAGCAGTTAAAACTGCAAAAGAAGTAGGACTGAATAAATCGAAGGAATTCTCTGAGAAATTAGGTATTACATTTAATAAAACACCGATGGAATCTACAGCTATTGGTACAAACGAAGTATCACCAACTGAAATAGCGGGTGCTTATGCGACATTTGGTAATGGTGGAAAGTATGCAAAACCGCATTTTGTTAAGAAAATAGTTTATCCAGACGGCAAATCACAAAGTTTTGAGCAAAAGCCAAAACAAGTTATAGCTGACTCTACAGCATATATGATTACTGATATGCTCCGTTCAGTAGTAACATCAGGTACTGGTACAGCAGCAAATATAAGTTCTTTAGATGTAGCTGGTAAAACAGGTACAACAAACTATGATTCAAAACAACTAGCGAAATATAACATTCCAGAAAGTGCAACCAGAGATAGCTGGTTTGCAGGTTATACGCCGCAATATACGATGGCGGTATGGACTGGATATATGAAAGATGGTAAAGACGAGTATATTAGTAGTAAAAATACGAAAATTGCACAGTTGATCTTTAAAGAAATGATGAGTCAGTTTGCTACTGACAAATCACGCTTTAAAATGCCAAGTACTGTTATTCAAGAAGGTAGTGAGTTACGTATAAAAGGTGAAAAACGAGATTCTTCTCCAAATACGAGCGTACAGGATACAACAGAACAACCTAAACAAGATCAACAGCAAAAAACTGAAGATGAGAAAAAGCAAGAAGAATTAAAGAAACAAGAAGAACTTAAAAAACAAGAAGAAGAAAAGAAACAAGAAGAACTTAAGAAGCAAGAAGAACTTAAGAAACTAGAAGAGCAAAAGAAACTAGAAGAAGAAAAGAAACAAAATGAACAAAATAATGGAAATGGCCAAGGAAATACGACACCTCCAGCAAATAACGGAGGAGGCCAAGGAAATACAACACCTCCAGCAAATAACGGAGGAGGCCAAGGAAATACAACACCTCCAGCGAATAACGGAGGAGGCCAAGGAAATACGACACCTCCAGCAAATAATGGAGGAGGTCAAGGAAATACGACACCTCCAGCAAATAATGGGGGAGGCCAAGGAAATACGACACCTCCAGCGACCACGCAACCAGATACTGGCGGAAATGCAGGAGAAGTCCCTACAAATAATGGACAATAAGAAAATTTTATAAAAATGTTAAAAAGCACTTAAGATTTGTAAACATTACATTCTTAAGTGCTTTTTTCGTTTAAATGTTAAAAGTACCATAGAAATTTTGAAAATATATAGAAGGGAAATGATAAAAAACTTGAGCCTGAGGTAGTGGAGGATAACTGTGGCTTTGAAAGGTGGTACTACTTGGATGTGCGCCATGATGCCAAAATGAAGGAGTAACTTGACCAGGAATTTGATATTGTTGCCAAGTTGCGGGAAGTTCAATTCCTACATCGGAACTAGCCGTATGAACGGCTGGAATGTGTATCCCAGGAGTCGAAGGAACTACGGCGGCTATTCTTGAAGATACCCACATAAGAATAATCACTCCTAAATTGTGATAATAAAGTAGTATATTCTTTTCAAATACATAAAGGTACATATAGATAGGACTTTAGGCTAAGGTATACATATAAAGTTGTAAGACCAATTTAAATGGATGGTGGACCATTTAATATAAAAAGATACGTCTATTTACGGAGGGAAAAGGAAATTAGAAAATGTAAAATGGAGGTGTTAATTGCAATAACTTATGTGTTTATGGAGGAATTTTAATGGAACGATTATGGACGAAATCATTTATTCAAATGACTTTCGCAATGTTATTTTTATTTACAGGATTTTATTTACTTGTACCAACGCTTCCTCTCTTTATTAAAGAGATAGGTGGTAATGAATCACAAGTTGGATTTATGATGGGGATGTTTACAATAGCAGCAGTTGTAATACGACCGATTATTGGAGGAATGTTAGATCAATACGGTAGAAGATCTTTTATTATTTTCGGACTCATCTTTTTCGGGATAACGATGTATTCTTATAATTTAGCGTCATCTATTATTCTTTTAGCTGTTTTACGTGTGATTCACGGAGTAACATGGGCTGTTTCTACAACAGCTGTTGGAACAGTTATAACTGATATTATTCCAGATTCGCGCCGCGGTGAAGGTATGGGATGGTACGGGATGGCTATGACAATTGCGATGGCAATCGGTCCAATGATTGGATTATCGGTTGTACAACATTATTCATTTCATGGTCTATTCTTGTTAGCAACTATTTTATCCTTTATGGCAGTCTTATTATCACTCATGACGAAAATGCCATTCACACCCCAAAAAGAAAAAGGGAAAATACAACTGTTTGAAAAGTCCGTTTTATCCATTACGATTGTTGTTTTCTTTTTATCATTCGCATATGGAGGGATTACGACGTTTTTACCGCTATTTGCATCGTCAATTGATGTGAATCCTGGGACATTCTTTCTTGTATATGCAGTTGCTTTAACAATTGTAAGGCCAATTTCAGGGAAATTATTAGATAAGTATGGAGAAATATTTATCATACTCCCAGCACTATTCATTACAATTATCGCAATAGTTGTATTAACACTTTCAAATAGTTTAATGGGTGTAATTATCGCAGCTACATTATACGGTGTTGGATTCGGTTCAGCACAGCCAGCATTGCAAGCAGCGATGCTTACAATTGTTGATCCGAGTAAGAGAGGGGTTGCCAACGCTTCATTTTTTACCGCATTTGATTTAGGGATTGGACTAGGTGCGATTTTACTTGGAGTCGTTTCGCAAATGTTTGGTTACCGCATTTTATTTGCAGGTAGTGCAATTTCAGGATTACTTGCTTTCATTATTTTTGTCTTTTTTGTAAAACAGCGATTAGGTAAAAAAGAATTTGCGTAAACTAGAGGAATAAAGATGAAAATTTCAATAGAACTTACGAATTTGAAATGGTTAAAGGATAACATAGTAATAGTTCAATTCAGCTGGACTAATCTTTAGGGATTTTTTCTGAGAAAGCAGATGGGAAAATCGTATCAGTTGAGAAAGAAGACATTCTATTTTTGGGGATGTTTATAATCTTTGGTACTTTAAAAACTATCATTTAGTTGAATGCTACTATAAGGCAACGGAAGAATTTAATTTAATTACGTAAAATAATAACTTTTTTAAAAATAAATAAGTTTTATATGAAAATTATATTGAAGAGATAGTGAAATAAATATCATGTAGAAACGAGTTGTATATGTATACAACTCGTTTTTTTTATTTTCTTAAAAAAAATGGAGAAATGATATATTTAAAGGGATTTTTTGAACCATCCTTATATTTTGTTTTAATAAAAAATAAAAAGAAGTCTGTCCTTTTTTGATAAAATATGAAAATTATTTTTAAAAAATTGTATTGTTACATTCGAAAAAGTATAGGAAACTTATCATTATAAAATAAATTGAAATCTTCTAAAAACTCTGATACATTGAAATAGAAATGTAGTTTCACAATATTGTAAAGGCTTACAGTTATGTGCACGAAGATCTATTAGGATTGGAGGAAATAATGATGAAAGCTGAAGAAAAATTTTCCCCGGGATTAGATGGTATAGTGGCAGCGGAGACGAAGATTTCGTTTCTTGACACAGTGAAAGGTGAAATTGTAATTCAAGGGTATGATTTAATCGAACTCTCAAAAACAAAAGAGTATTTAGACATTGTGCACCTTTTATTGGAAGAACATCTACCGAATGAGGATGAAAAAGCAACACTTGAAAAGAAATTAAAAGAAGAATACGCGGTACCTGAAGGTGTATTCAACGTATTAAAGGCGTTACCGAAAGAAACGCACCCTATGGATGGATTGCGTACAGGTGTTTCCGCATTAGCTGGTTACGATAATGATATTGAAAACCGCTCTTTAGAAGTAAACAAAGATCGCGGGTACAAATTATTGAGTAAAGTGCCAAACATTGTAGCAAATAGCTATCATATTTTAAATAATGAAGAGCCAATTGAACCACTTAAAGAATTAACATATAGCGCGAATTTCTTCTATATGTTAACAGGTAAAAAACCAACTGAACTTGAGGAAAAGATCTTTGATCGTTCCCTTGTTTTATATAGTGAACATGAAATGCCAAACTCTACATTTACAGCGCGCGTTATCGCATCTACACAATCCGACTTATATGGTGCTTTAACAGGTGCGGTTGCATCTTTAAAAGGCAGTTTACACGGCGGTGCGAACGAAGCAGTTATGTACATGCTTTTAGAAGCTGGTAATGTTGAGAAGTTTGAAGAGTTGTTACAGAAGAAACTATATAACAAAGAAAAAATTATGGGCTTTGGACATCGTGTGTATATGAAGAAAATGGATCCAAGGGCACTGATGATGAAGGAAGCTTTAAAGCAGTTATGTGATGTAAAAGGTGATTATACACTATATGAAATGTGTGAAGCTGGAGAAAAGATTATGGAGAAAGAAAAAGGAATTTATCCAAATCTTGATTATTACGCTGCTCCAGTATATTGGATGCTTGGTATTCCAATTCAATTGTATACACCAATCTTCTTTAGCTCTAGAACAGTGGGACTATGTGCGCACGTAATTGAGCAGCATACGAACAATCGATTGTTCCGTCCACGTGTAAATTATATTGGCGAGCGACATGTACTTAGCAAGTAAGAACAACTGGGGAGTTGTTAGCGCCGCCCGCCAGATGGGTGTTTGACCGACACCCATCATTAATAATAACGAATTTTCGACAGAAAGGGAAGGATAGCATGATTAAAACAAATGAAATTAAACAAAAAGATGCATTATTAGAAGAGATTACGGATTATGTATTAAATAAAGAGGTAACTAGTGCAGAAGCATTTAGTACTGCTCGCTATGTATTATTAGATACACTTGGATGCGGAATTTTAGCACTACAATATCCAGAGTGTACGAAATTATTAGGTCCAGTTGTACCAGGAACGGTTGTGCCAAATGGTACACGTGTACCAGGTACGTCTTATGTACTTGATCCAGTGAAGGGTGCATTTAATATCGGATGTATGATCCGTTGGTTAGACTATAACGATACTTGGCTTGCAGCAGAGTGGGGACATCCATCTGATAACTTAGGCGGCATTTTAGCAGTGGCAGATTATATTAGCCGTGTTCGTATTTCAGAAGGAAAAGAACCGTTAAAAGTGCGTGAAGTATTAGAAATGATGATTAAAGCACATGAAATTCAAGGTGTACTTGCTTTAGAAAACAGCTTAAACCGCGTTGGTCTTGACCATGTATTATATGTAAAAGTAGCAACAACTGCTGTAGTTGCAAAAATGCTTGGCGGAACACGTGAAGAAATCTTTAATGCATTATCACATGCGTGGATTGATAATTCTAGTCTTCGTACATATCGTCATGCTCCAAACACAGGCTCACGTAAATCTTGGGCAGCAGGTGATGCAACGAGTCGCGGTGTTCATCTTGCAATGACCGCTCTAAAAGGTGAAATGGGTTATCCAACAGCATTATCTGCACCAGGATGGGGATTCCAAGATGTATTATTCAATAAACAAGAATTAAAATTAGCTAGACCATTAGAGTCTTATGTAATGGAAAATGTATTATTTAAAGTTTCATATCCAGCAGAATTCCATGCACAAACTGCTGCAGAATGTGCTGTGAAATTACATCCAGAAATTAAAGAAAGATTAGATGAAATTGACCGTATTACAATTACAACTCATGAATCAGCAATTCGTATTATTGATAAAGAAGGTCCATTAAATAACCCAGCTGATCGTGATCATTGCTTACAATACATTACGGCAATTG
>Ga0102589_1002557_pt1 | contig 20684 bp, 21 predicted proteins | sample AraplaMF_Col_mLB_FD_76858 | JGI IMG/M metagenome (GOLD analysis project Ga0102589, IMG submission 76858) | Arabidopsis root microbial communities from the University of North Carolina, USA - plate scrape MF_Col_mLB | ecosystem: Host-associated > Plants > Roots > Endosphere | place: USA... | reverse complement strand
GAATTGCCTTTGGATATTGCTGAATAGAAGCTTGTTGAAGTCCTTTCACTAAATGCGTATCCGGCTGATTCGTTCTTGCTTCAACCGAATTTGTTGGGACAGTATACAAGGAAAATACACTTACAGCACCTACTACAATCCCGCCAACCGCTCCCCCGATAATTTGAAACAGATGTTTTTTGTTCCTGTTTCCTTTTTCTAAAGGAAGCTCTTCATTAGCATGTTGTTTCCCTCTAGCTCCGTTGTTTTCTTCTGGTGCTTTTACTTCTTCAGGTGGAGCAATTCCCTTTAAAAACTCTTCAATCCCTTGTCGCATCAGTTCTAACAGTTCTTCTTTTTGTTCCTCTTGTTCTTCATCCATTTCCATGGCAGACAGTTTGTTTTCTACATGTTCATACAAATGTGAAGCATAACCAGCTCCTAGAGACAATGTCCCTGCATACAACTCATTGTCTTGATCTAAAATATGAAAATCTACATGGACAATATTTTCTTGCTCCTGTAACGTTTGTTCGAGTTGGTAAGAAATCTTACAAGCATCCTGTAACGACATCTTCTGAAAACTTTTAATCTCTGGTACTGTGCTTTTGGTAAACATGACTTCTAACATAAATTGTGTCCTCCTCCCCTTTCTACCGCTCTACATTGGCATATAAAAAGAAGCTATACAATCGCATAGCTTCTTTACCAAAACGTATTTTGTTGTATACTCACATCCAAAAGAACAAAATAGATCCAAATTTGATATTACTATTAATACCTTCTGCTAATCCCTTTGCACCCATTACAACAACCAATCCTATAGCGGCTCCAATAAACCAACCTTTACTCTGGTGCCTCCCTCTTTCTCCACCCCAGATAAGGTAGTAACCACCGATACAAAATCCGATTGCCGCACTAATGAGTCCTAAACGTTGTGCCCAGGTTAAAACTGCTTCACCTGTGCTAACTAAACTAGACATGCCATCCCCGGCACCTAAAATTAAGTTATTTAATTTAAACATACCCTACACTCTCCTTATATTTAAGTTATACAACTTCACTTGATTGAGAAGGATCTATCGAACATTCAGGTGCCCTACCTTGACCTTTTTCTTCTCCTACAAATAGAGTGAGTGCTTCTAAGATTAATTCTTGATTTCCTTCAATGAACTGTTGATGTTGTGCGTGTAGCCAATTTTGATAACTTTCTCCTTTGACCTTCAGTAACTTTTCTACCAAATCTCGCGATTTCTTTAAATCACGTTGTGTAACAGTTGGAATAGGCAATTTATCACACCGCCTTTCAATTCTATTTAAATATCATAATTCTTCTTCATGTCCTTAACAAAATCTTCAAATTCTTTTTGAAAAGATTGAAGTCCCTTATTAGTTGTATCAGATTGATCAAATTTAATTTCTCCTACTTCGTTTCCTTTATAAAAAAACTTAATTGAATTCCCACCCTGAAACATTTTTGTAGCTTGTAGTGCAACTCCCTCAATTTTCTCGTCACTATTTACATCTACCATAACTGTTGCCTCATTACTGTAACCCCATACTAATCGTTCGTATGCATTAATATTTACTCCTAAATCTTCCATAACATCCTTCATTTGTGTTTCATATAATTTAAGTCTATCTTGTTCACGTTTTTCTACTTCTTTTCCATAAGAATACACAAATTTTGTTTCTTTATTTTTCTTAATGTTTACTACATCTTGATGCTTTACTTTAATAAATTCCCCTCTTCCTTTGACACTATCTTTACTATTAGAAAATACCAGTGTGGAACCAATCCCTAAGATTGCAACCAATGCAACAATAACGGCAATGATTTTTGATTTTCGAGTCATAATTTGACCTCCCTATTCGTATTAAACAAGCGATTTTGGAGTCTACTGAGAGTTCAGATCGTTTCTCCACATCTGGTTATTATTATAGCAAGAATATTGGGAAAATATTGATTAATTACCATTTATGGCTGATATGGTAAACCCTATATTGGCATGCATATGAGAGTCCATCCCGACCTGACCTCCATAAGCCCAATACTGCACAACGTTTTGGCATGTACGTAGAACCTTGTGTATCTACTGTTTTTTGTGTTCATCGCTTCTTCAGAATGTCACACTGGGATATTCCTCACGATTACTAACTCCTACAGATGATGGATACACCGTATTTTTCCCGTGGTCACAGGTGTGTTTTACGTACGCACACACCGAACAATGAATCAATCGTATACCCAACCCTTCTAGTGACCATTTCGAAAGAGGGCACGCATGTGGAATTTTCAAAGGACAGTTGTGCTTCAATAAGGAAAAACTTTCGTTTTGACCGTCTATAAAAATAGTTACGAAATTATTTGTTTTTCCAACATCAGATAAAGCTGTATATCTCAGCACACTCCAAAACCGCTTGTTTGTTCTCGAAAATCATCTTATTTCCGTCGTTGGCACACGGTTGTCAATTCATCCTTCTGGTTTCTTCTCTTAGCAATTATCTTTTGTTTTTCATCCATGACTGAACGGACACGGTAATAGATCTCTGCAACCCTCTCAATATTTCCTGTTGTGTCTTCTACTGCTACCGCTCCTTTTAACTGATACACTTTGCCATCGAATGTTTTGACACTTTGTGCACATGACGACGATATATCATAGAATGCAAGTCTTTGCTCTTTTCCCATGTGTATCGCCTCCTTCTAAAAGGGAAGGACTTGAAATCCCCCCTTCCATCTTGTATAGTTTCCTAGTCATCTATATATCGCGAATGACTGTAGTATCCCGAAAACCTTATGCGATTCGGTTTAATTCTCTTATCTGAAGTAAAAAAGATTATTTTTGAAAGGTAAGACTATGCTAGGACTGTTGTCTGACACGATGTAGCAATTCGTTTTGCCCCATGTTTTCCGTATATACGCTGTAAAACGGAATGAGATTCTACTACGATGGAAGTTCGAATATTATAGGTAGCACTTTCTTTTAAAAACTGCTCTATATGAGGGATAGGATAAAGATCAAATTGATAAAAAACGAGATGAATCGGTCGAATTTTCTTCTTTTCAGTTAGAAAGTGGAGAAAATGAGATAATGCCTCACCTCTATCTTCATACGTACTAGTAACTGTATCTATACTGACATACATAATCACTTTTTGATTATTTTCATAATCTAAGAACACTGTATCACTTAACAAATTGTGCTTTACAATGTGATATCCTTGCGCTAGCTTCTGTTGATGTGTATCCTCATAAACTTGATCCGTTGGATCGAAAATAAAGATAAACTTTTGTTTGGCTTTTCTGACACCCTCAATCACTGTCCTATAAGCTTCTTGAGAAGCTTTTGTCACATCCACACCCTTTTCTCCTCGATCAAAAATTCCAACCGCCTGTAGAAGCCCCGAGCACTTTTGAATCACTCCTAGCATGCCTGTTTCTCCTTTCTTATTTCATTCTTTGAAACTCTTTACTCAATATTGAAACCAAAAATACTCTTTTTCTTCTCCATTCTTTTCACGTTGATGTTTTTCAAGAATGTATAACAGTGTAATAATTGTCGCATCCCTTGTCTCTTTTGAATATAAACCTAGTTCGTGAAATATTGGATACGCTGGATGCTCATTTTTTAGCGACCTTACTACTTCTACCAAGTTTGCTTCACTTTCATATATTTTTCCCGTAAACTCAATTACTTTTTTTACATCTAGGTAATACAAGTTTTTATGTTTTTGATCTAAATACAAAATACTACCTGCCAACAACTTTGTAGCGGATTCAATCCAAAAATCATATCGTTCTTTTGGTTTGACCACCGTTTGTGCGATTGAAATTGCTTGCATGAGATCTTCCGAAAGCCAATCACCCTTGCAATGCATCTTTTCGTTTCTCAGTTTCCCTCCAGTCCATGCATTTGAACGACTCCTAACCATTGGCTCCTTCAAAACGCATGACTGTTTGGTTGTACCGATGTAGACTCCTGACATCTCATTTCATCCCCCTTCGGTTTCTTACACCTTGCTCCCTATCCAAAACACAATTGCCCAAATGGGAAGTGCAAGTATACATGCATTCCGACAGCCAACAAAAAAACCAAGCGGATTTTCATCTATTTCACTGAAATGAGCTTGGGTTTTCGTCATATTTTCTTGTCTCATCTTGCAATTCTCCCTTTCTTATTTGGAGTTATTGTGCTTTCTTACGGTTTCTTACTACAAATACAGCTCCAATTGCGCCAAGTACGATACATGAAAGCCCAATCCATTTGATGTATGGATTTTCAGCTTTACCACCTGTTGTCGGAAGTTTTGTTTCTAATTTCTCTGGTGTTTTTTCTAGCTGTGTTTTTTCTAGCTGTGGTTTCTCTGGTTGTGGAGTAACAGGCTTTTCTGTTACTTCGGGTTGTTCTGGTGTCTGTGGTTGGTCCGGTTGATGTGGTGTCTCTGGTGTTGGTAGTGTCGGCTGTTTCTGATCCTTCACCGTGTGTTTAATAATTTCACCATCTTCTTTAATTTTAAAAGAGAAGGTTTCTTCGTTAATCAAATATGTGTACCACCCCAAATCGAGTGTCCTCTAGATTTAAGTAGGTACTTTGTTGTGATAGGTAAGACTTTGAGGTTATCTCTATCTTTTCCCCCACCTCACACCGTGCATGCGACTTTCACCGCACACGGCGTTCCATCGATTTGCCGACTCCCTCCTTCGGGATTCGATGCACGCTGTCCTCACGGACAGTCATTCATTTTACAAATTCCGCTCTTTTTAATACTTCTTGAAATTTCAGGATTTTCTCTTTAACCTTTGCATTTACGTTTTCGGGAATAGTTGAACTATGGATTACATAATGACAACTTGCACAGACCCACGCTAGATTAGAAACCTTATTTATTTTATTAAGTTCCAAACTTTTATCCACGTGATGACAATGTTTGTCATATTTGTACATCAAGTTCTCCCCACAACATCTGCACTTGCCTTTATCACGATTAAAAGCGTACTCACGGTTCATATAGTATTCAAAGTTGTAAATCGACTTGTTATATACTGCCATTTTCAACTCATCCGAAGTATTTATAGAAGGTCTGTTTTTAGGTAATGGCTTATTCTTTTTCTTTGATTTGACATAAAGTGTTCTGCCCAATTCTGTGTATGGAGTCATTTTCTCATCAAATGGATATTTCTCCCATTCCGAATGAGTAATATATGCCTTTGTTACCCCTATCCACATACCATCATGTTCAATTGCAAATGTTTTATCATTGTATTTTTCATGGCGGTGAGGTAAGTTATTCAATTCTTTCATTTTGACTTTCATATCTGCACCTGTATTTGGATACATATGCTTCCAGGTATAATAACAGCTATGATTTACCCTAATATCTATCGCTCTAAAAGCCTTTGAACAAATACCTGACTTAATATACTCTGCAATTCCCATGATAACTGAATTGATATAGTGAATTTGAGCAATCTTCGTATTCGGAACAGTCAACTTTTTCAGAACATGTATTTCAGTACAAAGATTAGTAATCTTTTTGTTTAACTTCTTCATGTTCGGAAATGCTTTACCAACTAGATTTCCTGTCTTAGAATCTCTAGCTTTTTCAGCTCTTATCACAAACCCTAAGAACTCAGCTCCGTTCACTCTCATATCCGTTATTTTAGTTTTTTCTTCAGACAAATCTAATTTCAAGCGATGTTTAAAATATTTTGTGAGTTTCCTTTTAAGCCGCTGCGCTTCATACATTTTAGATGTAAGTATGATCCAATCATCAGCATATCTTATGTTAAATTTTCTGTTCTTTCCTTGATTTCGCAACCGGCGGATATCATTACCCTTATGGGTACATTGTCTATGAGGTTCACAATATTGTCTACCTACCAACCAATCAAAATCATTGAGGTATACATTGCTAAGTAATGGAGATATAATTCCACCTTGTTGTGTACCGACCTCGCTTGAGCAATAGATATCATAGTCAATATATCCAGATTTCAACATTTGTTTGATGATTGAAATAACTCTTTTATCATGTATCCCTATTTTCCAAAGTTTTTGCAGTAATATCCTATGATTTATATTGTCAAAACAACCTTTTATATCACCTTCCAGTACAAAAACTAGCTTGTTCTCAGTCTTGGAAGGAATACTCATTTTGTGAGTGATGTCCTTTACCGCATGTTTCTGAGCTCTGTATGGTCTAAAACCATAACTATGAGGGTAAAATTTCGCCTCACATATTGGTTCTATTATGATACGAACACACTCTTGAATGATTCTATCTAATATAGTAGGAATTCCAAGTGGGCGTTCTTTACCATTTTCTTTCTTGATGTACATTCGTTTTGCTGGTTTTGGCTTATAATTCTTTAGGTTATTTTGAATGAGATTTACTAGACATTCCTTTGGCATTTGTAGGTATTTATCCATCTTATTTTTGTCTACACCAGCGGTCTTGCTACCTTTATTCGCTTTAATGTTGTGAATAGCAGTGACTATCGTCACTTCGCTTGATATCGCTTCTAATAATCCCGTGATTACTCTGTTTTCTTTTGATTTAAGATACAAGAAATCCTGTAATTCTTTTAATTCAGCTTCGCATGAAAAATTGACGTTTAAATGTATAAGATTTCCTCCTATAGTTCGTCACTCATATTTCAGAGAGTTGATATTTTTCTTTTGCGAAATTTGTAATACAAACCGACTAGTCCCCTTCGCCGTGAGGCGTTTCAGCCTCGTGTAATTGGCTTTCCCAATCTCAGACTACTATGAGACTGCTGACACTTACGTATTTCATCGTCCTGTTAAACTCCGTACGCAAGCTCTCAAACGTTCCTAACTACCTATCCATAATGAAATCCTTAGGTTGTTACCATATACCGTGGAAATTTAACATACTTTGAACCACAGTTGTTGTATGTTTTTGCAAATTATTTCAAATTTGCACATGTATATTAACAGGATGATAATATACATCTTTCCATTTGTTCTGCCTTTCGACAGCGCGCCTTACGGTACCGCATAACTTCCACTACGTGTAACCATAGATTTCGGAGGATCGCTCCATTAGTCCATATATATCGATCACGATACACTTAGGACATCAGGCTACTTTTTACCACGCTTTATACCATTGGTAGTAACAGCTACCAAACGCATAGTGGATTATCCTCTCGTGCTATCTCCGACTTTGACGTGTCGTATGTAGGCAACTTCCTAGACCTACTAACGATATTGGTTCCGCACGGCAAGAAAGCTATCTTTAAACTTTCTTGAATTTAGTAGTTGAGTTCTCATCAGCTCATTCTTAGTTATACTAAGTGTTTCTGATGGTTAAGTTTCGTCACACCTGTCAGATGTAACTTATTTAAAACGTTTCGCACATCCTGTTGGTGCAAGGGTTTCCCGGTATGTGTACTCCCCGGCTGGAAGCTTCTCAAATGTCGCAATTCCCTTTTCATTTGTCTTACCTTTCACGACTTCCGTTCCTTGCTTATCATAGATTGTGAACTCTGCGCCTGGAAGTTTGTTATTCCCATCTGCCACGTCCACCTTCGTAATGATAAGAGTACCTTTAATTGGTTTATTTTTAGCCGTTAATGTGATAGTTTTGCTGTTCTCTGAAATATTGAAAGGGATTGGGTCTTTTGATAGAACATATCCCTTTGGCGCTTGCTTTTCTACAAACTGATATGACCCAAATGGTACATTCTTGACTTCAATCATGCCATTTTTATCTGTTTTATGTTCACTGATTTTCTTCCCTTTACTATCCTGAAGGATGAATGTTGCTCCTTCTAGCTTCTTATCATGATTCTCTTCATCTACCTTAAGAAGTTGCACATTTCCTTTTACTTCTTTGTTTTCCACTGTAAATTTGAGTAGTTCCCCTTGTTCTTTAATTCGGAATGGGTATTTCGTTTTATTAAGAAGGTATCCCTCTACACCTTTCGTCTCAACAAAATAGTACTGCCCATATGGAAGATCCTTTACTTGAGCAATCCCTTGCTCATTTGTAATGGTCTTATTAACTTCTTTTCCATCCGCTGTATATACAGTGAACTCTACTTTTGGAAGAGTTTTTCCGCTGTCACTTAGCTTTGTAATCTCGATGTTTCCTTTCACTTTAGCGTTCGCTACAGTGATTGTTGCAACTTCACCAGTCTTCACTTCAAGTATTTGAGGTTTGTCGTTTAATACATAGCCAGTAGGAGCTTTTACTTCTTTTAAAGTATACTTCCCAGCTTCTAAACCAGAAAGGCTCGCTGTCCCCTCCTCATTGGTAGTAATCGTGCCTACCTTTTCGTTTGCACTGTCGAACACTTCAAATACAGCACCTTGTAACACTTCTTTTTGCTCTCCTACTTTTACAACCTTTAATCCACCAAGGGATTTCCAGTGTACCTGTAGATCTGTACTTACTTTTTCCTCTGTTCTTTCTAATAAAACCGTAGCATCTTGCACTTTGTCATTTCCCTTATAGGCTACTGCATGCAACTTAGAAAGATTAGAAGATACTTTCAAGGAAAAAGTGCCACTTGGAGAGGATTTCGGTACAAGGATACGGAATTGTTCTCCTAGATTGAACTGTTGTTTCTCTTCTCCGTTTGTTGAAACAACTTTTGTTCCAGTTGGCGCATTAGTTAATTGGACTGTAAATACACCGTTCTTTGCATTACTTTCTACTTGATACAATGTCGTTTCAAAGTACTCATTTTTCAGTTTTGCTTCTTGATTGTCCGTCGGTGTTACATTCATGTACAGTTCTTGTGTTTCCTGACTAGCATCTGCCCCAGCAATAATTGCTTTTACAGCTTTGGCAACATTCGCATTCTTATGCTGAACTTCATTAATGTCAATTTGACCTAATGCCGCCCAGACAGAGGTCTGTGTTGCATAGTGCGCCTCTTTCCAGTTTGAAACACCCAGTTCTTCCGGACTCTTTTGTGGGTATCCATTTAGAAGTACTCGGTACACAATATTATCTGTGCGCCCCATCTCTGGAAGGTCATTGCCATTTGGACTGAGTTTTCCATACGTTAAGCAATACGCAATTTGACCATTTGTATTCTTCAGTAATTCTGTCCGTAGTTCTTTCCCGTACATGGGGCTATAACTCCATTTTATTTCATATCTCTCACGATTAATGACTTCAGCACTTGCTTTGGTCAGTGGAAATACAAAATTCAGAACAACTAGAAGCATACTCATAGCAATGAGTAACGTTTGATACGATCGTTTCAACATGACTAACAGCTCCCTCATATATGCAGTTTTCAAAGATCTATATTTTTAAAATTTTCAGATTTATAAACTTAAAAAATAACAATAAAACTATATCTTTTCTTCATTGTTCATTTACAATATAAATGTATGATTATTTTTTGTAAAAAAGGGTTATTCCAACTTTGCTCGATAGTAAGTTGTAAAAAAGAGGCTCTCGATAGGTACTCCAAAAAAATCCGCAATACTTTTTGCCCGACTAGAAATCAGGCCTTTTCTCCCTGATTCTACATCATACAAAGTACTGACTGGGATTTTGGAACCGTTTGAAACCTCATTAATTGTATAGCCCTTTGATTCACGAATTTCTCTTAGAACTGTCAAATGTCTCACCTCCTTATTTACAGTTTATTAGCCTTTAAGCCTAAAGTCAACACTTAAAGTTCATAATTTTAACACTTTAAGTGTGAAAATTGGGATAATCTTCTTGAAACCTACTTGTTTAAAATTGGAGTGATAACTTATATGAAAATTGAAGAAAACGTACTAGGAAAAAACATAAAAAAATTAAGGGCTTTAAAAGGAGTAAATCGCAAAGAAATGGCGGAAGATCTTAAAACTACGTATAGGACTGTTTCTAGTTGGGAAACAGGAGAAAAAAAACCTCGCCTAAACAAGTTAGAAGAAATCGCAAATTATTTTGACGTTAATACGGCTTCTTTATTAAAGAGTGAAATCCCTGATAAAGAATTATTAAATACTATAAAGGGTGAAGATCCTGTTGAACGTCTAGCCCGATTGCTTTATGAAAAGTACATGAGCGTTCCAGATAAACATAAACCTAGAATTGAAGACGAGTTACTAAAATATGCAAACAAACTAAAAATGCAAATTGATAAAGAAGAATAAGAGGGTCCCTATGATTGAGACTCTCTTATTCTTCTTTACAGCTATATTCTGAACATAATTCAATAATTTCGCAAAATGTTTGTAAATCCATCTCTTTTATAATCTCTGTAAGCTCATATATACTTAATTTCATGTCTATCCCTCCATTTTTAGATTGTGAATATGGACACATAAATTTCGCAATTCCTTACTTAGAAATTTATAAAACATTTTATAAAAGCACAAAAGACACCGTTTAAACGATGTCTTTTTTAAATAAATAAGATTAAGAATCAGCCTCCACCACCGGGATCGACCATTCTATGCATTATGGATCTATTAACTGTATATTCCAAATTAGATTCATATGATTCGAATAAACTCGGAGAGCCTCCACCAGGATCCACATTCATATAAGAAACAAATCGATTATCTACATGTTTAAATTTAAAATAACATTGATACGATGCCATTTTATCTGATAAACCATTTACTATTGTTATCAAGAGTAAGGTAACTATTATCAATCTAAATAACTTTTTCACTCAATTCTCTCCTTTCTGTAAAAACTACATTACATTTTCTAAATATTCATCATATACTCCTTCCGCAAATTTCCCGTACAGGAAATCATTATTTGACTTAAACATATTAATGGATTTCTTTATTAATGCTAAATCATCCTTGGCCATCCCCATATAGCATGTCTGCATTGGTGATAAGTACCCTTTTTTGATTTCAATTTTTTCTAGTATACTTATAGCTTCACTTTTTTTCCCTTCCTTAATTAAAAAAAGCGCAAACTCAGCTGGATGAAGTTTATTAAATTCTATTTTATCTATATCTTTCCACCAGACAATTCTTATAAAATTGATATCGTTTAACGCTATCATAAATTTTAAACTTTCTTTCGCCCCACTCAATATATCTAAAGCTTCCAAAAAGAATTTTAAAGACTTATTGTAATCAGAGAACATGTAACTTTCTCCACGCCTAATATTCAAAAACGCTTCCATGACCGGGAAAAACTTCAGATCTCTATATGTTCTTAAGTATGTATTATGTTCTTCAAAATCTTGACACATATCTGTTCTTAAAAGAGAATAACTCCATAGTTCTTTTATCCAAAAATAATATAAATTCTTTAAATGACTATTAGTCACTAATTTCATATTATTTTCAATCCTAATCTTATATCCTTCCATCAATCCAAAATCACCTAAATCACATAAAATTAGCATACTAAGTATGTCACAATAGATTTCTATATCGTAATTTTTTTTATTGGTTATGGTTCTCGCCTTCTCGATATCTAAATATATATTTTTAACATTCTCTCCATCCAAACGGGCAATATATAAACTAAAAGCCTTTTCCAATCGCTTCATTTCAATGTCGTCACTTTTCTTGCATAATTGCGAAATAAACTTCATTAATTTCAAGTAATCATTTAAATGGGCAATTGCAAATGCAACTTTTACATTTATATTCATTCTATCTTTTAAAGTACTTAAATAATTAATAATCATTTGTTCTTGCTTATCTTTATCATTTTCAAAAACAATATATACAATTTTGGAAAAGGTGTACACTGATAATGCATTATCCTTGTTAAGGTAATTTGAAATGGTTGATTTAGCAACACCAACTTCTTTTGCAAGGTCTGTGTATGTCATATTCTTAAATGATATGTAATCATCAATTTCTTTAGCTAGATTCTCCATATATATTCACCTCTTTTTCAGCGGTATTCGGTTGAGTTTATAAAATATTCAGAAACATGTTCGTTTAAGGCGATTATATCATAACTAAAAACTTCCTATTTTTCTCATTTATTAACAGAATATTCAGTTTATTTTAGGCGGATGGATAATAATTTTATCTATATTTTTCTCTTTAGTATTAAATATGAACTTTAAGTGTTGATATTCTTCAAACGGAATTGTAGAATATAAATAACTTATCTATGTACGCAGGTTTTATAAACCAAAACAAAAAAAAACCCCACCGTCCAGTTTTTAATTGGTTTCTAGTTTGGCGACCGGATCCAATTAAAAACTCCAAAAGATAGGGTTTTAATTCACACTACAAATGTATGTGTTTTTATTTAGTATCATACTTGATATTAAAATTATATCATAAGGTGCATACGATGTGAATATAAAACCTTTGTTTTCCTGTTTATTTGTGGTGGGAAAAATAGGAGGTTTTTTCTGTGTTATTGCACAACTTTTTGCTCAGTCGAGCAAAAACCGAATTAAGTCCCCGAATCAAACACTTATCCAAAACACCCGGGGCTATTAATCAAGCAATCAAGAAAGTTACTACTTATATTGATAATATTGTCCTAGAATATGAGGGTGTTACTACAAAGGATTATCTTACCAAACGAAAATATGAGGCATTAGAAACTGTTTTATCCTATTTGGTACAAGAAGGGTATTCTCAAGTAAAGCAAGATCATATCAGCAAAAAATCAGGTATTTCAAAACCAATTATTAACTACGTGTTTAATTGGTTACAAGACTTGGGAGTATGCCAACAAATTAAAGTACGAAGACATGGTAAAATTGCCCCTTCAATTTACATTTTAACTCTACATAACAATTACTTAAAAATCATTGAATATTTCAAGGTAAAATGGGCTGTAGCAATTGATGTATGTTCTACTTTCACTAAATTTTTAAAGAAAAAGCTCTTTAAAAAAACTGTTGAATCCAAGCATGAGAAAAAGAATATTTTATCTAATGGCATAGATATTTTAAATTTTGAAGAACTAGAAAAACCAAATAACACTGCACAAAACACTACTGATAGATCACAAGATTTAAATGATTATTTAAGTAAAGATCAGAAAAAAGCATATCGCTATATAACAAGTCAACCAGTAACATATTTAACAGAACAGGATGCTTATACTGTAGCCTTAAGAATGTCGAAAAAAATTGACCGTTATCAAAGATGGGATTTTGAAAGATGCGTTGAATGGTTTGAATATAATCAAGCTGAAATAAGTAATCCCGCTCATTTTATGAAAATGTTCGCTGAAAAATCTAAGCAAAGAAAAGAGCGTAACGATTACATAGCAAAAGAAGCCTTAACTAATATGGAACACGAACAAAAATACGAAAGCAAACTTCCAATTATAGACTGGCTTAATAGCAAGAAAATGGATTCCGTTTTACAAAAAATGGGCGTTCTAAAGTCCTAATAAAAAAAAATCTAAAACTTAGCCTTGCTCAAAAAAAATTAATTAGCAAGGCTATTTGTCATGTATTCTTATAACCCCCAAGCAGCTTATCCTTCTTCGATACAAAGAAATTCAAAACACCTCTCAGTTCCTATAATTATTTCTCATTTTCTAGACTATTCAGCTATGAAATTTACACTTATATAAAACTGAAAATTCACTCATTTACTCACAGATTAACCTTGAAATTTACTAAGATAAAATCTTGAATCGCTTGGTATAGTTAGCCTAACATCCCTAAAATAGATTCTAATGTTTATAATAGTTTTATTTTTTAAACAAGATTTAATAAATATAGTATTCTATCCCAAATTCACAACTACTTCTATATTCAACAAGGATTAGACCTTTATCACTTTTAATAAATCAGTTGTTATTTCTGTGATTATTTAAGGAGACATATCAAATTCATAAAAAAGTAGGGAAGCTTGTAAAAACATACAAGTTTCCCTACTTTTTTACGTATTATTTAAGTTATTTTTTAAATAATTTAGCGAACCATGATTTTTCTTGTTGAGTAGATACAACTAGCTTCTTAGTTTCTTGTATTTCACGAACTACTTCTAATAGCTGTTGATCTCTGTTATTTATTTTCCCATCAATATTCTTTTGTTGTTCATCAATCTTATTTAGTAACATTTGATTAGTTTGTTCTAAATGGTCTATACGTTTTAAAAGTTCCATGTTCATGGCTTTTTGTTCTTGAAAATATATAGAAACCTCTTTCATACTTTCATACATTGTCTGAATGATTGGCTTCGTTATTTCGTCGTCTTCATCACTCTCTTCTACCACAATATAATCTACGTTTTGTTTTAACATCCGTTCTATTATCTCTGGTGGCTCTTGTGCATCTTTCATATTAGCAATTAATTTAAAAAGCTCTAATGCTTCCTGTTCATATCTCAGTGTTCGCCCCTTCGTCCCAGCGACGGTTGGTAAATATGGTTTGAATTGATCCCGCCATGCCTGAAGAGTTGTCCGTGGCTTCCCAAGCATCCTTGCTATATCTGCAAGGGAATATGTTTTCTTGTAAGGTTCTTCCCTATCCATTTCATTGTCACCGCCTCATCGTCATTTGTTGTTATCGATGTCGGTCATGTTGTTGTTTTACTGTTATTCATCATCATTTATGTTGGTCGTGTTGTTGTTTTACTGCTATTCATCATCATTTATGTCGGTCGTGTTGTTGTTTTACTGTTATTCATCATCATTTATGTCCGACATGTCGGCATCTAATTGTTATGTGTCTAATTCGTTTGAAAGAAGGTATTTCCTTGTTTATTTTGAATTTTTTAAGTGTATAGGTTAATTAAATAATAAGTACGATTAAAGTCGTACTTATTATAAAAGGTGTTCTTATTTTTGGTTAAATGTGCTAAAATATAATTAAAAGTAGCACTTAAGTCGTACTTAATGTATGGAGGAGGAATTATAAATGAAAATCGGAAGAAAAGTAGCGGATTTCGGAAATAGTTTTAATAATTTCATGGTTGATGGTTATTATATTGAACTTGCAACGAATGTAGTTAAAATTTCAAAGAAAAAAGCTGAGGATTTACTTGTTGATCGTATTTCTAGACCAGAAGATTTACTAGATAGATTACTAATTTCTACTGAAATTGATGGTGAAGAATCTTTCTATTTAGTTGGACAATTAGCTGAAGATAATCAATTAGCAAACTCTCATGTAAATAAGATGCACGATAAAATTAATAGTCCTATCCCTTACATAAGCTTTTTAGGAGCAATTGCATATTATCATGCTCTTAACGCTGAGCAAGAAGATAATGAAGTTGAAATTGAAAACATGAGTATGATGCTTCCAATTTGGCTTTTAAAACGCGAAGAGAAATTTAGCATTGCCCATAAAAAAATGGAAGAAAGATTTATCGGTGAACATAAAGTTAAAGTGTTAACACCAGGAATGGAAAGAGAACTAACTATTACAGTTAATTCAGCAAAATGTAGAAATGAATCAGAAGTTGCTAGACATTCTTTAAAATATAAAATGGTTTCAAAAGATCAGAATACAAATGTAATTAGTATTGAAAAGCGATATGAATCCGAGAGATTCGATGACTATGAAGTGGTTTTAACTGACATTGGTGGCGGTTCTACAGATGCTGTGCGATTAGGTAAAGGGCTCACTACACCTAAGCACAGAGATTCTTTCCAAGTTATCGATATTGAACCATTCTTAGGATACCTAGAACGCTTTAGAAAAGAAAAATTGATTCAATACTTTAAAGATCTAAGAACATTAGAGAAATTTATTGTTAATAATTATAAAGAACAAAAGTATGTACTATCGAATGAAAATACTGGTGAAGAATATGATTTCACAGCTGAAATTGTAGAAGCACTAAAAGAATATGCAAGAATTTTAATTGCTAAAATTCTTGATGTATTCATCCCATCTAGTACGAATACGGTATTGAAATTCATCTATATCGGAGGCGAAGCACCAGTTTTAGAACCATACATCCGTCTTGCTTTATTGGATCATATGTCTGAAACAGCTGCTAAAAACAATCACTTCTTCTTGAACGATATTATTCAAAATAACGAGAAAGAAGTATTTGCTCCAACATCACGTACAATTAACCTAGCTGCGTTAGAATTAAAAGCAATTGATGAAATGAAGGGACAGTTAGCATAGAATAAAGGGACGTGCTGATAATGGCTAAAAATAGAAAAATGGCATTGCGTGCTGATAATATGCCTGACGATGTATATAAGATTCTTAATGAAAAAGCTAATAGTAGGCAATTAACAGCATTTGTTGTTGAACTGGTACAAAATGAAAAACGTTATGAGCAACTACTGCGGAAATTAGATCATGTAGAACAGAGATTAAATCTTTTAGATACAGTTGAAAATAAATTGGATCTTCTACTTACTAATGGATTTGTTCCCACACAGAAACAAGAAGATTTAAAAATGGAAGAGCCTGTACTCCAAGAAGGTAAAATTATTGATGCTAAGGAAGTACTTGGTGGTATTTCTGAAGAAGATAACGAAGAGATTGATTTCTAACTAATAAAAAGACCTTTAGGTGCAATCCTGAAGGTCTTTTTGTTTACTTCAATATAGAAATGAAAAAGGCTGAATCTGCCGTTTTCTGAGCTTTTTTTGCTGCTTTATGGGCTTTTGCTAAATCTTGTTCTAATACCTTAATTTTTTTATTTGATTGAGCCTCTAATGCAGTGATTTTATTTAACTGTTCTTGGTGATGCATTTCAGCTACATAAAGATTAATTGCCTCTGGTATTGTACTTGCTCTCCTCTGCTTAATCACTTTATTTAAAAACTCTAAAATTCCCAAGTCTTGAAATTCTGCTGGAACATATGAATTTACCAACACATGATTTAGTTCATTATATTTATCTTGAAGGACCTTCTTTTTATACAATATTTCATTTAATTTTAATCGATGTGCTGTAGTTCTTCGAATAAACAGTCCAAAAATATAATTTAAGAGTTTTACAAGTATACCTACTACAAATAAGATTAGTGCTAATACAATAAGTGCTATTACAAATAATATAATATACCCAATAGCATAAAAAATACTTCCTAATAAAGAAGTTGTAGATATAGTTTGAAAAAACTCTGATCCAAGAACTAAAGCAATAAAAATTAAACCAATAATCCCCAAAACTCCCAAAGTCCAATATGAAGGAATGACATTACGTGGTTTTTCAGAAGCAACTAAATCAGAATATTCCTTTTCAAGTTCCTTCCGTTTATATAGTGCAGTATAAGTTTGTAATAAATCAAACATATCTCAATTCCCCATTTCGTTCAAAATTCAAATGTTACAATTTGAATTTCTACATTTTTGAACTTTGAGCTTGTATATTTGTATAAATAAATTCCAAGAGTTCAATTTTGAGATTGGATGTGAATGAATATTGAATGGATCCTGTATTGAATGATATCGTAGGTAGTCTAATTTGATATGAAAATATTCTTAAGAAAAAGAGAAGTTTCTACGTTTAATAAATGTTTTTGGCGATAAGCGATTATATCACTTTAACTTAAATCTTGTATGATCATTATTTTATATATTCATTGTTATAAAGATCTATCTTGTAATACACATTATACCAAATTATGGAAAGTGTTACAATTAAATAGTTAGAATTTTTAGTTATAATTGATCTGAAGTGGATTAAAATAAAATTTTCTGGGGGGAATTAACTTGCCACGAATTAATCTGTGTGTGCCTTACGCTCAGAAGGAAACAGTAAAAGACCTTGGTGGAAAATGGGACATGAAGAATAAGACATGGTACATCTTTGCAAAAACCTACAAAGAAACAAAGCCTTTTTCGAAATGGATTTATACTGCACAATCATCTGAATTTTGGATTATAGAATTACATAGAGCATGCTGGAGATGTGGGAAACAAACTCCTATTTTTGCTTATTGTTTTCCCAGCGGATACATTTCATTAGAATTTGAAAACGAAGATGATGAAGACTGTTCATTTTTTGGGGAGCCTATTCAATTTTTCACACTATTAACCTATGTAGATTGTATCAGTCGTAATGCATTACAAAACATGAAAAAAATCACAAATAACTATTATCTAGATTCTACAAAGATGGGCGGAGAATATTATTTAAATCATTGCAAACATTGTAATGCAAAATTAGGGGATTTTCCATCTTTTGAGGATAACCCACTGCATACAATAGAAAATAATAAGGATATAAAAATTCATAAATTTTCTGCAGCCATTGAGATTAGTGCTTGTTATTCCTGGTATGTGTAAAACAAAAGGATACAACTATGCATTTTTTATAAATAGTTAATCTTTTTTTCTAATCGATGCGACTTTATTTCAAATCCACAGCTGATTCTATTACATGTACTAAATATCACTGCTATAAATCTCTTTACAATATAGAAATATCCCTATTTCTATAAGTGGATATTTCCCTATATTTCTAATTTCGTTAACCTAAATATTGATATAGGGATTCTGTTAGAAAATAACTAGAGTGGTATATTTGACACTCCTATCCCTAAAGAAGGCTCCGTCGCACCGTAGTGAGCTTTCTCATTCGGAACATCTGTCAATTGACAATAAAGTCGTTTGACAATCTAGGTTTTACTCAAAAAATAGCGCCCTATAATTGGATAACATGGATACTGAACTTTGCTAATGCAAAAAATCCTAAAGATCGTCTGACTTACAATGAAATAGTCCTGATATCATTACTATAATTCCCTATTCCCCTACTGTTGTTATCAGAAATTGAGGTATAGGAGGAGCCTTTGAAAAATTAATAGAGTAATATAAATTACTGATCCTATTGTATGTACCACATATCACTACTATAATCCTCTTTACAACATAGAAATATCCCTATTTCTATAAGTGGATATTTCCCTACATTCCCACCTTTGCTATCAAAAATATTGAGATAGATCATTGCCATCAAGTTACGCTCATGCAACATCGATTATAGGAAAGCTTGTTTCTTTTTTATAACGCCCCTAAACAAAAAAAATGTACAGTCCACCTGCAGATGTCAATTCTCTCGTTTTAGGATATTTGCTTTTCTTAGCTTGATGGGCATGAGATAAAGGGCTATAAGAAATTTTTCAAATAATAAATGGAGTGGTATAAATGACAGATTCTATTGCATGTACCACATATCACTGCTATAACCTTCTATCTAATTTCGTTATCCAAAATATAGATATAAGGATTCTTTTAGAAAGTAACTAGATTGGTAGATTGGACACTCCCCCCAAAACGGGCGCTGTCGTATCGTAGTGAGCTTTCTCGTTCGGAACATCTGTCAAATGACAATAAAGTTATTTATTTTCGATTTAAAAATATAAGAGCTTTGCTACATTTTTTGTAGTAAGGCTCTTTAAAATTGTTTAATTCCTATTAAACTAAAGCGCCTGTTACTCTATTTAGTTAGATAAGTTATTTATTAGAAAAATTGTCAATCACTTGGATAGCTAGTTTCAACGCTTTTATTCTTCTTTCTAAAAGCGTTCTTTGGGGACTACCAGCCTTTGACTTATCATAAATTTTCTCAATTGATGGAAGCAAACCAGTAAGAACATTGCGAGCTTCCGCTATATCTTCCTGGGTGTAATGATAGGTTCTTTGATTCCAAACGTTTTCTAGCATTGCTAAGCCGATACAAATAGCTTTGAGTCGTTTCTTTACTAAGGTAGTATTTGCGCCTTTCTGAGTCATTTGTGACAAGGCATTTTCGAGTTTACTGATTGTCGATTGTAAAGATTTTATTGATTCCAATTTGTCTACATTTGATACGTTTTCCATGTTAGCACTGTCCCTTCTTCGTTTCTGAATTATTTTGCTTGATACTTGATAAAATCGCTAAGAACCTGATTTCACTCGCAATATTTTAACATAAATAACTAACTTTCTTTGAGATGGATTCTCAATAATCCGGCCCAATTATTGAACACAAGTTAACTAACACTCTTCAACTAACCCTCCTGTTAGTCCAATAAGAATTAAACAACTCTATTATTTTTTAAACGACTTTATTGAAAATTAAACAACTTTTTAGCACTTAACAAAATGCTTTCATGTACAGAAAACACCTTATCAGTCTACAACTACTTTTTAACAGTCTAATGCTTTTTTCTATAGTCTAAAACATTTTTTTAATGAGACAATATCTCTGCTTTTGTTATCAGAAATGGAGGTATAGGGGGAAATTTTGAAAAATTACTGGAGTAATATAAATTGCTGATTCTACTGCATGTACCACATATCACTACTATAATCATCTTTACAATATCAAAATATCCCTATTTCTATAAGTGGATATTTCCCTATGTCCCTGCTTTTACTATCAACAATATTGAAATAGGTCATTGCCACCAAGTTAAGCTCATACAACGTTGATTATGGAAAAGTTTTTTATAACGCTCCTAAAACAACCTGTACATTTCCACCTGGAGATGCCAATTTTCTCGTTCTAGGATATTTGCTTTTCTTAGCTTGATGGTGATATGAGTATGAGGTATAAGGGAGGGGGTTAAAAAATAAATGGAGTGGTATAAATAGCTGATTCTATTGCATGTACCACATATCCTTGCTATAATTTTCTTTATAATATAGAAATTTCCCTATTTCTATACATAGAAATAGGGAAATAGGGAATTTTTCAAAAAGATAAATGGAGTGGTATAAATGGCTATTACTATTACTGTTGGGAATTACAAAGGGGGCGTTGGTAAAACCACTAATGCTGTATTAAACTCTTATGAATTCGCAAAAAAGGGGAAACGAACTTTACTCGTTGACCTTGATCCGCAGAGTAATGCAACAA
>Ga0102589_1002556_pt1 | contig 20697 bp, 17 predicted proteins | sample AraplaMF_Col_mLB_FD_76858 | JGI IMG/M metagenome (GOLD analysis project Ga0102589, IMG submission 76858) | Arabidopsis root microbial communities from the University of North Carolina, USA - plate scrape MF_Col_mLB | ecosystem: Host-associated > Plants > Roots > Endosphere | place: USA... | reverse complement strand
TAATAATGCTTTTTCCCCATAGTATTGCAAATACCGGTTGCAATGTAGAAACTTTCGACCCATAATGTCGAATTTATATGAGGACTTACATCTATCTGAAGAAAATAATAGCATTTCTTGTCTAAAAATGTCAACACGGTTCAATCAAATTTTCAAAAGATTAAGATGATGCTTGTTCATCTTCTACTGGTTTGCTTACTAGAACCTCTCTAGGTTTACTACCTTCGTATGGACCAACGATTCCATTATCTTCCATAGCATCAATTAATCTTGCTGCTCTTGTATAACCAATACGGAATCTTCTCTGAAGTAATGAAACTGACGCAGATTGCATATTTGTTACTAATTCAACTGCCTCATTATATAGTTCATCGTCTACTTCAGTCTTTCCGTCTTTCTCTTCTTTTACCATCATTTCTTCTTGATATTGCGCCTTTTGTTGAGAAATTGTAAATTCTACAACGCGCTCTACCTCATCATCTGATAAAAAAGCACCTTGAACGCGAATTGGTTTTGAAGCTCCAATCGGTTGGTAAAGCATATCTCCTCTTCCTAAAAGTTTCTCTGCACCACCTGAATCTAGAATGGTCCTTGAATCTGTTTGTGAGGAAACACTAAAAGCAATTCTAGAAGGAATATTTGCTTTAATAACACCAGTAATGACATCAACAGATGGTCTTTGCGTTGCGATAATTAAATGAATCCCAGCCGCTCGGGCCATTTGTGCTAAACGTGTTATTGAATCTTCTACATCACTTGAAGCAACCATCATTAAATCAGCAAGCTCATCGACAATAACAACAATAAATGGTAATAGTGGTTGTTTCGCATCCATCATATTGTTATTTTGACGAATTAATTCATTGTAAGCCTCAATATTTCTAGTACCAGTATGAGAAAATAACTCATAACGTCTTTCCATTTCACTTACAACTTTTCGAAGAGCTTGAGATGCTTTTTTCGGATTTGTAACAACTGGAGTCAATAAATGTGGAATCCCATTATATACATTTAGTTCAACCATTTTTGGATCGATTAACATCAATTTTACTTCTGAAGGTTTTGCATTCATTAAAATACTAACGATAATCCCGTTTATACATACACTTTTCCCACTTCCGGTTGCACCAGCAACTAGTAAATGGGGCATTTTATTCAGTTCTGCAAATACAGCTTCACCAGCAATATCCTTTCCAAGTGAAACCGCGAGTGGATTTTGAAGTTTAGGATTTTTCGTTTCAAGCACTTCTCGTAGCAACACTGTTGTAATGTTTGTATTTGGTACTTCAATTCCGACAGCTGACTTCCCAGGAATCGGTGCTTCTATTCGAATATCTTTCGCTGCTAGGGCAAGTGCTAAATCATCACTTAAATTGACAATTCTACTTACCTTTACACCAGCCTCCGGATATACTTCATACTTAGTAACTGCTGGGCCATGATGAACTTTTGTTACATTGGCTTTTACACCAAAGCTCTGGAATGTTCGTTCAAGCTTGTCCGCATTTTCTTTTAGCTTCGATTCATTTTCTCTCTTTTTAACTCCTTTAGGGAATGCAAGTAAATCCATTGATGGTAATACATAATCTACTTTCTCATCCATCCCTACTTCAGCAACCGGAATATCGATAGAATTGTCATCATCGTCGGTATTAGTTGAATTGATACTCGCAATTACTTGTTCATTTACACTTGTATTTGGTTGATATGTAGGGGAATATTCAATTTGAATTTCCTTTGGTTCCTCAATTACTTCCTCCTCATACATCCCGGCAATTTCTAAATTTCTATTGACCGTATTCGAAGGTTGAATGAATTCTTCTTCCTTTTCTTCTTTTTCAGCTTTTCTTTTTTGTTTCGCCGCCGCTCTTCTACCTGTCGTTTTAGGTTCACGCTCGCGCTTCCAAAAATTACGAAAATCTTTGAATACATCTGATATTACATTTCTAAGTTTTGGCATCATGTATTGATATAGATACCCACCAAGTGGTTTCCCAGTAATAAATAAAATACCAGCTACAATTGCAATGACACCAAATAAAATAGCGCCAGTACGATCAAATAGAAAATATAAAATAGCAAATAATATTGCACCAATCATCCCGCCACCAAGATCGACTGTACTAATTTGACCTTTTGCTTCAATCATAAATAAATCAAATGTACTTTTCAGAACAGATTGATCTTTAAATTGGTTACCTTTTGCTAGTAAATCAAATAGAGTCACATGACTAAACATCAATATACTAAAGAAGATTAATAAACCACCCATCGTTATACTCGATATAAAAGGTGGCCTTTTTCGATAGATGATACTATAAGCAGATAAGCCGATAATAAAAAGAAAACTTAGCATATACCATTCGCCGAAGAAAAATCGTAGAAATAGAACAAATGATTTTCCTACTATGCCCAGTTTTAAAATTGTAATAATTGATAGTGCTATGAAAAGTAAACCACTAATTTCATACCATATTGATCCGAAGCCACTAAAAGATTTCCGAGCTTTTGATTTTTGTTGTTTCTGTTTTGCCATGTATTTCACCCCCATCTAAGAATGCAGATTCGCCAAAGAAAGCAGCCTTTTGGCTGCTTTCTTAAATTGAATTTATTATAACATATCAGAACATATGTTTACCATGTATTGTTAACATTTACCTTAAGTTGGTAGGATGAATATTCGTTGACCTGGCTCATATTGCATATAATGTTCGGGATCTGTACTAACAATTCTTCTTATTTCGAAAGAACTGCCACCAACACTATCCACTAGCATTGGTACTCCGTTGTACTCCATATACTGCTGTTGTGTATATTCTTGTTGATCAATAGGATAAATAGATTCAAGTGGCATAATTGTATAAAGAATCAAAATGCATTCTCCTCTTTATTCGATTTATCTTTTCTCTCATCTATTAATTCTTGAAGTTTTTGTATAGCTTGCCCAATTCCACCAACATCGTCAATTAGACCATATTTCACAGCGTCTATACCTACTACATTAGAACCTATGTCTCGCGTAAGATTTCCTTTTGTAAACATTAATTCTTTAAAACGCTCTTCTGTAATCTTTGAGTGTTTAGTAACAAATCCAGTAACCCTTTCTTGCATTTTATCAAGATACTCAAATGTTTGAGGCACTCCGATCACAAGTCCAGTTAATCGAATAGGATGGATTGTCATCGTAGCTGTTTCTGCAATAAATGAATAGTCCGTACTAACAGCAATTGGAACCCCGATACTATGGCCACCACCAAGAACAATTGAAACTGATGGTTTCGTTAAAGAAGCTACCATTTCTGAGATAGCAAGTCCAGCTTCAACATCACCCCCAACTGTATTTAAAACAATTAATAATCCTTCAATTTTTGGGTTTTGCTCAATCGCAACCAATTGCGGAATTAAATGCTCATATTTGGTTGTTTTATTTTGTGGTGGAAGTGCAACATGACCTTCAATTTGACCAATAATTGTTAAACAATGTATTTTTGAATCATTTGAAGTTGGTACATTTGTTTGACCAAGCTGTTGAATTTTCTCAACAATGCTCATTTCTTTTTGATCATTTGGTTTTGAGGGTGATTCTTCATTTGGGATTGGTGTTTCATTATTTGAATTTGACACAGGCGGTTCCCCCTATCATTTTTCATACAAGTTAGTATGTGAAAATAACAAGGAAAACATACCTTGATTTGTAAAGAAGAGAAGCTTTTTAATGAGCTTCTCTTTGTCATTTAAACTTCCATTAAAATTGGAAGTATCATAGGTCTACGCTTAGTTTCTTCATATAAATAAGCACTGAGTCCATCTCTTATTGAATTTTTTAACAGCGTCCATTCAATTTGATCATTTTGTAACATTCTTTCGGTAATGTCCTTAACCATTTCAGTTGATCTAGTAATAAGCTTTTCTGATTCCCTCACATAAACAAAGCCTCGTGTAATAATTTCTGGCCCTGAAAGAATTAATCGTTTTTGCTTATTAAACGTGACAACTACCACTAGAATTCCATCTTGTGAAAGCAGCTTTCGATCTCTCAAAACGATATTACCTACATCACCAACACCAATTCCATCGATTAGCACATTGCCAACTTCAACTCTTTCAGTGCGATTAGCATGTCCGTTTTTAAATGTTACAACATCACCTTTTTCAACTATAAAAATATTTTCTTTCGGAATTCCAACTTCTTCAGCAATATGACCATGTGCTTTTTGCATACGGTATTCACCATGAACTGGTAGGAAATATTGTGGCTTCATTAATTCTAGCATTAGTTTTAATTCTTCCTCATAACCATGACCTGACACATGAACTTTTTTATAACCGTATATTACATTCGCACCAGCTCTAAATAGTAGATTAACTGATGAAGATACAAGCATTTCATTACCTGGGATTGGTGTTGCTGCCATTAATACCGTATCCCCTTTTCGAATAGAAACTTGTTTATGAGTTCCTTTTGCAATTCGTGATAGAGCTGACATCGGTTCACCTTGTGTACCAGTCGTTAAAATAACGACATCACTTTGTTTATAGTTGTCTGTATCAACGACAGAAATAAATAAATCCTCTGGTATTGTTAAGTAGTCTAATTCCTTCGCTAATTCAATTGATTTAACCATGCTACTACCTACAACAGCCAATTTACGCTCTGCAGCTATACATGCATCAATTACTTGTTGAATACGATAAATATTTGATGAAAAACATGTGATAATGACTCTTCCTTTTGCATTCATCACTTCTTTTTTGATCTCTTCAGAAACTTTTTTCTCAGAACCAGAGAAGCCTAGTCTCTCTGCATTTGTACTATCAGAAAGCAAGCATAAGACTCCTTTGTTTCCAATTAATGCAAGCTTTCCAATATCTGCACCTTGGTAAGGGCTTTTCGATTGATCAAATTTAAAATCTCCAGTGTATACAACAGAACCTTGTGGTGTATCAATACAAATACCAAAAGAATCTGGAATACTATGAGTTGTACGGAAGAAGCGAATTGAACTTTGATCAAATACAAATGAACTTTGCTCATCATAAAGTTCAAATTGATCCATATTTTTTATACCTTTTTCACTTAACTTCTCTCTTATATATAAGTACGCTAGTTTATTTGTATAAAATTTTACATTTGGAAGCTTCTTCATAATATACGGAATTGCACCAATATGATCTTCATGTCCATGTGTGATAAAAACACCCACTAGTCTTTGAGCGTTTTTCTCTAAATAACTTACATCTGGTATGACATGATCAATACCGTACATTTCTTGTTCAGGAAATTTTAGACCCGCATCAAGTACATAAATTGCTTCCCCTACTTCAACTACATACATATTTTTTCCGATTTCACCAACCCCACCTAGGGCAAATACTTTTACTTGTTCATTTATGTCTTTAGCCACTACCTGTTCCTCCTAGTACATTTTAAATTTACAGACCGTTCAAAATCTTACAAACATTATATCCTAGTAGGAACATTGAAAACAAGATACATTCTTCCTTAAAAAGGAAAATTGAAATGAGAAATACATGGCCTAGATGACTAGAGATTACAAGTGTTCTCTTAAAATTTTTCATTTTTTTCGCAATAAAAAAACCATTTTTGAAACAGCAATTCCTGCTCAAAAATGGTTTCCATTTTATTAATTTTGTAATGCTTCTTCCAATTGATTCATTAATGAACTTAATGTTGTACGTTCCGCTTCAGTTAATGGAACAAGTGGTAAACGTACTCCACCAACATCTAAGCCTTTCATTTGTAAAGCTGTTTTAATTGGACTTGGACTTGGTGCCATAAAGAAACCATCAAATAATGGTAATAATTTACGGTGTAAAAATTGTGCCTGCTCCATATTCCCAGTAAAGAAGCTTTCAGCTAATAGTTGCATTTCATTTCCTAATACATGAGAAGCTACTGAAACAGTTCCTTTAGAACCAATCGCAAATGCTGGCAGTGTTAAACCATCATCTCCACAATAAAGTTCAAAATCCTCAGGTGTACGGTCAATTATTTCTGTCATTACACCTAAATTACCTGTAGCATCTTTAATTGCAACAATATTTGGTACTTCTGCAAGCCTTACAACTGTATCAATAGCTAAATTTGCAACAGTTCTACCAGGCACATTATATAACATCACAGGAAGCTCAGTACTTTCTGCTGCTGCTTTAAAATGCTGATATAGACCTTCTTGGTTTGGTTTATTGTAATATGGTACGACAACCATAATTGCATCTACACCAAGCTCAGTTACTTTCTTTGTTAATGAAACAGTTGCTCTTGTATCATTACTTCCTGTTCCAGCAATTACTGGAATTCGGCCATCTACAACAGAAACAACGTGTCTAATTAATGCTAATTTTTCTTCTGATGTTAATGTTGGGGATTCTCCTGTTGTACCGCAAACAACAATTGAATCTGTGCCATTTTCAATTAAGTAATTCACTAGTTTTGTTGTTTTTGCGAAATCAATATTACCCTTTGAATCAAAAGGCGTTACCATCGCAGTTGAAATTTTACCAAATCTGCTCATTTTCCCACTCCGATCAAATAATTAATCCATTTTTACCGAGCTAAGTTCAAAAGCCTCATGTAAGGCAGTAACCGCTTCTATCATATCTTCATTTTTTACAAGTACCCAGATTGTTGTGTGACTGTCAGCAGATTGAAGTATTTGAATTCCTTTTTCTGCAAGAGCTGTAACAATTTTTGAAGTTACACCTGGCACACCTGCAATTGCTGCACCAACTATTGATACTTTTGCACAACCAGTTGTAAAAGAAGGCTCATAGCCAATACCGTTTAATACATCAATAGCTTTAGTAGCAACGTCATCGCTAACTGTGTATACTACACCGTTTGGAGAAATATTAATAAAATCAACGCTAATACCTTTATTTGCCATTGCTTTAAATACTTGAGAATGCAAATCAAAAGTATGTTCTTTTGATGTTACACGAATTTGAGTAACATTTGGTACATGAGCAATTCCTGTAATTAATCGATCTTGAATATCTCCACCGATTAATTTTTGAGAAGGATTTGACGTTACAAGCGTACCTAGACTATTAGAGTATGTTGAACGAATTCGGATTGGTACTTTACCTTGCATTGCAATTTCAACTGCTCGTGGATGAATTACCTTTGCCCCTTGGTATGCCATATTGCATATTTCTGCATACGTTACGACTGATAAAGGACGTGCTTCTTTTACGATTCTTGGGTCAGCTGTCATTACACCTTCAACATCTGTGAAAATTTCAATTGTTTCTGCCCCAACTGCAACTCCAAGTGCTGAAGCAGAAGTATCACTTCCACCTCTACCTAAAGTCGTTATATCACCTTTTGTAGTCGCACCTTGGAAACCAGCAACAACTACAACATCGTAGTTCTCAAGCTCTTTCACAAGACGTCCGCATTTCATATCTAAAATTTTTGCATTTCCAAATTCATCATTCGTACGGAAGCCTGCTGATGCACCTGTCATTGCTGTAGCATGAATTCCATTTTCATTTAATAAATTAGAAAAGACAATAGAAGAAATTGTTTCTCCACATGACATTAATAAATCAAGTTCTCTTTGAGAAACTTTGCTTCTTTTTGCACCTACTAAGTTTAATAATGTATCTGTAGCATATGGTTCACCTTTTCGACCCATAGCTGACACGACTACAACTAACTTATATCCGTTTTCTAAAGCTTCTTTTATATGTTTAAGTGCGTGAGATCTACCATTCTCATCACGTACCGAAGTCCCACCAAATTTTTGGACTAAAATTTTCATCCTTGCACCTCTCTAGCTGTTTCTCACTAAATGATGCTTAACTCAATCAATTTTTCAGCGATTTGAACTGAATTCCAAGCAGCACCTTTTAATAAATTATCTGATACGATCCATAAATGGAAGCCTAATGGATTGTCTAAATCTTTACGAATACGCCCAACAAACACATCATTACTTCCGATGCTATAAAATGGCATTGGATATAATTGTTGATCTGGATCATCTTGAAGTACGATTCCAGGTGCATCACTTAAAATTGTTTTAAGTTCTTCAACTGTAACTTCTTTATCTACTTCGATATATACTGACTCTGAGTGCCCAGAAATAACAGGCAATCTTACACATGTTGCACTTATTTTCAATTCAGGTAAGTGCATGATTTTCTTTGTTTCATTAATCATTTTCATCTCTTCATAAGTATATCCATTCTCTGTAAAAACATCGATTTGAGGAATTGCATTAAATGCGATTTGATAATGCTTTTCTCCACTTTTTACTGGTAAGACAGAAGGAGTTGCTTCTTCTCCATTTAAAAATGCTTGTGCTTGCTCTTTTAATGCTTCAATTGCTGTTACACCTGCACCTGAAACTGCTTGGTATGTTGAAACAACAACTTTATTTAAACCGATTGTTTGACGAATAGGTTCAAGTGCAACTACCATTTGGATTGTAGAACAGTTCGGATTTGCAATAATACCTTTATGGTTAAATAAATCTTTATCATTCACTTCAGGTACTACTAAAGGAACATCTTCAGCCATTCTAAATGCACTAGTGTTATCTACAACTACTGCGCCTCTTTTAACTGCTTCATGAGCAAGTTCTTTTGATACAGATCCACCTGCACTAAATAATGCGATATCAACACCTTCAAACGCGTCTGGTGTTGCTTCTTGTACAATAACTTCTTGACCTTTGTAATATAAAGTCGTACCAGCTGAACGTTTTGAAGATAAATATTTAATTTCTTTTATCGGAAAGTCTCTTTTTTCCAAAGTAGCAATCATTTGTTGACCTACTGCACCAGTAGCTCCGACTACAGCTACAACATAATTTTGTTTATTTCCCACAATTTGCACCTTCCCTATTTCTAACTTTTATTAAATAGTTTACGCGATTTTTAGTGATATTTCAAAGCTTTTAGTTTGGACATTTCTATTCATAGGAACGAGTATGTATCACTAGACACATACTCAATTTTCTTCATTCTAACATAGAAAAAATAAATCGGAGTTATTTTTTCCAAATTTATTATTGCAAATCGCGATATTTTTCTACTAAAACAGGTTGGAGCTGCTTTCCTTCAATCGAAGCCTTAACTGTTTCAAGTAAAGATTCCATTCTAGCAACTAAAGAATTCGGTTTTTTAACCGGATCGTCTTGACCAAAAGGAATAAAATATATATTTTTTGTACTCATTAAACGCATTAAATTAGTGCCATTTAACCCTAATGCATCATTTGTAGAAATACCTAATACAACAGGTTTACCATTTCTTAATGTTGCTTTAGCTGCCATTAGTACTGGAGAATCAGTTTGAGCATTTGCGAATTTACTCATTGAATTTCCAGTTAAAGGCGCAATCACCATGCAATCTAATTGAACTTTAGGTCCAAATGGTTCAGCACCAACAATTGAATCCACTGTTTTACGTCCAGTGATTTCTTCAATTTTTTCAATCCAGTCTTCTCCTACACCAAATCTTGTCGTTGTACTTTTTACAGTAAATGTAACGACTGGATACACGTCAGCCCCATCATCAACAAGTTTTTGTATTTGTGGAACGACCTCTTCATACGTACAATGTGAACCAGTAATTCCGAAACCAACCTTTTTACCTTTAAGCGTCATTACGGTTGCTCCTTTCTTTTTTCTAAATCGTCTTTTAAAAGCTGTGTTAAAACATTTCCAATAATTTGACCAGCTGTTTTAGGAGCAACGATTCCTGGTAAGCCTGGTGCTAATAATGCTTTTATTCCTCTTTTTTCTGCATATCGAAAATCAGTGCCTCCAGGCTTTGATGCTAAGTCAATAATGAGAGCATGTGGTTGTAATTTTGAAATCACACTAGCTGTTACGATTAATGTCGGGACTGTATTAATTACAACATCAACATCTTTGAGTGCTTCTTCTATATGTTTAAATTCAAATGCTTCTAATCCCATTTCTACAATTCTTGCAATATGTTCTGATCTACGAGCTCCAACTTTTACTTTTGCACCTAAACTATGAAACGTACGAGCAACGCTCATTCCAGTACGACCTAAACCTAGTACAGCGACTTTTGAATTATGAATCGTGTATTCCGTGTGTTGAATGACCATCATAATTGTTCCTTCAACAGTCGGGATACTGTTATAAATGGCAACATCATCTCTTTCAAACAATTTCACAAGTTTTCGATTTGATGCTGCAATTATATTGTCTAAATAACTATTACTAATACCAGAATAAATCGTACAATGTTCTGGGGTGCTCTCAAGAATTTCTTTCGTCAAAACAACTTTCTCATTTGAAAAAATTGTATCGACTACTCCTTCAATATTTGTGCCAGGTACAGGTAATAAAATTGCATCTAAATCTTCAAAATTTGCATCCGCGATTAACTCTTTTGAAGCACTTGTAAAACCACTATCTAATTGTTCAAAACCAATTAATGTTACTTTTGCGTCTAACTCTGTTAACTTCCGAATAACTTCCAGCTGTCTGGCATCCCCGCCTAAAACAGCTATATGCAAGCCAGTTAACATGCAGCATTCACCTTCTTTACTTCACTATGGTAAATGGAAATGAATATATTTAAGGCAGGACTCCCGCCTAACATCTTTCTCCTAAATATCTTATGATTTTCCTTTCTCATTGGTGAAAAGAAATATAAAAAGAGGACCCTCATTCTTTGTAGGTCCTCTAAAAACTGCCAACAAAACGCTAACTGTCTGCGGTGCTCATTACCATTTAGAGTAACTCCCCGCTCCTCACCAGGCTTATCGCCTCGGATAAACGATGTTTTCAATCAGTATTTTTTTCTACAGAAAAAGAGGACCTTCATTCTTTAGAAGGTCCTCTTTTATCAATATCTTATTTAATACTAGATGGCATGACACCATCTGGACTGACTAATGAAACTGCATAGTCATCTGTAAAGACAAATCGGGCGATATCATTAACATTTGAAATCGTTACGCCGTCTATTAATTGAATAATTTCATCTAATGAGCGATGTTCGCCTAGCATTAATTCATTTTTACCATTTCGGCTCATTCTGCTATTTGTACTTTCTAAGCCCAACATTAAATTACCTTTTAATTGTTCCTTACAATTTACTAGTTCTTTTTCTGAAATACCATCAACTGTTAAGATTTTTAATGTTTCTTGAATTGTTTCAAATAACTGATTTAATTGGCTTTTACCAGTACCTGCATAAATAGCAACCATACCACTATCTTGATATGCAGAGTGGTAAGAAAACACTGAATACGCAAGGCCTTTTTGTTCACGAACATCCTGGAATAAGCGACTACTCATGCTACCACCAAGAATATTGTTTAATGTGATTAATGGATATAAATCGTCATGACCAATTTCTAACCCTCTGTAACCAACACATAGATGTGCTTGCTCCGTTTCTTTTTTACGCGAAATCTTACCATAGTGTAACGTCGGTACGCCAAAAGTGATTTCTTTCTTTTTACCCTCATAATTCCCAAATAATTGTTCTACTCGGCTAACGAAAGAATCATCAATATTACCAGCAATAGACACGACAACTTGATCAGGCGTATAAAAATCCTTCATATATTGGCGTAACGTATCACCATTAAAGGATTTTAGCGTTTCTTCAGTGCCAAGGATTGGAGATCCTAATGGATGATTTTCATACATGACTTTACTTAATAGATCATGCACTAAATCATCTGGCGTATCATCATACATTTTTATTTCTTCTAACACTACATTTTTTTCCTTTTCTAATTCACCTTCATCAAAAGTTGAATTAAAAAACATATCTCCTAATACATCTAATGCATAATCTGCGTGTGTATCTAAAACCTTAGCATAATAGCAAGTATATTCTTTAGACGTAAAAGCATTTACTTGTCCACCGATCGAATCAAAGCTTTCTGCAATTTCTTTTGCACTTCTTGTAGATGTTCCTTTAAAAAACATATGCTCAAGAAAATGTGATACACCATTCAATTCTGGGACTTCATTTGTTGAACCGGTTTTAATCCATATACCAATTGCAACTGAACGAACAGTTGGAATATTTTCTAAAACTACTCTTACACCATTTTTACAAGTATGTCGTACTATCATGTATTGCCTCCTATGTATGCACCGTCATTTACAATTGTAATAAATTGAATAAATTTACTATATTTTACAATCATCTTAACAAAGCTGACATAAAAAGTCATTTTTTTTCAACATTTTTAATCGTATCGTATCTTTTTTCATCTAGTAATGTTGAAATATTGACAACTTTCCTACCTGATGCCTCTATTTTTGTTATTAGCTCATCAAGTGAATCGGCAGTAGGAGCAGTTGGGTGCATTAATACGATTGTTCCGTTTTCTACTTTTTTCATAACTCGATTAATTAGTACATCTTTTGGTGGTTTCTGCCAATCAATTGTATCAGCTGTCCACATAATTGTACCTAGACCTAATCTTGAAGCTACAGTTACAACCTCGTCTCGAAAACTACCACTAGGTGGAGCGAACCATTCGACTTTTTGATCTGTTGTTGCTAAAATGATCGAATTGGTTTTTTGGATTTCATTTGTGATCGCATTGGTCCCCAGTCTTGCCATATCAGGATGAGTATAAGAATGATTCCCTACTTCTTGTTTAGCAGCAGTAATTAATTGTGCCACTGTTGGATTTTCCTTAACCCATCGTCCTTCTAAGAAAAATGTTGCTTCTGTATTGTGTTTTTTTAGAACTTCAAGCATCCGTGGAATATATTCATTTCCCCATGCTACGTTTATTGCAAATGCAACCAAAGGTTTTTCAGGATTTCCTCTATAAACGGGGGATGGAGGTAAATCTCGCAAATGAACTTTCGGGGAAATCTCTTTAAATACTAATTGCTTCTCGTTAAACTCCCCTTTTTTCTTCATCTTCTGATAAGAACTTTCTACATCCACGCTTAAGCCATTATAGCCTGGAATAGCCTTCCATACTCGATCGATATAAGCATCTTTAGGTGCGATTTCATATGAAGGTGCCTTTGCTTTGATTTCTTCATATAAGTCATCAGAATGACCTGCTACATAAGAAGAATGATTGGTTAGGACTGACACATAACGATTAGTATATTGATTATTGACAACAAAAAAGGCAATAATCATAGCGATTGACAATGCGAATACTTTCAACTTACTTCTACTCATTTCCGGACACCCTCCTACTAGAAGGAATATGATTTTTTTAAATAAAATAGAACAAGCTTTCTATAAAATTATGTAACATGTTCATTCAACTTAAGCACTTTATACGCAGTTAAATGTAAATGTTTCACTTTATAGTTTAGTGTAACCAAAAAAAAGTCAGGCACTCATAGGAATTTTCCTATTTATACCTGACTTTGTTTATTTATGGTTTTAGTTTGATTCAGCTTTTTCTTTTTGTTCTTTTAATACTGCTTTGCGAGATAAGTTTACGCGTCCTTGCTTATCGATTTCAGTAACCTTAACAAGGAATTCATCGCCAATTGCAATAACATCTTCAACTTTTCCTACACGTTCTTCAGCAAGCTCAGAAATGTGAACTAAACCATCTTTTCCAGCAAAGATTTCAACGAATGCTCCGAATTTTTCGATTCGTTTTACTTTACCCATGTATAGTTGTCCAACCTCTACCTCACGTACAAGATCTTCAATAATTTGTTTTGCACGTTCGTTCATTGGTTGATCAACAGATGAGATAAAGACTGTTCCATCTTGTTCAATGTCAATTTTCACACCAGTTTCTTCAATAATTTTATTAATTTGCTTACCGCCAGGTCCAATTACATCTTTAATTTTATCTGGTTTAATTGTCATCATTAAAATTTTAGGTGCGAATTCTGATAAATCTTTTCTTGGTTCACTGATCGTTGCGATCATTGAATCTAGAATTTGCATACGACCAATTTTTGCTTGATCTAATGCTTCTTTTAGAATTTGTCTAGATAATCCTTCAATCTTAATATCCATTTGAAGAGCAGTTACACCTTTAGAAGTACCGGCTACTTTAAAGTCCATATCTCCTAAATGATCTTCCATCCCTTGAATGTCAGTTAATACTGAATAATGTTCTCCAGATTTAATTAATCCCATAGCAATACCAGCTACAGGTGCTTTAATTGGTACACCAGCATCCATCATTGCTAAAGTACTTGCGCAAATACTTGCTTGTGAAGTAGAACCATTTGATTCAAGTACTTCTGATACAAGTCTAATTGTATATGGGAAATCTTTTTGATCAGGAAGACTTGGCTCAAGCGCTTTTTCACCTAATGCACCATGCCCAATTTCACGACGACCTGGACCACGGATTGGACCTGTTTCACCGACACTAAATAGTGGGAAGTTATAATGATGCATAAAACGTTTAGACTCTTCAATTCCTAATCCATCCAGAATTTGAACATCTCCAAGCGCTCCTAAAGTACAGATACTTAAGGCTTGAGTTTGTCCACGAGTAAATAATCCTGAACCATGTGTACGAGGTAGAAGACCTACTTGAGAAGATAATGGACGAATTTCGTCTAACTTTCTTCCATCTGGACGTACTTTTTCAACTGTTATTAAACGACGAACTTCTTCTTTAACAAGCATAGAAAGAATTTCTTTAACTTGTCCAATTGTTTGTTCATCAGCTTCTTTTTCTTCATACTCTGCAATTACTCGGTTTTTCACTTCTGTAATCGCTTCTTCGCGTGCATGTTTTTCATGAACTTGAATTGCAGAATTTAATTCTACTTCACAAAGGTCACGAACTTGTTTTTCTATATCAGAATCTAATTGATGAAGTTTTACTTCAGATTTCTCTTTACCTACTTGCGCTACAATATCTTCTTGGAAAGCAATTAATTTCTTAATTTCTTCATGTCCAAACATAATAGCTTCTAACATTACATCTTCTGGCACTTCATTCGCACTAGCTTCAACCATGTTAATTGCATCTTTTGTTCCAGCTACAGTTAGGTTAATATCACTTTCTTCAGCTTGTTCAACAGATGGGTTAATCACAAATTCACCATTAATACGACCAACAACAGCACCTGCAATTGGACCATTAAAAGGAATATCTGAAACTGATAAAGCTAATGAACTACCAAACATTGCAGCCATTTCTGAAGAACAGTTTTGGTCAACACTCATTACCATGCTGATCACTTGAACTTCATTACGGAATCCATCTGCAAATAATGGTCGAATTGGACGGTCAATTAAACGACTTGCTAAGATTGCTTTTTCGCTTGGTCTACCTTCACGTTTAATAAATCCACCTGGAATTTTACCAACTGCATATAAACGCTCTTCATAGTTTACAGTTAAAGGGAAAAAGCTAAGATTTTTCGGTTCTTTTGATGCAGTGACAGTTGAAAGAACGACTGTATCACCGTATCTTACTAATACTGCTCCATTCGCTTGTTTTGCTAGTTGGCCAACTTCTACTGTAAGTGGTTTACCAGCAAGCTCTGTGGAAAAAACGTGCTTTTGTTGTTCCATATGGTATAAATACCCCTCTCTAAATAACAATTCATTGTACTTAACTTGAATTATGTAAAAATCTTCATATTACCTATTATCTCCTATGTTTAGCAAAGAAATCAACTAACGATAAAGAGATTAAAATATTTATTAATAATATTAACGATATGTATAAGAAAAAGCGGGAAGAATCCCGCTTTTCTTAGAAGTATCTGATTAGTACTCGAAATTAACGACGTAAACCTAATTTAGTAATTAATTCACGGTAACGAGTAATATCTTTGTTACGTAAGTAGTTAAGTAAGTTACGACGCTTACCAACCATTTTTAATAAACCACGACGAGAGTGGTGATCTTTTTTGTGAGTACGTAAGTGCCCATTTAAAGAGTTGATGTTTTCTGTTAAAACTGCAATTTGAACTTCTGGAGAACCAGTATCGTTTGCATGAGTTTTGTAAGTGCTGATAATTTCGTTTTTACGTTCTTGAGTTAAAGCCATGTTTTTTCACCTCATAAAATTATTGTTGAACACCTATCACCTAGCAGTCGTCGGTGAATATCGATTAGCCAAGCAACGGTTTTTCAAATACGTTGTTAAGTGTACTATGTTTTCATGCTAAAAGCAAGTATTCTAGTTAATCTCTTTGAAATAAGTGATGACTGTTTCACGATCTTTATTAAGTTGTTCAATCAGTTCATTGATTCCATTAAACTTCTTCTCATCACGAATTCTTGTAAACCAAAAAATCTCAACTTCTTTACCATAAATATCTTCATTAAAATTAAAAATATTTACTTCAATCGTTTGTTTTTGAAATTCATGATAAAATGTCGGTTTGTATCCAATATTACACATACCTTCATATAATTCGCCGTTTACAATACATTTTACTGCGTAAACACCAACTGATGGTAATGCATACGGTACTGAAACAGAAATATTTGCTGTTGGGAATCCAATAGTTCTTCCCCTTTTATCTCCATCAACAACAGTGCCAATAATTTGATACTGTCTTCCAAGTAACCGAGCTGCTTCATCCATTTCTCCGTCTTTAATCGCTTGACGAATTCTTGATGAACTAACTTTCTCATCATCTATATTAAATTTTGAAACCGTTGTTTGTGTAAACTCATTTCGAGAATGAAATGGTAGTGATTCCATTGTACCTTTACCATATTTTCCAAATGAAAAATCAAATCCAGCTACAACATGTTTCGCATTTAATGCAATAATATATTGATCAACAAATTCCTGGGGTAAGAGATTTGCAAATTCCTCGGTAAATTGAACAATAAACAATTGGTCAACACCAAGTTTTTCCATCCACTTCACTTTTAGTTCCAAAGGCGTCAAATATGAAATCGATTCATCTCGATTTCCAAGAATCGCTGAAGGATGTGGATCAAATGTCATAACTGATAATAATAATCCTTTTTCATCCGCAATTTCTTTGGCAGTTTTAATGACTTGCTGATGTCCTTTATGTACACCATCAAAAAAGCCAAGTGCTAAGACAGTTTCTTTGCAATCTACTTTAGTGATCGAATGAGGATGGGTGATTTTTATTAGTTTCGTCATTTTTATCACCTTCTATATTCAAGTCTCTTTCCCCATTATAGAACAATGGCTAAAATTTATATAGTTTTTTCTATTGATTATGAAATACTCTTGTTGGTTTGATCATTTTCGGATTTTTCGGATTCGGACTATACATTGCGATTACACGTTCATTTTCATTGTATACAGCGATATATTCTTCTTCTTTTACATTCATTTCATTTCTAAATTGACTTCCATTAAACACTTTAGCTTCGTCTTCTTTATTTACGTTCAAACGTGGATAATCACTTAAAGCTTGTTCCATTGAAAGCATGACATCGTCTAATGTACCTTCAGCTACTTTTTCTTCTAGCTCTTCAAACGTTACACAATCATGAATAGAGAATGCGCCAGCCTTTGTTCTAGTTAGATATGACATATGAGCTGGATATCCTAAGATTTCTCCCATTTGCACTGCTAATGTTCGAATATATGTGCCTTTACTACAAAACACTTCAAATTTAAATGAAATTGTTTCGCCTTCAAATACCTCTCGATCATCAAGTAAAGATAATTCATATATTGTAATCGTTCTAGTTGGTCGTTCAACTTCAATACCCGCTCTAGCATATTCATAAAGCTTTTTACCATTCACTTTAACAGCTGAGTACATTGGAGGTGTTTGCTGAATATCACCTGTTAGCTTTTTAAAAACATTTAGTATTTCGCTACGAGTAATGATTCGATCCACTTTCTTTTCTTCAATTACTTCACCATGTGCATCTTCTGTAGCAGTCGAAAATCCTAATGTAATTTCACCTATATATTTTTTGCGATCATCTGTTAAATAGGGAATTAACTTTGTTGCTTCACCAACGCAGATTGGTAAAACTCCAGTAACTTCAGGATCAAGCGTACCTGTATGTCCAACTTTTTTCGTCTTTAATATTTTTCTTATTTTAAAAACACAATCATGTGACGTAAGTCCAGTAGGTTTGTTAAGTGCTATGACACCATTCATGTTTATCACCTTATTAATCATTTTATGTATTGCAGAAAAATGGATAGACGAAGTATCGCCTATCCATTCCATCTAGTACTATTATTGATTTTCCTTGTTAATCTGAGTTAACAACGTTTCAATTCGATTACCATAATCGACTGATTCATCAAATTCAAAAATTAATTCAGGCGTCTTACGTAATCGAATACGCTGACCAATTTCTGAACGAATAAATCCTTTTGCTTTTGCTAATCCAATTAATGTATTTTGACGTTGTTCATCGTCACCTAAAACAGAAATATAGACTTTAGCTTGTTGAAGATCTCCTGTTACTTGAACATCAGTAACTGTTACGAAACCGATTCTTGGATCTTTTATCTTTCTACCGATAATTTCACCAAGTTCTTTCTTCATTTGTTCCCCAACGCGATGTGCTCTAACTTTCATACTTTCACCTCTATCTTACAAAGCAAAACATTTCGGACTTACATACATTAGTTTAACTAAATGTATTTGATATTATTTATTGGACTGAACCTATCCATGTTTTTACAGAAAAGTTCAGTCTTTGTCTGATGATTGGAGATATTCCCTTCATAGCTGAACGAGCTTGCTCCACTTTTCTTTTTGTCCAGTTCCGCAAGCTAGCTATTCGGTAATATTCCATTAATCTTCGAAGTGGAAAGTTCACCACTTCTTCAGATGAATGGAGATATTCCCTTCATAGCTGAACGAGCTTGCTGCACTTTTCTTTTTGTCCAGTTCCGGCTCCTAGCTCCTCGAGACATAAGTCAAAGCCCATTGAAAGTTAAAAAGCAACTTTCATTGTTCTTTGCCTTATGCTTGTCGGAGCTGAACAGTCGCCTCCACTTTTCTTTTTATCGTTTAATTTCTTCCATTACGTAGGCTTCGATGATATCGCCTTCTTTAATGTCATTGTATTTTTCGATTGTGATACCACATTCGTAGTTCGTTGCAACTTCTTTAACGTCATCTTTGAAACGTTTAAGCGTGTCTAATTGACCTTCAAATACAACAATACCGTTACGGATTAGGCGTACTCCACTATCGCGAGTAATTTTACCATCGATTACGTAACAACCCGCAATTGTTCCAACTTTAGATACTTTGAATACTTGTCGAACTTCAGCTTGACCGATTACTTTTTCTTCAAACTCAGGGTCCAACATACCTTTCATAGCAGCTTCGATTTCTTCAATTGCTTTATAAATGATGCGGTGTAGACGAATATCTACATTTTCTAAGTCCGCAGTACGTTTTGCATTTACGTCTGGACGTACGTTAAATCCAATAATAATAGCATTTGAAGCAGAAGCTAAAATTACATCAGATTCAGTGATCGCACCAGCGCCAGTGTGAATGATTTTTACTTTAACGCCTTCAACTTCAATTTTTTGTAGAGATGCAGCCATTGCTTCTACAGAACCTTGAACATCGGCTTTAACAATTAAATTAATTTCTTTCACATTACCTTCTTGAATTTGTGCAAATAAATCTTCAAGTGATAATTTTGAACTTTCGCTTCTTTGTTCAAGTACTGCTTTAGATGCGCGAGCTTCCCCAACTTGACGAGCACGTTTTTCATCAGCAAATACCATAAAGCGGTCACCTGCTTGAGGCACTTCATTTAATCCTGTAATTTCAACAGGAGTAGATGGACCAGCTTCTTTAATACGACGACCTAAATCATTTACCATCGCACGTACACGACCAAATGATGTACCTACTACGATTGGGTCTCCTACTTTTAATGTTCCATTTTGGACTAGAAGTGTAGCAACAGAACCTTTACCTTTATCTAATTCAGCTTCGATTACAGTACCAACTGCTTTGCGTGTATCATTAGCTTTATATTCTTCTACTTCACTTACTAGAAGAATCATTTCTAATAATTGATCTACACCTTCACCGTTTAATGCTGAGATTGGAACGAAAATTGTGTCTCCGCCCCACGCTTCAGAAACTAAACCATATTCAGTAAGTTCTTGCATTACGCGATCTGGGTTTGCAGCTTCTTTATCCATTTTATTAACTGCAATAATAATTGGTACTTCTGCAGCTTTTGCGTGATTGATTGCTTCTACTGTTTGTGGCATAACACCGTCATCAGCAGCAACAACAATAATAGTGATATCAGTTACTTGAGCTCCACGAGCACGCATTGTTGTAAATGCGGCGTGACCAGGCGTATCTAAGAATGTAATTTTCTTACCTTCAATTTCAACTTGGTATGCACCAATATGTTGAGTAATACCACCTGCTTCTCCAGCAGTAACTTTAGATTTACGGATATAGTCAAGTAAAGTCGTTTTACCATGGTCAACGTGACCCATAATTGTAACGACAGGAGGACGTTCAGATAATAGAGACTCGTCATCTTCCTCATCAATAAAGCTTTCGAAATCAGAATCGTCAACAATCACTTCTTCCTCTACTTCTACACCATAATCACTAGCTAGTAATTCAATCGTGTCTTTATCAAGGTCTTGGTTAATAGTTGCCATAATTCCAAGTAAAAATAATTTTTTAATTAATTCAGATGGTTCTTTACCTAATTTTTTTGCAAGCTCAGATACTTTTAAAGAACCTGAGAAAACGATTTTATTTGAATTGTTCTCAGTTGAGTTGTTTTTATGATTCATAT
>Ga0102589_1002552_pt1 | contig 20709 bp, 12 predicted proteins | sample AraplaMF_Col_mLB_FD_76858 | JGI IMG/M metagenome (GOLD analysis project Ga0102589, IMG submission 76858) | Arabidopsis root microbial communities from the University of North Carolina, USA - plate scrape MF_Col_mLB | ecosystem: Host-associated > Plants > Roots > Endosphere | place: USA... | reverse complement strand
CCGAACAGGACCGTGAAACGACTCTACGCCGATGATAGTGCTGCAACCAGTGTGAAAGTAGGTTATCGTCAAGCTAGTTATTTAGTGAGAAGGCCCGGTCTGTGACCGGGCCTTTTTGCGTTTACGCGCTCGTTTGTCACACCTGTTCCAGATTTGAACAAGGCATGTGTCTTTTCCGGCGTAAAACGCGTGGCATGCCGTTTGCTCAATGACTGCATAACTTTTTAAAACCAGTCAGGAGACAACCATGCAGCATTCCATCCGCATATTCGCCGCTGCCGTCATTGCTACGGCTTCCCTCTACGCTTACGCGCACGGCAACGTAACGCCGCAAAGCGTAGACACCACCGGCCTGCCGGCGCTAGGCGACAAATGGCAGGATCAGAATCCCTATCGCGGCAACAAGCTGGCGTTGAAGATTGGCTCGTCGGCCTATAACCAGAACTGCGCCCGCTGCCACGGCCTGGAAGCCGTCACCGGCGGCATCGCGCCTGACCTGCGCCTGCTCGATCGCGATTGCGTCGACGTCAAGAACGAGAACAAGAAGAAGGCCTGCTACAAGGACACCGATGCCTACTTCCTGACCTCTATCCGCAACGGCAAAGTGCGCAATGGCGCTGTGTATATGCCGCCGTTTGAAGGCGTGTTCAATCAGGAAGCCATGTGGGCCATCAAGACCTACCTGGAAGCCCGTCGCGACGCTAACAAATAATCGGAGGCCGTCATGCCTGTCTATCGTATGCGCGCCGCCGCGCTGCTGGCGGCTGGCGCGGCGCTGCTGTGCGCCTCGGCACCGGCCAGTGCGGATTGGGACAAAATCCGCCAGTCCGGTCATTTGAAGGTCGCTGTCTACGACCAGTTCGCGCCGTTCTCCGATCACAGCAGCGGGATCGATGTCGACCTGGCCACGGCGCTGGCCGGGAAGCTGGGGCTCAAACTCAGCCTGCTGCCTTTCCCTGCCGGCGAAAACCTCAGCGACGACTTGCGCAACATGGTATGGAAGGGCCACTACCTTGGATATGGTCCCGCCGATGTGATGCTGCATGTGCCGGTCGAGCCTCTGCTGATGAATGAGAGCCCGAAGGTGTCCATTTTCGCGCCGTATCACGTAGAGACGGTGCGACTGGTGCGCAGCGCGCGCAGCATGCCGGTATTCGACGGTATCGATTCGCTGGCCGGCAAAACTATCGGCGTGGAGAAGGTGTCGATTGCGGGCATGGTGTTGCTGGGCGAGGGCAATGGCCGCTTCCGCGATCAGGTGCGGATCTTCGATACGGCCGGCGAAGCGTTGGCACAGTTGAAGGCCGGTCAGCTGGACGCGGTACTGGCCAATCGCTCGGAGATCGATGCGGTGTTCCGCGACGATCCTGCATTTCCGTTGAATGAGGTGGCATTCCAGCGCTTGCCGCGTGCCGGTTGGGCCGTCGGGATGGCGGTGCGCAAGGAGGATCAGGACATGGCGCGTCTGCTGCAAGCCGCCGTCAATGAGATGAAGGCGAGCGGTGAGCTGCAAGCGATCTTTGCGCGTCACGGTGTGCATGAGCAGTTGCCATGAAGCGGCTTGCGGGCGCCGTGCTGCTGGCCTGGCGCGGTGCGATAGCGGCCGAAGCAGATCCTGCGGCCGCGATGCCGGCCGTGGACGTGGTTGGCGTTGCGCCCTTGCCCGGCCTGGGCATTGATCGCAATCGCTTGCCCTATCAGGTGCAGACTGCCAGCGCCGCAGCGATGGGCATGGGCGCCGGGCAGAATGCCGCCGAGTTCATGGCGCGCTCGCTGGCCGGCGTGAATGCCAATGAAATCTCCGGCAGTCCTTTTCAGAACGACCTGACATTTCGCGGCTTCCGCGCTTCACCGGTGCTGGGCGCATCGCAGGGTATCTCGGTGTATCTGGACGGCGTGCGCGTCAACGAGCCGTTTGGCGATGTGGTTAATTGGGACATGCTGCCGGAAGCGGCGATCGCCCATGTGCTGCTGACGCCCGGCTCCAATCCGCTGTTCGGACTGAATACGCTGGGCGGCGCACTGGCTCTGACCACCAAGTCTGGCCGCAGTCATGCGGGACTGGAGGCTGGCGTGTCCGCAACCAGCAATGGCCAGCGACGCACCGATCTCGCGTACGGTTACGACAGCGGCGGCCAGTGGCATGCCTTCATCGCTGCTACCGGTTTTGCAGACCGTGGCTGGCGCGAGCGCTCGGACGGTAATCTCGGCAATCTGTATGCGAAGTTGGACGGCTTCGCCGGCGATAACGAGTGGAGTGTCGCCTTGCTGGCCGGGCGCAGTCGTCTGATCGGCAATGGCTTGCTGCCGGACGAACTGTATGTGTTCAACCGGCGCGCGGTCTACACCTCGCCGGATGAGACGCGCAATCGTCTGCGGCAGTTGGTGTTCAATCTGACTCACCGCTTTGATGAACGTACGGAGCTGATGGCGATGGCGTATGTGCGCGGCAGCCGGCGCAACACCGTCAACGGCGATATCAATGATGATTATGTTGAAGGCGAAAGCCCGCATCCGGCCACCTGGAATACCACGCAAACGCGGCAGACCAGCCAGGGAGGCAATCTCCATCTGAGCATGGATACCGGTTCTCACCAGATGACAGCTGGCATGAGTCTGGACCGCTCCAGCGTGCGCTTTGCGCAGCATGCACAGCAAGCCTGGTTTGCGCCGGATCGCACCGTGATCACGGATGCGGATGCAGACAGCGAGGCCGGTGCCTCGGTCAATGGCCACTCGCGTGCGGCCAGCATGTATGTCGCCGATACCTGGGCGTCAGGCGCTGCCACGTGGTTGACGTTATCGGCGCGTTATAACCACGCGCGGGTCAGCAATCAACTGCCTCCCGGCGAAGCGGAGCGCTTCAGCTATCGGCACTTCAATCCTTCGTTCGGCATGGCGCATCGTGCCGGCGGCGGCTGGACCTTGTTTGCCAATGTCTCGCAGAGCAATCGCGTGCCGACTGTGATTGAGTTGGGTTGCGCCGATCCGGAGCAGCCTTGCCGCCTGCCAGTAGGCTTGCAGTCCGACCCGTATCTGAAACAGGTGGTGTCGCGCACTGTGGAAGCGGGAGTTCGCAATGCCACGGCGTCAGTCTCGCTGTATCGCACGGTCAACCGCGACGATATTTTGTTCCGCAGCGCCGGCGTGGCGCAGCATGGCTACTTCGCCAACTTCGATCGCACGCGCCATCAGGGGGCGGACCTGAGCGCGAGTGGCCGGTCGGGCGACTGGACGGCGCGCATCAGCTACAGCTATCTCGATGCGGTGTATGACGTAGAAGGCGATTTGTTCACCGGCGTGCGCAATGTGCATGTGAAGCCGGGTACGCGCATTGCCGGCCTGCCGCGCAATACGCTCAAGCTGGGCGTGGACTGGACTCCTGCGCCGCAACTCACGCTGGGCGCCGATTTCAATGCCGTCTCCAGTCTGGGCGTGCAGGGCAATGAGGATGGACAGGCGGGAGTCAGCTCCAGCGTGGCTGGTCACGCCTTGCTGGGACTGCGCGCCAGTTACCGGCCATCGCCGACGTGGGAGTGGTATGCGCGCGTGAACAATGCGGCTAATCGCCGTTACGCCAGCTTCGGTGCGGTTGGCGTTAATGTGTTCCCCGGTGGCGCCCTGTGGCAGCCGGGCGGAGAGGAGCCGCAGCAGGAACGTTTTGTGGCACCCGGCGCGCCACGTTCGGTGGCGGCCGGCCTGCGCTTCCGCTTCTAGAACTGATACTGCGCACTCACGCCCAGCATCCAGTTGCGGCCCGGCGCTGCTTCGTAATAGCGCTTGTTGGTGTCGCCCACGATCACTGAACCGATGTAGTGCTTGTCCAGCAGATTATTCAGGCGCAGGAACTGCTTGAAATGCCAGCCTTGCCACTGCTGGTTGGCGTGAAAGCGCGCATTGAGTACGCCGTAGCCCGGCGCGGCGCGGTCGGCGTTGGCGTCTTCCGCATAGATCTTGCTGCTGGCAAGTCCTTCCAGTGCCGCGCCGTAGCGGCCTTCCGCTGCGCGCCATGCCAGTTCGCCGTAGGCGTTGGCGTTGGGGATGCCTGGCAGGCGGCTGCCTTGCAGGACCGTGCCGAACGACGAGTCGTACACCGCGCGCAGGCTGGTGAGTGCCAGACGCGTGCTCAAGCCGTATCCCAGATTGCTGTCCAGTGAAAGCTCCAGTCCCTGGCGCAGCGTGCGGCCGGCATTGCGGTAGCTGGTGCGGCCGCCGCTGCTGGCATCCACTACCAATTCATCGCGCGTTCGCACTTCAAATACGGCGGCGTTGAGCGAACTGCCTTCGGTCGGACGTGCTTTCAGGCCGGCTTCCAGATGCGTGCTGGTGGCTGGCTGCAAGCGGAAGTTGAAGCCGCCGCCGGTGCCGGAGTAGAACAATTCATTCAGCGTTGGCGTCTCGAAGGCGCGCGCCGCGCTGGCGTAGGCGTGCAGCGCCGGCGACAACTGGTACATCACGCCGGCCACCGGTGTGGTGTGGCTGTAATCCAGACTGCCGCTGTCGTTGCCATTGCTGAGGAAATGATCGTCCACCGAAAACTTGACGCTGCTGTGACGCAGGCCCGCGCTCAGCAGCCACCGGCCGGACTGCCATTCCGTCTGCACGTAGGGATCGGTGCTGGTGACTTTGTCGTTCTCGTCGCGCCGCAGTGCGCCTTTGACGCCGAACTGCGTGCCGATGAAATTCTCGTAGCCTTTGCGTGCATCGCTGGAGCGGCCATACTCGATGCCGAAGGTGGTGCTCAGGCGGCCGCCGGCCAGCGCCGCGACGTGCAGCCAGTTGACGTCCATGCCGTAGAAATCGCGGTCGAAATCCACCACGCCGCCGGAATGGCCGGCAGGCTCCTGGAAGGCTTTGGAAAAGGCCTGATATTGAATCACGCTGCGGTTGCCGCCGTAGATGGTGGCGCGCAGCTTGTCGTTGCCGAAACCCTGCTCCCAGCTGGCGCCTATCTGCTGGTGGTCGATGCTCTTGCGGGTGTTGTAGCGGTCTGCCAGTGTGCGCTTGGGCGTTTGCGTATCGGTGCTATCGGTTTCGCCTGCGCGCGGATCGCGCTGCCATGTGGCCCAGGTGACGCCCAGCGGGTCTTGCGTATCGTTCTGGCGCAGCGCATTGGCGACGATGTTCAGTTTTGCATCTGCCAGCGGCGTCAGTGTCAGTTTGGCGTAGGCCTGGTCACGGGTGGCGGCACTGTGGGCGCGGTAGCCATCGGTCTGAAAGCGCGAGCCGTCGATGAGGTAAGCGACGTTCCCCAGCTTGCCCTGCGCGTTGAGGTCTGCCTTGCGGCTGCCGTAGCTGCCGGCCGAAAGTGTGGTCTCCACTGAGGGCGCTCCGTCGCCCTCCCGCGTGAACAGCTGGATGACGCCGCCCGCGTGATTGCCGTAGATGGCGGAGAAGGGGCCGCGCAGCACTTCGATGCGCTCTGCCATGTCGAGGTTGAAGGTGGCGGCCTGGCCCTGCCCGTCCGGCATGCTGGCCGGGATGCCGTCGGTGATCAGCTTCACCCCGCGCACACCGAAGGCCGAACGGGCGCCGAAACCGCGCGAGGAAATCTGCAGGTCTTGCGCGTAGTTCTGGCGGTTGGCCGCCACCAGCCCCGGTACGGCGACCAGCGCCTCGCTGGCGTTGACGCGCGGCTGGGTTTCGGTGATGCGGGTGGCATCGATAATGTCGATGGCCGCCGGCATGTCGAAGATGGTGTGGCCGACGCGGGTGGCGCTGACCACCACCGTGTCTTGCGGCGCGGTGGCTTCCTCCGCGGCGATGGCGCCGGTGGCTGCGCACAGGGCGGCTACCGCATTCAGGCGAAATAGGTGTTTCATGATGTCTCCGTGCTGGTTGGTCTTATGCCAGACCGGTAAGCAATATACCTGCCATCCGGTTTTTGCGGTGGCACGCTGATTGCACCTCTCCGCTTATTTGTTCAGGAAGGTGACACCATGAAGCGTCTTTGTCTGTTGCTGGCCGCACTGTGCGGTCCGGCCCTGGCCGCGCCGCTGGCGTATGTGCCGAATGAGAAGTCCGGCAGCGTCAGCGTCATCGATACCGGCAGCGGCGCCGTGCTGCGCGAGTTTGCCGCCGGCCAAAGGCCGCGCGGTGTGGCGGCCGATCCTGTCGGCACCCGGCTGTATGTGGCCGACGCCGCCGGGAATGCGCTGCTGATGATCGATACCGCCAATGGCGCGACGGTGCGCCGCGTTCCCTTGGGTAAATCGCCGGAGGGCGTGAGCGCATCGGCCGATGGGCGTTACGTCGCTGTCGCTGTTGAGGAAAGCAACAGCGTGGCGCTGATCGACGCCCGCAGCGGCCAATTGCTGGCCGATATCCCGGTACGGGGCAAGAATCCCGAGCATGCCGTGTTCAGCCCCGACGGCCGCTGGCTGCTGGTCAGTGCGGAGGAGGCGGAGCAGGTGGATGTCATCGACGTCGAGGCCCGTCGCCAGAGCGGCTCGGTGGCGGTGGGGTTGCGCCCGCGCGGCATGGGATTCAGTCCGGATGGCGCGCTCGCCTATGTCGCCTGCGAACTGGCCAATGCCGTCTACGTGGTGGACATGGCCAGCCGCGCCGCCATCGCCCGCATCCCTGCCGGGCGTAACGCCAATGGCATCGCCGTTCATCCGAACGGCCGCCAGGTCTATGTTTCCAACGGCATCGACGGCAGCGTGATGGCGATCGACACCGCAACCAATACCGTCAGCGCCACCATCGCGGTCGGCAAGCGGCCGTGGAATATGGCGTTGACGCCGGACGGCGCACGCCTGTACGTCGCCAATGGCCGCTCCAATAGCGTCTCCGTCATCGATACCGCCGCCGCGACGCGCCAGAGCGATATCGCGGTGCGCGAGTTGCCCTGGGGTGTGGTGATCCGTTGAGCCACACACCTGTTCCAAAGCTGAACAGTGTAACAGCGCAGAAAGCCCGGTTTCGCAGTGAATGTGTGCTGGCACGGCGTTTGCGAAAAGGATAGGGCGCAGTATCCGCAGCCGCGATCGGCGGCCACACAACCAAAGCAGAAAGAGGACGACATGAATCTTGCAGACATCAGCAAACTGGGCGTAGCCAATCCGTTCAAACAACGCTACGACAACTACATCGGCGGCAAATTCGTCGCGCCGGTCAAGGGCGAGTACTTCGCCAACGTTACGCCGATCACCGGCCAGGTCTTCTGCGAAATCGCACGCTCCACCGCCGAAGACGTGGAACTGGCGCTGGACGCCGCGCACGCCGCCAAGACGGCATGGGGCAAGACTTCGCCGGCCGAACGCGCCGGCATCCTGAACAAGATTGCCGACCGCATGGAAGCCAATCTGCAGTTGATCGCCACCGCCGAAACCATCGACAACGGCAAGCCTATTCGCGAAACCCTGGCGGCCGACATTCCGCTGGCGATCGATCACTTCCGCTACTTCGCCGCCTGCGTGCGCACGCAGGAAGGTTCGATCGCGCAGATCGATGCCACCACTTACGCCTATCACTTCCATGAGCCGCTGGGCGTGGTCGGCCAGATCATTCCCTGGAACTTCCCTATCCTGATGGCGGTGTGGAAGCTGGCGCCCGCGCTGGCAGCCGGTAACTGCGTGGTGCTCAAACCTGCAGAGCAAACGCCTGCGTCCATCATGGTGTTGCTGGAGCTGATTGCCGACCTGCTGCCGCCGGGCGTGATCAATGTGATCAACGGTTTTGGCCTGGAAGCGGGCAAGCCGCTGGCGTCGAGCAAGCGCATCGCCAAGATCGCCTTCACCGGCGAAACCGGCACCGGCCGTCTGATCATGGGCTACGCAGCGCAGAATCTGATTCCGGTGACGCTGGAACTGGGCGGCAAATCGCCCAACATCTTCTTCGCGGACGTGATGGACGCCGACGACGAGTTCTTCGACAAGTGCCTGGAAGGCTTCACCATGTTCGCGCTGAACCAGGGCGAGGTATGCACCTGCCCATCGCGCGTGCTGGTACAGGAATCGATCTACGAGAAGTTCATCGCCCGCGCGCTGGAGCGCGTGGCCAAAATCACCCAAGGCAGTCCACTGGATCCGAACACCATGATTGGCGCCCAGGCGTCGCAGGAGCAGCTGGAAAAAATCCTGTCCTATATCGACATCGGCAAGCAGGAAGGCGCGCAAGTGCTGGCCGGCGGCGGGCGCAACGTGCAGGGCGGCGACATGAAAGAAGGCTACTACGTGCGTCCGACCGTGTTCAAGGGCGACAACAGCATGCGCATCTTCCAGGAAGAGATCTTCGGCCCGGTGGTATCGGTCACCACCTTCAAGGATGAAGCGGACGCGCTGCGCATCGCCAACGACACGCTGTATGGTCTGGGCGCCGGTTTGTGGACGCGCGACGGCGCGCGCGCCTTCCGCGTCGGCCGCGCCATCCAGGCTGGCCGCGTGTGGACCAACTGCTATCACCTGTATCCGGCGCACGCCGCGTTCGGCGGCTACAAACAGTCGGGCATCGGCCGCGAGAACCACAAGATGATGCTGGATCACTACCAGCAGACCAAGAACCTGCTGGTCAGCTATAGCCCGAACGCGCTGGGCTTCTTCTGATCATGGCCAGCCTCATCGCCCGTGTCACGGCCACACCGGCGGCCCTCGCGCTGCTGGCGCGGCTGCGCAAGCTGTATGGACCGCTGATGTTCTTCCAGTCCGGCGGCTGCTGCGACGGCAGCGCGCCGATGTGCTTCCCGGCGGGGGAGTTCGATGTCAGCGAAACCGATGTCTATCTCGGCAACCTGGAGGGCACGCCGTTCTACATGGGACGCGAGCAGTTCGAGTATTGGGAGCACACGCAGCTGATTATCGACGTGGTCCAGGGGAACGGCGGCATGTTCTCGCTCGATAACGGCAGCGGCGTGCGCTTCCTGACCCGTTCTCGCCTGTTCAGCGATGAGGAACTGGCGGCTTTGCCGCCGGCTTGAACACACAGTACGTAAAACCATAATAAACAGGAGAGTATCGTGCAGAAGAACATAGTCGTAACGCTGGCGGGGGCTGCGGTCCTGTCGCTGGCACAGGCGGGCGACGTCACCACCGCCATGTTGAAGAACGCCGCGAGCAGCACCGACAGCGTGCTGGCGTTCGGCTTCGGCACCGAGGGCCAGCGTTATTCGCCGCTGGCGCAGGTGAATACGAAGAACGTCGGCAAGCTGGTGCCGGCGTGGTCGTTTTCGTTCGGCGGCGAGAAGCAGCGCGGCCAGGAGTCGCAGCCGCTGATCTACAAGGGCAAGATGTTTGTCACCGCCTCTTATTCGCGCATCTTTGCCATCGACCTCAAGACCGGCAGCAAGCTGTGGAAGTATGAGCATCGTCTGCCGGACGGCATTATGCCGTGCTGCGACGTGGTGAATCGCGGCGCCGCCTTGTACGGCAACCTGGTCATCTTCGGAACGCTGGATGCGCAACTGGTGGCGCTCGATCAGGACACCGGCAAGGTGGTCTGGAAGGAGAAGGTCGACGACTACGCTGCTGGTTATTCGATGACGGCAGCGCCGCTGATTGCCGACGGCCTGCTGCTGACCGGCGTATCGGGCGGCGAATTCGGCATCGTCGGCCGGGTGGAGGCGCGCAATCCGCTGACCGGTGAGCTGGTGTGGAGCCGTCCTACCGTGGAAGGCCATATGGGCCACCGCTACGACAAAGACGGCAATCCGGTCGACAACGGCATCTCGGGCACCACCAACAAGAGCTGGCCGGGCGATCTGTGGAAGACCGGCGGCGCTTCGACCTGGATGGGCGGCACCTACGATCCGAAGACCGGTCTGGCCTATTTCGGCACCGGCAATCCGGCGCCGTGGAACAGCCACCTGCGGCCTGGCGACAATCTGTATTCCTCCTCCACCGTGGCGCTGGACGTGAAGACGGGCCAGATCAAATGGGCTTACCAGAACACGCCTAACGATTCGTGGGACTTCGACGGCGCCAACGAATTCGTCACCTTCGACATGAACGGCAAGCGTTACGGCGGCAAGGCAGACCGCAACGGCTTCTTCTATGTGATCGACGCGAACAACGGCAAGCTGCAAAACGCCTTCCCGTTCGTGCGCAAGATTACCTGGGCTTCCGGCATCGACCTGAAGAGCGGCCGCCCCAACTTCATTCCCGCCAACCGCCCGGGCGATCCGACCAAGGGCGAAGAAGGCAAGAAGGGCAGCACGGTGTTTGCGGCACCGGCCTTCCTCGGCGCGAAGAACCAGATGCCGATGGCGTACAGCCAGCAGACCGGCTACTTCTATGTGCCTGCGAATGAGTGGGGCATGGATATCTGGAATGAGCCGATCAGCTACAAGAAGGGCGGCGCATATCTCGGCGCGGGCTTCACCATCAAGCCGCTGAACGAGGATTACATCGGCGCGTTGCGCGCGGTCGATCCGAAGAGCGGAAAAATCGTGTGGGAAGTGAAGAACACAGCGCCGCTGTGGGGCGGCGTGATGACCACCGCCGGCGGCCTGGTGTTCTACGGCACGCCGGAAGGCTACCTGAAAGCGCTGGACGCCAAGAGCGGCAAGGAACTGTGGAAGTTCCAGACCGGTTCCGGCGTGGTGGCGCCGCCGGTGACGTGGCAGGACGGCGATACGCAGTATGTGGCAGTGGTCTCGGGCTGGGGCGGGGCGGTGCCGCTGTGGGGCGGAGACGTCGCCAAGAAGGTCAATTTCCTGGAGCAGGGCGGCTCGGTGTGGGTGTTCAAGCTGGCCTCCAGATAATTTTCTGTTGATGTGTCTTTGGGGCGGCTACGGCCGCCCTTTTTTTAAAAACTATAAGGGAGACGAAAATGAAAAAAATGATGATGCTGGGGGCACTCGGGATGGCGGCAAGCGCACAAGCGGTCGACTTCAAGGCGGGTGAGTGGAATGTATCGCTGGGCGGTATCGTCAACGCCTACTACACGCAGGTGTCGTGCAGCGGCGATGCTGTGGGCGGGCTGGCGCTGGGCGGCAAAGCGGTGGGCTGTGGCGGGCAGGATCAGCGCACGACGATCGGCAACGGCCTGCTGCCGAATGGCCTGGTGACGTCGGCCTCGTCGCGCCAGGGCGACTTCGATGTGAAGGCGCTGATCGGCATCTACAACGCCACCGCCACCGATAGCGCCATCACCGCCAACAGCGGCGTCGATGTGCGCCAGGCTTACTTCACGTTCGGGAATGCGGATATAGGCACCATCAAGATCGGCCGCGATAACGGCATCTTCGGCGCCACGCCGATCTTTGCCGACATGACGCTTATCGGTGCCGGGGCGCCGGTGCAGGCGACGCAGCGCGGCCGCGTCACGCTGGGCCATATCGGCGCCGGCTATAGCTATGTGGGCTATTACGGCCAGATCGGTTGGAGCGCGCCGAAGTCGTCGAGCGGCATCGGCTTCGATGCGGCGCTGGTCAGCCCGGTGGCTGATACACCGGTAGTGGCGGCGCCTGCATACTCGACCAAAACCAGCCCGCAGGTGCAGGCGCAGTTGAGCTACGCAGCCCATGGTTTCAAGGGCTGGCTGGGCGGGAAGACGCAGAAGTTCGAGGCTATCGCGCCGGGTGCGCGCGACTTCACCATGTCCGCCATTGAAGCCGGCGCATCGTACACGCAAGGCGCGTTTGGCGTGCTGGCCAACTTCCAGGGCGGCAAAGGGCTGGGCATTTTGTCGGACGCAGATCAGGGCGACACCAAATCGAAGGCATGGTTCGCGCAGGCGACCTACAAGCCTTCGGACAAGGTGAAGGTCGGCGCCAGCTACGGCATCAGCCGCAATGACGATAACACCGTCGGCACTGGCGGCCTGAAATCCAACGCCAATCTGACTCTGGGCTTGTACTACCAGATGACCAGCGCCATTACGCTGGTGGGCGAAATCGGCCAGACCCGCTCCAAAGGCTTCGCCGGCGGAGAGGGCAAGATGAACGGCGCCTCGCTGGGCGGCATTATCTTCTTCTGATGGAACCGCGCCCGCACAACAGGAGCGCGGCATGGCGTCGCGCACTGGCCTGCGTGCTGTGCATGCTAGCCGGTGTGCTGGCGCTGGTGCTCGGCGCGGCCCCGGTGCAGGCCGGCGTGCTGACGCGCGCCGATGTGGTGCGGCGTTTCCCGGCGCCGCTGGTGGTGGGCGAACGTGATGCCGAGCTGCCGGTGTGGCCGCTGTTCAAGCAGAACGCCACGGCGGTGGAATTGGTCGGCTATGTCTTCGAATCGGCCGACCTGGCGCCGATTCCCGGTTTTGCGGGCGTGCCGCTGAATTTAATGGTGGCGATGAACGCCCAAGGCATGTTCACCGACGTGGAGGTGTTGTCGCATCACGAGCCGGTATTCCTGGAAGGGCTGGGCGAAGGGCCGCTGCGGCAGTTCGTCCAGCAGTACCGCGGACTGTCGCTCAAGCAGAGCATCAGTATCGGCGGCTCAGGACATGGGCACATCGACGGCGTCGCCAAGGCCACGGCTTCGGTACGCATCATCAATCAGAGCGTGCTGGCGGCGGCGCTCAAGGTGGCGCGGGCGCGGCTGGGCTTCGGCGCAGGGCGCGATCCCGACCAGATCGCGCACGTGCGGGAGGATATTTACCAGCCGCTGGATCTGGCGCAGATGCTGCGCCGCGGGCTGGTGCGGCATCTGCGCGTGAGCAACCGCGATGTCGAGCAGTTGTTCAAGGACAGCGACGGCGCCGGTCTCGATGCGGAAATGCGTGCACGGCCGGGTGAGACGTTCATCGAGCTGTATTTCGCCATGGCGTCGGTGCCGGCGGTGGGGCGTAATCTGCTGACCGCGGCCGGTTGGCGCAAGTTGCAGGGGCGGCTGGAGCCGGGCGACCATGTGTTGATGGTGATGACCTCCGGCCGTTATAGCATCACCGGCGAAGACTTTGTACGCGGCAGTGTGCCGGACCGCATACAGCTGCGGCAGGACAGGCTGCCGATCGAAATGCGCGACCTGGATCTGGACTTGAAACTGGCGGTGCCGCTTGATGCGCCGAATGTGACGCTGTTCCGTGTGAATAGCCAGGCGGGGCTCGATCCCGGCGCGCCGCTGGATATCGTGTTGCCGGTCACGCGCAGCAAGGGCATCGTCTACCCGGAACGCGTCACGCGCGAGCTGGAACTGCGCTACCAGTTGCCGGCGGAGCTGTTGATCGCGCCGGAGGGCGATACCAAATCATGGCCGGCCATCTGGCGGCAGCGCCGCTGGGAACTGCTGGTGCTGGCGGCGGGGCTGCTGATACTGGGCGCCGCGCTGTGGATGCAGAAACGGCTGGTCGCCAGCACTGCGCGGCTGGTGTGGTTCCGCTGGACTTACCTGGCTTTTACCGTGGGTTTCATCGGCTATTACGCGCAGGGCCAGCTCTCCATCGTCAACATCACCGGTGCGCTGCAGGCCTTGCTGGCCGGGCGTAGCCTCGCATTCCTGATGTTCGATCCGATGACGGTGTCGCTGTGGGCATTCGTGCTGTTATCGCTGCTGCTGTGGGGACGCGGCACCTTCTGCGGCTGGCTGTGCCCTTTCGGCGCCTTGCAGGAATTTGTCGGCAAGCTGGCGCGCTGGTTGCGTGTGCCGCAGCTGCGTGTGCGCCATGCCTGGTTCAAGCGCATCAAGTACGTGCTGTTGCTGGCAATCGTCGCCAGTGTCTTCCTGCCCGGTCAGATGACGGACGGGCTGGTGGAAATTGAACCGTTCAAAACCTCGGTCACACTGGGTTTCATGCGCAGCTGGCCTTACGTGGCATATGCCGTCGTTTTGCTGCTGGTCAGTGGCGTCGTGTACAAGTTCTTCTGCCGTTATCTCTGCCCGTTCGGTGCGGCGCTGGCGCTGCTGGGCAAAGCGCGAAGGCTGAACTGGATCGCCCGCTACGCGCAATGCGGCACGCCTTGCCAGACTTGCCGCCATCGTTGCGATTATCAGGCCATCGCCCCGGACGGCAAGGTGGCTTACGACGAATGCTTCCAGTGCATGGATTGCGTGGCGATCTATGAGAGCGACCAGAAATGCGCGCTGCGGGCGGCGGAGCGCAAGCAGATTGTAATTCCGATTCGCACCGTGACAAGGAGCCGCGCATGAAACGACGTACCTTCATCACCAGCGCCATCGGCGCGATTGCCGGTGCGGCTGGGTGCGCACACGCGTGGCAGCCGCCCCTGCATATTGGTGCGGCGCTGGCGTTCGGCACCACCATTTCGATCTCGGTGGCGCATGCGGATGCGCAGTTGGCGCAGCGTGCAATCACAGAGGCTTTGGATGCCGCGCTGGCGGTGGACCGTTTGATGAGCATTTACCATCCGGCCAGCCAGGTGTATCAGCTCAACCGCGACGGCGTACTGGCCAGGCCGGATGCGCGGCTGATCGAAGTACTGACGATGGCCGCGCATCTGTCGGACATCAGCGGCGGCGCGTTCGATGTCACCACTCAGCCGCTATGGCGCTTGTACACCGAGGCGGCGAAGGCGGGCCGGCTGCCGGCGGATGCCGAGCGGAGACGCGCGCAGGCATTGGTAGACTGGCGGCAGCTGGAATTCGATGCCGATCATGTGCGCTTCCGGCGTTCCGGCATGGCGCTGACGCTGAACGGACTGGCACAAGGCTATGCTGCGGATCGGGCACTGGCCGCGCTGCAGGCGCGCGGCGTGCGCGATGCCCTGCTCGATACCGGCGAGTTCACCGCGCGCGGACAGAAGCCGGGGCGGCAGCCGTGGGTGCTGGGTGTCCGCGACCCGCGCGATCCGGAAGCCCTGGTGACGACGCTGAACGCGCGAGGCTGCAGCGTGGCGACGTCCGGCGATTACGAATGTGTGTTCACGCCGGATTACCTGCATCACCATATTTTCGATCCCGCCAGCGGCGATTCACCCACTGAGCTGGCCAGCGTTACCGTGGTCGCGCCCAGCGCGCTGCAGGCGGATGGCCTGTCGACCGCGTTTATGGTGATGGGCTGGGAGCGCGCACAGGCGCTGGCCGCGCAGTTGCAGGCGGTGGACGTGATGGTGGTGGACAAGCGGGGGCGCAGCCGCCGCACGGCCGGATTTCCCGGCCATGCGTAAGCTACTTCAAATGCGGCACTTTGCGGTAGATGGTGTTGCGCGACACGCCCAGCGCGCGCGCCGTGGCGGAGACGTTGCCGCCGTGCGCTTCCAGCGTGCGCAGGATGACCGACTGTTCCATCTCTTCCAGGTTGGCGCCGTTGGCGATCATGCGCGTGGTGTCGCTCACGAGCGCCGGTGCGGCGGCTGTGGTTTCGCCTATATCGTCGAGGAAGTCATCCGGCATGTGGCGCAGGCAGATTTCCGGCTCATCACCGGCCATGACGATGGCGGTGCGCAGCAGATTGGTCAGCTGGCGGAAGTTGCCCGGCCAGCGATGGCGGTGGAACATGGCCATCAATTCGTCGGAGACGTCGTAGCGCCCCACGGCGGATTCGGTGGCGATGATTTTGCGCACCACGGTTTCCAGGTCGGTGCGCTCGCGCAGCGGCGGCAGTTTCACCACCAGTCCATTCAGGCGGTAGTACAGGTCCTCGCGGAACAGGCCCTGGCTGATACGCTCGCGCAGATTGTGGTTGGTGGCGCAAATCAGCTCCACGTTCACCGGGATCGACTTATCGCTGCCCAGCGGTGTGACCATGCGCTCCTGCAGTACGCGCAGCAGGCGTGCCTGCAGGCTGAATGGCATGTCGCCGATTTCGTCGAGGAACAGGGTACCGCCGTTGGCCTGCAGGATCTTGCCGGCCGCGCCTTTCTTGCGTGCGCCGGTGAAGGCGCCGTCTTCGTAGCCGAACAGCTCGGACTCGATCAGCGTCTCGGGAATGGACGCGCAATTGACCGCGACGAAGGGATGCTGGCTGCGCGGGGAGTCGTTGTGGATCGCCTGCGCCAGCAACTCTTTGCCGGTACCGGTTTCGCCCATGATCATGATGGGGATGTCCTTGCCCAGTACGCGCGTGACTTTTTCAATCACCAGTTCCAGTTGCGGATCGCCGGTGCGCAGGTAGCGCAGGCCGGACAGGCGGCGTGTCTGCGCGGCCGACTGGTTGGCCGCCACGGCTGGCGTGGCCGGCGGGGCGCGGCCTGGAATCAGCGCCTGCTGGAACGCGCTGTTGGCCAGCCGCAGCTGCGCGCGTCCGTGCACACGCACGCCGTTGTGCATGCAGAGGTTGAGCAGGCCGGGGGCGGCGGTGTTGTAGTGATCGTAGAGCGCCGACAACGGCAAACCGAACAGCGAGCTGAAGGTGTGCGACTGCAGCGCCGTGAACGGCAGGCCCAACTGGAACAGGCCGTTGCGGTTGGCGGCCAGGAAGCGTCCGCCCGGGCTGAACGAGGCGATGCCTTCCATCAGCGTGCCGATGAATTCCGGCCGCGTGTGGAAATGGATGGTAATCGCATCCTCAAAAGTGGCAGAGAACAGCTGGTTTTCGATCATCAGCGCCGACATGCGCACCAGCGCCATGGTGTGGCGATGGTAGCTGCGGCTGTCGCCGGAAACGTCGAGCACGCCGATCACGTTGCCGAGGTGGTCGGAGATGGGCGCTGCCGAGCATGTCAGGAAGTGGTTGGCAGCCAGATAATGTTGATCCGCGTGCACCAGCACAGGCGCGCCTTCGATGATGGCCGAGGCGATGGCATTGGTGCCGCGCTTTTGCTCGGACCAGGCCACGCCGGGACTCAACGCCACGCGGTTGGCCTTCTCCAGGAAATCATCGTCGCCCAGCGAGTGCACGATAACGCCGTTGGCGTCGGTCAGCAGCACCATGTTGTGGGTGTTGATAATTTGCTGGTACAGGGTTTCCATCGCCGGGATGGCGTGGGTGTGCAGCAGGCGGTTCTGCTCTATCAGTAGAGAGAGGTCGTTGCGTGCCAGCGGATCGTAGTCGGGACGGGACTCCGGACAGAGGCCGTATTGCTGCGAGCGCTGGTGCGAGATCTCGATGATGGCGGGCAGATTGTCTGCCCAGGCTCCGCTTGCAGGCGAGCTGTTCAAATCTGGAGCAAGTTTATGTTCCATGGTTGTCTCAGTGTCTCTGATGGCCGTTATCGGCTCTGTTATGCCTGCAAGGTGTTCCATAATGTAGCACCTGTGCCGGAACTGAGCAAAAGCGTTGCTGTCTGCTGTTGCTATCTTGGCTTAAGCAAGCGCAGTGCCAATATAAAAATAGGCCTTGGCAAAGGTGGCTGGCGTTTGCTATAGTTCGGTCCCTCGCGAAACGCAGCGTCGAAAACAAAACGATGTAGCGAAAAACGAGGGGTTGACGAGATGCACGAAACACTTCATAATCTCATCTCTCTGCTGCGAACAAAACGCTTCGCAGCGCAAGACAAGATCTTTAAAAATTAACAGTCGATAAGTGTGGGCATTTGGTGCTGCAACAAAAAGCATTAAATGCTCAAACAAAGAAATACTGTCAGTATTTTGAGTAAGAGCGAACCATGGCCAGAAATGGTCATCAAACAGAGATTAAACTAAAGAGTTTGATCCTGGCTCAGATTGAACGCTGGCGGCATGCCTTACACATGCAAGTCGAACGGCAGCACGGACTTCGGTCTGGTGGCGAGTGGCGAACGGGTGAGTAATATATCGGAACGTACCCAAGAGTGGGGGATAACGTAGCGAAAGTTACGCTAATACCGCATACGATCTATGGATGAAAGCGGGGGATCGCAAGACCTCGTGCTCCTGGAGCGGCCGATATCTGATTAGCTAGTTGGTGGGGTAAAGGCCCACCAAGGCATCGATCAGTAGCTGGTCTGAGAGGACGACCAGCCACACTGGAACTGAGACACGGTCCAGACTCCTACGGGAGGCAGCAGTGGGGAATTTTGGACAATGGGGGCAACCCTGATCCAGCAATGCCGCGTGAGTGAAGAAGGCCTTCGGGTTGTAAAGCTCTTTTGTCAGGGAAGAAAAGGTTCGGGCTAATATCCTGGGCTCATGACGGTACCTGAAGAATAAGCACCGGCTAACTACGTGCCAGCAGCCGCGGTAATACGTAGGGTGCAAGCGTTAATCGGAATTACTGGGCGTAAAGCGTGCGCAGGCGGTTTTGTAAGTCTGTTGTGAAATCCCCGGGCTCAACCTGGGAATGGCAATGGAGACTGCAAGGCTAGAGTTTGGCAGAGGGGGGTAGAATTCCACGTGTAGCAGTGAAATGCGTAGATATGTGGAGGAACACCGATGGCGAAGGCAGCCCCCTGGGTCAAAACTGACGCTCATGCACGAAAGCGTGGGGAGCAAACAGGATTAGATACCCTGGTAGTCCACGCCCTAAACGATGTCTACTAGTTGTCGGGTCTTAATTGACTTGGTAACGCAGCTAACGCGTGAAGTAGACCGCCTGGGGAGTACGGTCGCAAGATTAAAACTCAAAGGAATTGACGGGGACCCGCACAAGCGGTGGATGATGTGGATTAATTCGATGCAACGCGAAAAACCTTACCTACCCTTGACATGGCAGGAACCTTGGAGAGATCTGAGGGTGCTCGAAAGAGAACCTGCACACAGGTGCTGCATGGCTGTCGTCAGCTCGTGTCGTGAGATGTTGGGTTAAGTCCCGCAACGAGCGCAACCCTTGTCATTAGTTGCTACGCAAGAGCACTCTAATGAGACTGCCGGTGACAAACCGGAGGAAGGTGGGGATGACGTCAAGTCCTCATGGCCCTTATGGGTAGGGCTTCACACGTCATACAATGGTACATACAGAGGGCCGCCAACCCGCGAGGGGGAGCTAATCCCAGAAAGTGTATCGTAGTCCGGATCGTAGTCTGCAACTCGACTACGTGAAGTTGGAATCGCTAGTAATCGCGGATCAGCATGTCGCGGTGAATACGTTCCCGGGTCTTGTACACACCGCCCGTCACACCATGGGAGCGGGTTTTACCAGAAGTAGGTAGCTTAACCGCAAGGAGGGCGCTTACCACGGTAGGATTCGTGACTGGGGTGAAGTCGTAACAAGGTAGCCGTATCGGAAGGTGCGGCTGGATCACCTCCTTTCTAGAGTTTGCACATCAAGTGCTCACACTTATCTGCTGTAACGTTCTTTAACAATCTGGAAGAAGTAAAGTTTTATTTAAGCGTGTGAGAAATCACACACTTAGGGTAGTAAAACTCATCATCACAAAGTAGTAAATGCTTGAACTATAGCCGTCAAGGTTATAGGGACAAGTGAATAAGTGCACATGGCGGATGCCTTGGCGATTACAGGCGATGAAGGACGTAGTAGCTTGCGATAAGCTGCGGGGAGCTAGCAAACAAGCTTTGATCCGCAGATTTCCGAATGGGGAAACCCGGCCTTTTAGGTCATCACCCACTGAATACATAGGTGTGTGAAGCGAACGCGGCGAACTGAAACATCTAAGTAGCTGCAGGAAAAGAAATCAACCGAGATTCCCAAAGTAGTGGCGAGCGAAATGGGAAGAGCCTGTACGTGATAGTCGTTTGGATAGTGGAATGCTCTGGAAATGGCAGCCATAGCGGGTGATAGCCCCGTACACGAAATTCAAGCGGTGGTACTAAGCGTACGACAAGTAGGGCGGGACACGAGAAATCCTGTCTGAATATGGGGGGACCATCCTCCAAGGCTAAATACTCGTAATCGACCGATAGTGAACCAGTACCGTGAGGGAAAGGCGAAAAGAACCCCGGGAGGGGAGTGAAATAGATCCTGAAACCGTGTGCATACAAACAGTAGGAGCCTCGTAAGGGGTGACTGCGTACCTTTTGTATAATGGGTCAGCGACTTACATTCAGTGGCAAGGTTAACCAAATAGGGAAGCCGTAGAGAAATCGAGTCCGAACAGGGCGATAGTCGCTGGGTGTAGACCCGAAACCAAGTGATCTACTCATGGCCAGGATGAAGGTGCGGTAACACGCACTGGAGGTCCGAACCCACTAATGTTGAAAAATTAGGGGATGAGCTGTGGGTAGGGGTGAAAGGCTAAACAAACTTGGAAATAGCTGGTTCTCTCCGAAAACTATTTAGGTAGTGCCTCAAGTATCACCATCGGGGGTAGAGCACTGTTATGGCTAGGGGGTCATCGCGACTTACCAAACCATTGCAAACTCCGAATACCGATGAGTGCGAGCTTGGGAGACAGACGTCGGGTGCTAACGTCCGGCGTCAAGAGGGAAACAACCCAGACCGCCAGCTAAGGTCCCAAAGATTGGCTAAGTGGAAAACGAAGTGGGAAGGCTAAAACAGTCAGGATGTTGGCTTAGAAGCAGCCATCATTTAAAGAAAGCGTAATAGCTCACTGATCGAGTCGTCCTGCGCGGAAGATGTAACGGGGCTAAGCCAGTCACCGAAGCTGCGGATATCCGCAAGGATATGGTAGGAGAGCGTTCTGTAAGCCTGCGAAGGTGTCTTGTAAAGGATGCTGGAGGTATCAGAAGTGCGAATGCTGACATGAGTAGCGATAATGGGGGTGAAAAGCCCCCACGCCGTAAGCCCAAGGTTTCCTGTTCAACGTTCATCGGAGCAGGGTGAGTCGGCCCCTAAGGCGAGGCAGAGATGCGTAGCTGATGGGAAGCAGGTTAATATTCCTGCACCGTCGTATGATGCGATGGGGGGACGGATCGCGGAAGGTTGTCTGACTGTTGGAATAGTCAGTTTCTGTTTCATAGAAGGTGCTTAGGCAAATCCGGGCACGTAATTCAAGGGAACGGGACGAAGGACTTAGGTCCTGTAGCAATCGGAAGTGGTTCCAAGAAAAGCCTCTAAGCTTCAGTCATACGAGACCGTACCGCAAACCGACACAGGTGG
>Ga0102589_1002550_pt1 | contig 20739 bp, 17 predicted proteins | sample AraplaMF_Col_mLB_FD_76858 | JGI IMG/M metagenome (GOLD analysis project Ga0102589, IMG submission 76858) | Arabidopsis root microbial communities from the University of North Carolina, USA - plate scrape MF_Col_mLB | ecosystem: Host-associated > Plants > Roots > Endosphere | place: USA... | reverse complement strand
ATCTTTTTCTCTAGCAAACTCTTTTAATTTTTCAACTTTCATAAAGTTTTTCTTATATGTACGTTCCTCAAATAATGAAACATCGTGGCGCCAATCTTTTTCATCTAATTTCAAATTTTCCGGATATTTACCACCTAAAATTCCAAAAGCAAGAGGTCCATATGGAATAAATGAAATCCCTTCTTCTATGCAATATGGTAAAAGTTCCTTCTCTGCTGTACGATCTAACATATTATAGGGAGCCTGCAGTACATCAATATCTCCAAACTGATTTGCCTCTTTTAACTGAGCTAGATTTACATTTGATATTCCGATTGAACGAATTTTTCCTTCTTCTTTTAAACGAACAAGTTCCCCAATTGAATCTATGTACATAGTTTCTGGATTGGTAAAATGTAAATAATATAAATCAATATAATCTGTCTGAAGTCTGCGCAAACTATTTTCTACTGCACTTCTTAAATAATTTGGTTCATTGTTAATACAAGTAGAGCCCTTAAATAAAGGCTGTATTCCTCCTTTTGTAGCAAGCACAACATCTTGTCGTTTTCCTTTAATTGTCTCCCCTATTAATTCTTCAGACCTTCCAACCCCATATGCGTCCGCTGTATCTATAAATGTAATTCCTTGCCTTATAGCTTCCTCAATCATTTTCATACCTTCTTGTTCATTCACATTCGAATATAAGTTGTGATCCCCTACTGCATTTGTTCCTAAACCAATTTGAGAAATCTGTAATTCTCCCTTTTGCAACGTCGTATAATTCATTTTCATCCCCCTATATGATATAGTGCAACTGAAAGAACTTATAAAAGTAGGTGACATTATGCGAACACTATACCATCCAAACCGAGAAGAAATTCAATTTTCTTCTGTCTTATATGCCCTCAGCGACCAAATTCGTTTACAAATTGTAAGCATGCTAATGGAACAAAATGAACAATCATGTGGTGCACTAAATATTCCTGTGGCAAAATCAACCTTATCCCATCATTTTAAAGTTTTGCGTGAATCAGGTGTAATGTATACACGTATAGAAGGAACGCAGCGTTTTATTTCGATTCGAACGGAAGATTTAAATGCTCGATTTCCTGGACTATTAGATGCTGTCTTGCAAGCAACGGAACCGTATTAAAAAACATCTCATATAAATATGAGATGTTTTTTAATAGCAATTATTCTTTTAATAAATCTATTAAACCATTTCCTTCAGATGTTCGCTCATATCCTAATGGTACAGTACGTTTAATGAGTTGTGCATAGATTTCTGGTTCTGATAACTTTCTTCCATATTCTCTTTCACATTGTTTAATCAGAAGGGCTAATGCTCCCGCAATATGCGGCGTTGCCATTGACGTCCCACTTAATACCGCATACTTTCCTTCAGGATAAGTAGAAAGTATTTCTTCTCCTGGAGCGACTAAATCAATTTCCTGATTTGAATTACTAAAACAAGCAAGTTTCCTTTCTAAATTAACAGCACCTACTTCAATTACTTCTGAGTAAGCACCTGGAAAGTCTAATTCCTCTGTTTCATCACTGCAATCTCCATTATTTCCTGCTGCACATACAACGAGTACGTCCTGTTTCACCGCATGTTGAATGACTTCATGTAACTCTGGAACATCTTGTGGCCCGCCGAGTGACATAGAAATGATTCGTACCCGTTCTTGATTAGGCCCTCTCCAGCGCACTGCATAATCAATAGCCTCAATAATTTGTTGATAGCTTCCTGAACCATCTCCTGATAATACTTTTAACACTAATAACTTAGCAAGTGGAGCAACGCCCAGTACCCCTACCCCATTTTCTGCTGCTGCAATTGTTCCTGCAACATGCGTACCGTGACCATTATTATCAAGATAGACTTTCGGGTCCCCTTCATAATCTTCAGTAAAATTTCTCCCGCCAATAATTCGATCTTTTAAATCAACATGATTTATATCACAACCTGTATCTAAAACAGCAACGACAATGTCTTTTCCTTTTGCACTCTTTTCCCAAGCACCAGGAGCATGAATCAGTTGTACACCTGGTGGAATTTCGTTCACTTGCTCTATTACTTTATCGACCGTAAACGGAATTAATTGAATACCTTTTTGTTTATTCGCTGTACTACTGTTCACCATAACCCCTCCTAAAAATATATTACCCTCCCATTGAATGCGCTTACATTTATAAATAACATTCGTTTTCTCACTTCCATTTTCCTGCTTCAATATTTTTCTCAATATAAAAAAACATCTTTTCCACCAGATATTCTGACGAAAAAGACGTTTTTGAAATCCTATATTACTTCATTTTTTGCGGCCACAAACTCCATTTCTTTAATAAAAGCATAATCGCTGGAACAAGCAATGTCCGCACAAGGAATGTATCGATAATAACCCCTAGTGCAACTACAAATCCAAACATAAACAGCTCTAATAAGGGCTGAGTAGTTAATACAGCAAATGTAGCCGCTAATATGATACCAGCAGAAGAAATGACGCCTCCTGTCGCTGTTAACCCATTTTCAATTGCTGCTTGTAACGAATGCTGTGCTGCTTCTTCCTTAATGCGTGAAACGAGCATAATATTGTAATCAACACCAAGTGCAACAAGGAACACAAACGTATATAACGGAATTCGATAACTCATGTCAGTATATCCAAACAAATGCTGGAATAAGAACATACTAAGCCCTAATGCCGCACAATATGATAACAATATCGTTCCAATCATATAAATTGGTGCAATGAGTGATTTTGTTTGAATACCTAATAAAATAAAAATTAAGATAGAGATTAACACAACGATTAATGTTGTATCATGATTATTAATGTCATACAGATCCCCTTGCTTTGCTGTTTCACCTGCGAAATAAACATGACCATCCTTTACAAATTCACTTTCTTTACTTTGAAGCGATTGAATCGTGTCCATTGCTTGTAATGAGTATGGTTGATCTTTTAAAATTAATTGTACTTTTGCCGCTTTTCCATCCTCAGACAATAATTGACTTGTGTTCTTTTTAATCGTTTCAATAGAAGGATTCAATCCTTCTACACCTTTTTGTTTGTCTAGCTTTTCTACAAACTGTACGATTTCTTCATTTGATAATTTTCCCTCTTTATTTACTACAACTGTAATTGGTGCCAATTGACCAGGAGAGTATTTCTTTTCAATTAATTCATATCCTTGTCTGGATTCTAAATTGTCCGGGAAAGACTTTAATAGATTGAATGAATACTTAATTTGAAAAATATTCATTGAGCATACAATTAGAAATACAGCAACCGCTCCTCCAATAATATATGGTCTACTTACTACGACATGACTCACCTTTTTCCATATCACATGTTTTTCTTTTTGCTGCCCAACTTTTGGAATAAACGGCCAGAATGCTTTTCTACCAAACAGCGTAAAGAGGGCAGGTAGTAATGTAATTCCACCTAGAATAATGACAACAAGCGCAATAGAAAATAGCGGGGCGAAGTTTCGATAACCATTATATACTGCGAAAAACAGCATTAACATCGAAGCAAGCACAGTACTCCCACTAAAGAAAATCGGTTCGCCTACCCTTCTCATCGCTTGCTTCATACTTTCATATTTATCTTCACGCTTTTGCAACTCTTCCTTGTACCTTGCAAAAATAAATAAAGCATAATCCGTTAACGCGGCGAATAATAAGATTGACATAATCGACAAGGATTGTGATTTTATTTCGAGGCCAAATTTACCAAATAAACCAAGGGTTCGGTCGATTACTTGGTACACAATAATTGCCGCTATGAGTGGAATAACTGCTAATAGTGGCGAACGATAAATCATAATTAATAATACAAAAATCAACCCAATTGTTGATAATAGAAGTACTACATCAGCATTTTTAAAAATTTCTAACGTATCCGCAGCAATCCCCGCTGGACCCGTTACCTTCGCCTCCATACTAGAAGGTAATTCCTGTTTCAATTCTTTTTTTATTTGATTTACAGTATTGTGAATCTCTTTTACTTCTAGATTATTTGTCATTGTAACAGGTAAAATAAAACTTGTTTTATCTTTAGATAAAAAACCTGTTAACATTTGAACTGGCATTTCACTAATTGGTACAATTTTCTCGACATGCTTTATTTTCTTATCCTCTAGCCTCTTGGTCATTTCTTGAATATGTTGTAACTCTTCTTCCTTCATTTCCTCTTTTTGATCAAATACAATAATAGCCGGTAATCCTTCATCATTTGGAAAATACTTTTCTACTTGTTTTTCAGCTTGCAAGGATGCTGCGCTTTTCGGAATGCCATCACCACTTACATTATTTGCGTATTTCTTTGCTGGTTTGGAGACTCCTGTTAGTACAAGCATAATAATAATCCAAGATACAACAATGATTTTCGCACCTTTTTTACTACTCGCAAAGTCTGTTGTGCTCTGTAACCATTTCAACATACAAACCCTCCTTACACATTATTAATATTTAATAAAGTTAATTATTAACTTTACACTATATGTATATTGCTTTCTTACAAACAAATAAAGTGTAGGACAAATATATGTGAAAAACAAGACTGTTCACAAAAACTACAAATTAATATTTGTATATACAATTATTAAAACATTACATGTAAACTCTTAAAAATATCCAAGTTTTTATTTATATAATAAAAACTCCCCTAACCTCATGTGTTAGGGGAGTTTTATGAACTACTATATGTTAACTCATTCGTAATCTTTCTTTCAATTGCTTTAAATAACGTGATCGTATCAGGATAAAGTACACAATTTGAATCCCTACAAAGATACTTAATACAATCGCATTTTCTTTTACAAGTGAATACTCAAACATTTGCCCTAAAGCTGTTAACGCAACTGCACCATGTAATGTCGCAACACCAATTGGAACAAAGAATAATAGCCCTAATCGGATCGTTACTACTTTTGCTAACTCACCACTTGTTAAACCTACTTTTCGAATGGAATCAAATAAACGATAGTCCTCTTCTAAGTCAGAGAATAAGCGGAAGTATAAAAAACTACCTGCACAAACAAAGAATACAATACCAATAAAGAATCCTACAAAAAAGATAGGTCCAGCAAATTGTAAAGCCTGATTTTGATCATATTCTGCAGCACTAAATCTTGAATATTCTTGATAAGCTTTTATCTGGTGGGTAAGTTCTTTTCCAGCTTCAATTTCATTTTTTGTTTCGTTTGTTTTATACATGTAATCTTTTACTTCTTTGAATCCATCTTGTAGTAAATTATATTGAGCTTCTGAAACTACATAGATATTTCCAGTAAGTACTTTACCAAGAGAAGATGTGTTAACTTTTTTTACCTGCAACGATTTGTTATCATTCGGTAATTCAATTGTTGTTCTTTCTTTTTTCGGTGGACCTGGTATTTCTATCGATAGAAATAGTACTGCATTTTCAGTTAATAAATCAACTGGCTCCCCCGTTAACTTTGCATACTTTTTATAATCAGATTCTCTTACAAATGTCGCATCTCTTAGTGGTTTATTTTCAGTTTTCTTTGATACAATATCTATTTTTTCAGCAGATATCTTATGTTTCTTCAATGTTTGCTCAATGGCTTGTACATGCTGTGATTCATTTTCATTTCCTTGTTTAGAGTAATAATGAAATGCAATTGGTTGATTCATGATTCCCTTTGTCATAGAAGCAAAGCCAACTAATGTACCAATAGCTGAGAAAGCTACAGTTGAAATAATCGTAACAATAAAGAACATCCGTGCGTTATCTCTCATACGGTACGCTAAATCTGAGAGAGTTATAATATTTGTTCTTGTCCAATAGAACCGCTTACTCTTCTTGCATGCTCGAATAATAAATACACTGAGCTGCTTATACAGTAAATATGTACCAATAATGACAACTGTCGTTACGGGAATCAACATAATAAAAACCATTACACCATGCGAAGTTACAGCACCTATATATCCCGCTCCAAGCAATACTATAGCTAAGAACGAAGAAATAATTGAAGCTTTTGGTTCAGGCTTTGCTTTTACTGAGCCTCTAAATAGTTTCATAATCTGATTTTTACGAATCAGCCCTGCACTAAAGAATGAAATGATAATAAATAATATGAAAAACATAATGCTTGTTACACCGATTGCTGTTGTTGGTACATAGTATGATAAAGATAAATCTAACTTTAGTAATAATGGCGCTACCAAAATCAATATACCCGAAAACAGCATGCCGCAAATGATACCTGTAATAATTGCAGCGATACCGATCATAACATTTTCAAAAAAGATAAGACGCTTTAATTGAAATTTCGTCATACCTAGCATCATTAAAATTCCCAATTCACGCTTTCTTGTTTTTAAAAACATTCCCATTGAATACAAAATAAAGAAAAACGTAAAAAGATAAATAATGACCTGTGCAACAGACATACTTACAAATACATATTGACCTAATTGGCCTGCGCTTAATGCTGGATGAAATGCAAAAAATGAATAAACAAAAAAGGCCATAATTGCAAATGCACTACTCAAAAAATAAGCTGAATATGTTCGTCTATTTCGCGTTACATTACGAAACGCTAATTCCCTAATATTCATATTGTTTCTCCGCCCTTCCAATCACTATACTGCAATCATAATGAAGCGAAGAAATATCTTCCATCGATTCAAATGACAAAAACCTTACATTTTTGAAAGGTTACAGAAAAATTGATTAAACGAAGCAGTTTCATTATAATAACTACATTCATATTCATACGTTCAACCTATTGTATATTCGCTAATTTTGCGAAATAATATGAATGGAGATTTACCCCGCATTAACGGGCAGTAAGATCCCCACCTCAAGATTCAGAGAGGGCCTAGGAAGATAGGTGGGGGATAACTGCCCGTTAAAGCCCGATTGGTTCAACTAACCATCCGCGAGGGATGAAACCTCCCCGCAGATGGAAGTTTCACTTTATGAATCAGTACATATATATTTATCGCTCGTTCTATATGAATAGGAGGAAAACATAATGACATTACAAGAACAAATTATGAAAGCACTACATGTTCAACCTGTAATCGATCCGAAGGCAGAAACTCGTAAACGAATTGATTTTTTAAAAGACTATTTAAGAAAAACCGGCGCAAAAGGATTTGTGCTTGGAATTAGTGGTGGACAAGATTCTACACTAGCGGGTCGCTTAGCACAACTTGCAGTTGAAGAAGTTCGTAATGAAGGAGGCAACGCAACATTTATTGCTGTACGTCTTCCATATCACGTGCAAAAAGATGAAGATGATGCACAATTAGCGTTACAATTCATTCAGCCAGATCAATCTGTTGCTTTTGATATTGCATCAACAGTTGATGCATTTTCAAATCAATATAAAGACTTATTAGGAGAGTCATTAACAGACTTCAATAAAGGAAACGTCAAGGCTCGCATTCGTATGGTCACACAATATGCAATTGGTGGACAACAAGGTTTACTTGTTATCGGAACAGATCACGCTGCTGAGGCTGTAACAGGATTCTTTACAAAATTCGGAGATGGCGGTGCTGACCTTCTACCACTTACAGGCTTAACAAAACGTCAAGGAAGAGCTTTATTACAAGAATTAGGTGCTGAAGAACGTCTTTACTTAAAAATGCCAACAGCTGATTTATTAGACGAAAAGCCAGGTCAAGCTGACGAAACAGAATTAGGCATTACATACGATCAACTAGATGATTACTTAGAAGGAAAAGCAGTTCCTGAAGACGTTGCAGAAAAAATCGAAAAACGTTATACAGTAAGTGAACATAAAAGACAAACACCGGCATCAATGTTTGATGATTGGTGGAAATAAACATATAAAGAAAAAAGAAGTCAATTTATATTGGCTTCTTTTTCTGGATTTTTTAAGCATTAATGTCTCATCAATAACACTATCCCTTTAAAAATTGCCACCCACACTACAAATGGCAAGTCTAACGTATTATGAACATTAACATTGTAATCATACATACTCAAAACATTTTTATATATCGAGGAGATTTTATTGGCTGTCATTATCAATTCTTCATCTTTACTTATAGTAATATTTTTAAATGCAAGCGTAGTCTTTATCTGATAACTATTTTTACCATACACTAAATTAAGTTCTTTTAATATAGACTCTTTTTTTAACAATGGTATATTTTTAACTCTCGCAATTTCGCTTCCATCCGGATGACACACTATAAATACATTATATATAACGCTTTCTTTTGTTGATATTGCCTTATACTCTTCTTCCCTACAAAAAAATGAATATTTTCCGTTTGGAAAGCTCCATCTAGGATAAAGTAGTATTTCTTCATTCGTTTTCGTTTCTTGTATATAAGTTTTTCTCAGGTCCATAAAGGAATCTTTAAAAACAAATTCATAAGTCATATCTTTTTCCTCTTGTCTTTAAAGTCTATTGTCTAATAGAGCAAACTAACTATTAACTAAATAAAAAATGTACGATATTCTTTTTAATGCAGTTTTTTCGTTAACGATATACAGCTGTTTTCCCTTTCAGAATATCTTGCAAACAATCCTTATGTTGTTCATTAAATAGTACAGGCATTTGATCTAACGGGAAAAACTGTAAATCTAAAGTTTCTTCTCCATCTATGTTTTTACTTCCACCAATTATGGAGCATTTAAAGAACATTCCTATCGTCTGTGCTTGATCTCCATTCGGATATGTATGAAAATACTTTGTATATACGCCTATAAGCTCATCCACTTGCACCATATACCCAGTCTCTTCCCTTATTTCTCGAATTGCAGTTTCTTCAGCCGATTCTCCAAATTCCATTGCCCCGCCAGGAAATCACCATGCACCATTATCCCCTCTTTTTTGAAGAAGCACTTCACCTACTTCATTAAAAACACAGCCGCCAGAAAAATTCAAAATTACATAATCATGCCCTACTTTTGTTCTTAATTTTCTAATATAATCAGCCATCTTAACTCCTCCAATATATCCTTCACCTATTCTATTTAATTATTTTTTATCTTTTTCAAGTAATTCTATAATTTTATCGAGCTTCTTCTCTATCTGATCGGAATGAACATTTTTTGTGGAAGAATTTATTAGTAATCTCCGAATGAAAAGAGTGAAAGATACGACAAATAACACAATAAGGCCTATCATGACGCACAAGTAAATCATTACAAATATATCATTTTCAAATAAAGACACATCATTCACCTGATTCCTATTTTTGATGATTTCAACATAACTTTACAATAAATAGGGTTTTAATTATGTGTTATCCATTCTAAAAATAATAGTTTTCTTCTATTTGTGGGCAGTAAGATCCCCACCTCAAAATTCAGCAGAAGCAAAGAGGATCAACTGCCCGTAAAAGCCGGATTGGTGAGGGCTAATAATCAGTGGGGAATGGAGAAAGCCCCACTGATTAAATTTTCATTTTATATGACTTAGCTATTTTAGCTTCTCTTTCTACTAACAACTAAGAAAAAAGAGTATCTACGGAAGATACTCTTTTCATTAATACTTAAACGTAATCGTCGCCAATGAATAGTCAGCTTGCGCACTATATGGGGCTACTTGATAAGAAACTCGTTTCACTCCGTTTGGCCAAGAAATTTCATTTAATACTTTTTTAACATCTTGCATCGTTCCATCCATAGACCGCTTATAGCGCACTTCTACTTTTTTAGGTTGTCCTGCAAATTGCTTCTGTAATTTTTTCTTTAATTCATTGTAGTTATCCGCTCCATATTTAGCAGATAAATATACAAGATTTGTATCCTTTAACATTTGCTGATATACCAGTGTTTTTGGACTTCCTACCTTGATTTTACTTGTTAATTCATTATAATAATTTGTTGTTGCTGCCGGATATTTACTCCGATCCCAGCTATGATCTTTACTGAATTGTTCATCAGACATATTAAAATATGAATAGGTTACACGTCCCTCTTTATCTGGAACCGGATCATCAAACGTAGTATCGAGATGATACCATTTTCCATCGATATTCACTAGATTCCAGGCATGCGCTTGCCCATCCCCCATCCCAGTTACGATATGGGATTGAATACCTGCTTCTTTTAATAATTGATAGGTTAATAATGTATATCCTTGACAAACCGCTGAACGATTCACCAACGCTTCATACGCCGTATAAGCTTTATAGGAAGTATCGTATGAAACATGTTTCACAACATAATCATGAATTGCTTTCACTTTTTCATGCTCATCCATGCCAACCTTCAAAATAGAACTTATAATTGATTTTGCTTGCGCCTTTACATGTTGCGTTTGTTCTTTTGATTCACGATATGTAATTTTTAATGTAAAAGTATAATTTTCTGGTATACCACGAATTGAATATTTTGTACTTGCTACATTGTATTTTAAGTACTCATCTGCATCTACTATCTTAGTATACTCTTTATAGAGCGTATCCATCACTTCTCTACCATTCTTAGCTTTTGTTTTATATGTGATTGTAATATTTTCTTCACGATTATCAATATGTTTTTTTAATTCTTTTTGGAAATTTTTTAATAATTTGGTATCCGGTTTTATATCGTCCACTTTTTCATTTGTAGCTGCATAAGATACTGCAGGAACTTGTAAACCACCAATCATAATCGTTGAACAAAGTGCGACAGCTGTTAAGTACTTGTTTGATTTCTTCATCTCATCTTGTCACGCCCTTCTACTTAAAATCATAAAAAATGTTCATATACTTTTAAAGTATACAATACTTTTTCAAAAAGAAAATATGGGATTGTGCATATTTATTAATCATTATTTTATCATCACTAAATATCGAATTTTTAAAAAATATACCGTAAAAGAAAAGCAGTAAACTCTTCAATAAGAATTAACTACTGCTTTTCCTTCTAACAAGACTGCAATACACAACATGTATTTTCAAAACGACGTTGCTTTAAATCTTCATTTCCAATGCAGAAATACAGCATCCCTAAATCTCCCCACATCATATTACAATTTGTATAGTCAGAGTCAACTTGGAATAACAATGTCATATCCTGATCATTAATACCAGCATATTCTCCAGCCTCCTCAAATACTTCTCTTTGCACTGAGAACGGTTCACCAAATACTTGATGATTATCATAATGATCTGGCATTAACTCCTCTAATAGTTGTAGAAAACGATCCGAATCAGCTTCATCTTCAATAAATAGCTCAGGGAGTTTATATGTTAGCTTAAATGATAATGCACATTGTGTATATTTTGATGGTTGATCACTTATCCTCTGTAATTGTTCTAGCGGAACGTTATAATATAGAACACGCCAAGTACCATCATATTGATAATTGCCATTATAGAAGAAATACAACATACCTGTTTCAGGTAAGTCATGCTCTATGTTCACGCCTTGTAGGTCAGCTAGATTGAATTGTGCAATAAAATCTAACGCTTTCCCTTCATAAGTTGGGTATTCAAATGTAGATGGAACATCAGGCATTCCCCCCATCTTTGAACAGCCAATTGAAAGTGACTCCTCTTGTCTCGGAATAACTTTTACACATGGAAATATAGTAGCTAATAGTTCTGGTTTTATATGTGTTAAATCATATTTATCAATTAATAAATCAATCTGGTTTCTCATAACTTCTCCTTACGTAAATGTGCTTATCCGTATCATAACACACATACAGTACATCCTTCATCCTAAAAAATCGAAATAAGTTATTCAAAAAAACAGGCTTATCCCTAGGACGCGAATAAGTTTAAAACAGCATAGTATACAGTGTTCCTACAAACACGATCTTTCATAATTCCTTATAGCAGATCCTCAAATTGTTCATTTTTCTTTATTTCAACTTTTATTATAAGGAGGCATTCCATATGGGTTATGGTTATGGTGGCGGTTACGGCTACAGTTGTGGTGGCGGTTACGGTTACGGCGGTTATGGTGGTGGTTGCGGTTACGGCGGTTTCGCTTTATTAATCGTTTTATTCATCCTTCTAATCATCATTGGAGCTAGCTGCTGTGGCGGCTTCATCGGTTGCTAAGTGGCTTTAAAAACTATTGTAAAAAAGCACGTGAATCACGTGCTTTTTTGCTATACGGCAAATCCAATCTTTGAAAGGAATTATTCCTATGAAAATCGATGGTGTCTTTGAAGGTGGCGGCGTTCGAGGAATTGCACATGTTGGTGCAATTTGTGCATTAGCAAAGCAAGGCTATGAATGTGAACGTGTAGCGGGAACATCAGCTGGAGCTATTATTGCAGCCCTTCTGGCAGCAGGTTACTCTTGTGAAGAATTAAAAACAATTATTAGTAACGTTAATTATCATCAATTTATAAAAAAAACTTTACTTGATAAAATTCCTTTTGTAGGAAAGGGATTAAATGCATGGGCTAAATTAGGGATTTATTCAAATGTTTTTTTAGAAACATGGTTAGAAGACTTACTACACAAAAAAGGGATTCATAATTTTAGCGACTTATCTAATCCACAAAACTTAAAAATCATTGCCTCAGATATTAGTAATGGAAAGATGGTTATTTTCCCTGATGATTTACCAAACTATGGATTTACAAATCAAGATTTCTCTATCGCAAAAGCTGTTAGAATGAGCAGTACTATCCCTTTCTATTTCGAACCAGTAAAATGGAAAACACCTAAATGGAAACAACCTTGTTATATGGTTGATGGAGGTCTTCTTAGCAATTATCCAATTTGGATTTTTGACTCACCTAATATACCCCGTTGGCCAACTTTTGGCTTTCATTTTGTAAAAAATGAAATACAAGCTGAACCTGTTCCTTATGAAGATCCCATCTCGATGTTTAAAGGCTTATTCAAAACGATGATGCAAGCACATGACTTACGCCATCTAGATAAAGAATCGAAAGCAAGAACCATTGCAATTCCAACTGGAACAATTACAAGTACAAAATTCCAATTAACTACTGAGGAAAAAGAATGGCTTTATCAGTCTGGTTTTCACGCTGCCGAAAAATTTTTACAGTCTTGGAATTTCAAAACATATATTAATCGATTTAGAAATGGGAATTGGATTTGAAAAAGAAATTAGCATTACTATCCATAGAATCCTTAGAAAAATACTTCTTACTGTATTCATTTACTTTTTTCATTATTTTCACATGGATATTGTAAGACCACTAAATCATAAAAAAGAAATAAGCCTAATAAACTAAATGTTTTATCCTACTACTTACGAACAATAATACCTCCAACTCAAAGTCCAACGAAAGTAAAGATGTTAGAGGTAAGATTAACTACCCGTAAAATTAAAGTTTCATTTTATTAGGCTTCTTCATAAAGTACTACTCCTCACTTTTACCACTACTATAAGCCAGAAGTGGCTCATACATCATTATTGCGTGATTTCCCGTTACATATTGATCCTCAACAAACTGTTTTTGTTGATTAAACGCTCTACGATGTATGACATTACATCGGATATAGCCACCCCAATACGCTGGCTTAATTGCATGTTCTTTTTCATATACTTCATATTGGTAAAGCTGAGGATAGGCTGTTCTCCATTCCCCTACTAAGTGTTCGTCTGTCACGTAAAGATGAAGTTGATAAGCTTGATCTGTTTCATTTTTTATTTGTAAATCAAGATAGTTATAGGAGCAAGTCGCACCACTTCCAAACGGCTGTGTACGCTTTGAATCAGGAAATACATCATAGCTATGACGATATCGCTCTGTTACGGTTAGTGTTGTATGTAATGTCATCCAGTATATTAAATTTGAAAGTTGACAAAGCCCACCTCCAACTCCTGGTTTAAAAGTACCATAATGCAATACCATTCCTTCTACATACCCTTTTCTCTTTGTAGTCTTACCTATTAAACGCCAATAAGAAAATGTTTCTCCCGGCTTAATTACAACACCATTTAACTGTTTAATAGCGATTTTCAAATTAATAATTTTATTCTCTTGATACCACATATCTACATCTTTAAGTTTACGAAGCAGTATTGTTCGATGCTGTATAACAGTACAAGGTAACTTTTCTTGTTGAAAAGTTTTAGCATACTTTTTCCCATCCGTTAACCATTGAATATTCCTTTTTACAGAGTAATACCACGTTCCTAACATAATACGATACTTAGACCTTTTTTTAGGCCGTATGTTTACTTCATTCATTTTATTCTCTCCTCTATCATCTATGTATTTTCTATGGTTAAAATAATACTTATAAGCTCATACAGCATTCTTATTACTGTTTTCAAACAAAATATTATAATATACAGAAATAAGTATAGTATTATCTTAGAAACAAAGAAATGATATTTGAAGTTAATTTTATACAAATATGAAAAAAGAGCGAATCTTAGATTCACTCTTTTTCTCTATTTTAGTAGCTTAACAATTAGGGATACTGTAATCCCTCCGCTTCTTCAGCAGTAACAACAACGTAGCGGCTTCCCGTCCTTAACCCTAATAATTCTGCTTTTTCAATCGCTTCTTGTTTTGTTTCTGCATAGGCAGCTAAATACTTTGTTCCATCGATAACCTGACAAATGACATATTGTTTCATATTTCTTCTCCTTTTTCAATTACTGGTATTTATGATATCATTTTTCACTTCTAAAAATTGTGATTATTATACTGAGAGATTCTTTATCAATCTCGCAACCATTTCAATCCCTTTCTCTATATCATGCATTGAGGCATATGAATAAGAAAGACGTAAATATTGGCTTGCATTTCTATCATACACATTCCCAGGATTGAGTAGAATTTTTTCTTGTAATGCTTTTTCAAACAACTCCCGCATCGAAATGTTTTGTTCAATATGTAGCCAAATATAAAATCCACCGCTTGGTATTTGCCAAGTTGCTATATCTCTGCAGTATTTCTCTAGCATTGCAAGCATAAAGTCTCTCCGTTTTTTTAACTCAATTCGTATTTGCTGTATATGTTTCTCATATAACTCACTTGCAAACCATTCTGCAGCAACTCGTTGTGATAACGAACTCGAGCCGTAATCCATTTGCATTTTTATATCTGCCAATCTTTTAATGACTGGTTCTGGTCCAACAACCCAGCCGATTCTTAAACCCGGACTAATGACTTTTGACATACTTCCAATATGTAATACGATCCCATTTGTATCATATGCCTTCAATGGTTTTGGTGGAGACGAATCAAGCCATAAATCTTGATACACGGCATCTTCAATTATAGGTAATCCAATTTCATTACATACTTTCATAACGTCTTGCCTTCTTTGTTCATTCATGACAAGACTTGTTGGATTATGAAAAGACGGAATAGTATATAAAATTGAACCATTGAATCGTCTTTTATATTTTGAAATAAGTGATGGCTGAACCCCATTTTCATCCATCGGAATACCAAACAAACGCATTCCTGCAGATTGAAAAACATTGAGGGAGTATAAATAAGATGGTTTTTCAAGTAAAATGGATGAGCCTTTGCATAGAAGTCCCATCGAAATAAGTTGCAGTGCTTGAATTGCTCCCGAAACAATTAATATAGATGCCGGCGATGCAAAAATATCATATTTTTGTAAATACGTGGCTATTTGTTCTCTCAACTTGAAGTCTCCTCTTGGTTCCTCATATCCTAAAGGAATTTTCCCACGAGAAAGTTCTTTCATGATTTGCTTCGTTTTCTTTTCAGGTAAAAGTTCTGGTGAAAGTTCACCAGTACCCAATCGAATGATATGTGGATAAAATTCGGCTTCATTAATTTCTTGAATGGTAGGAAGATTCGGATAATAAATACCTGTTTCTACATAAGAATTCCAGTTAGGAGGAGGCACCAAAGTTGATACACTCCATGTATCGTTTCTCACAATTGTTCCTCTTCTACCCTTTCCCTCAATCAATCCTTGCGCTGCTAATTCATCTAAAGCCATTATAATTGTACTTCGATTCACTTCAAATGCTTGTGAAAAAGCTCGCTGTGACGGTAATTTTGTACCAATCGTCCATTCTCCATTTATAATCTTCTCTTTTATATATTCCTCAATTTGTTTATATAAGGGAATCGGAGAGAATCCATTTGGCTTCCAGCCAAATCGCTCCATTTTATCACCTCACTTCTTTTTGGTTGGTTTATTATCCAACCATATGGATGGATACAATTTCGATTTTCTTCTATACAATATACACTATCATATTTCAGTAATTTATATGGGAGGAAATAAAATGATTGAAGCAATTCTTCACGGAATGGTTCTTGCGTTTGGACTCATTATTCCATTAGGTGTACAAAACGTCTTTGTCTTTAACCAAGGTGCTAGTCAGCCAAATATTTTACGGGCTACACCAGTTGTTCTAACCGCATCAATCTGCGATACAATTTTAATTTTGATTGCAGTACAAGGTGTATCACTTATGCTTCTGACCTTTTCATGGCTAACAACAATACTTTATGTAATTGGATTTTTCTTTCTGATTTATATGGGATGGATGATTTGGAAAAGTGATTCTACAAAAGAGACGATTGAAGCAAAAACGATGACTATCAAAAAGCAAATTATCTTTGCCGCTTCTGTTTCCTTATTGAATCCTCATGCAATTTTAGATACAATTGGCGTCATTGGCACAAACTCTATTCAATATGTAGGCAACGAAAAATGGGCCTTTGCTTTTACAACAATTATAGTTTCTTGGCTTTGGTTTATTGGCTTAGCATTTGCAGGGCACGTGCTTGGAAAATTAAATTCATCAGGAAACTCAATTGCAATTCTAAATAAAATTTCAGGGGTTATTATTTGGGGAGTTGCTCTTTACATGCTAAAACAACTCATTTTTTAGAAAAGAAAGTATAACGGTTCAGTATATTTATCCCGCATTAACGGGCAGTAAGACCCCCACCTCAAAATTTGGCAAAAGCAAAGAAGTTAGGAGGGGGATGAACTGCCCGTAAAAGCCTGATTGGTTCAACTAATAATCAGTGGGGGATGAAGAAAACCCCCACTGATTAAAGTTTCACTTTATAGGTAATTGTTAAACAATAATTAAAGTTGTATTTCTTGTATAATGTTCATAAAAGGAGCAGTTACTTATATGGAATTCCGATATCCGGTAAGCCATTAACAGCGGGCCTAAATAAACTTGTTGAAAATTTTGATTAACTGGCAATACCTGATTATGATCGCTATGTTGATCATACGAAAGAGAATTAACAGGTTGAAATGAGATATTAAAAAATTTTGAATTAAGATGTAGGTTCCGGAACTGAATTTAAAGGTTTATTATTCTTTTTAGGCTTAATCCACACAATTGTAATAATTGCTCCAGCAACTGCAAATATGCAGGTTAAATAAAATACTTCATGATCTGTCCCCTTCATAAAGTAAGCATACAGAGGTGGTCCCGCTGCTACACCAGTAAAACGCATTGAACTATAAAAAGAGGTAACAGTTCCTCTTTGTTCTTTTTCAATTCCTTGTGTAATAAGAGCATCTAAACACGGTAAAGCAATCCCGATTCCCATTCCCATAACAACAAGACAAAGAATTAACAAGTAAATGCCTTTTAAAAATAATGGAAGTATAACAGACGCGGCTGCTAATATAAATCCGATATATATACATTTTTTCATAACATCTTGGTCATCACCGATTTTCTTTCCTGCCATGTATGAACTTATTGATAATACAAGCAACGGAATCGCAAGTATACAGCCTTTCCAAATTCCATGAATGTTATATTTCTCTTCCAATATCGTAGACAAATAAAAAAGAATTCCAAATAATATGAGCATAATGATAGCACCTAATGCAAAAATTGCGACTAACCATCTTCCCTTTTCTTGGAAAGTTGAACCGATTGATTGAATGAATTCTTTGAAAGGTGGTGCTTGATTTTCTTGTTTCTTTGCTTTTACTAACAGTAATAATAAGATGATAGCAACAGCACATAAAACTGGAATGGCCCAAAATGGTAAAAACCATACTACTGCTGCGAGAGCAGAACCTAATATTGGACTTAGCACTTTCCCAAATGTATTTGACGTTTCAATGATCCCTAATCCCGTACTTACTTGTTTTTCATCTTTATATAAATCGCCAACACATGGGATTACAACTGGCATCGCTCCAGCAGCACCTATCCCTTGAATCGCTCTTCCAATTAGAATCCAAACATATGGATTTTCCACTTTCCATGATACCCAACCCGTTATTGCACCACCGATAGCTGCAATTAACAAACTTGGAACCATTACCATTTTACGTCCCCAGCGATCCGATAAATACCCAGCAATCGGAATCAATACAATAGCAACGATAGAATATATTGTAATAATCATGGATACTTGAAAAGAAGAGATATGGAGTTTTTTTTCAAGTGTCGGAAGGATTGGAATTAGCATGGAATTTCCTAATGTCATAACAAGTGGAACAGATGCAAGTGCAATTAAACAACAGTTTTCTTTTTTTAGCATGTTGATTTCGAGACCCTTCCTCACGTATTTCTTTCCATATAGTAACCCTGATGAAATTCATTTTTAAATTTCATCAGGGCTATCACATTTTGTCTGCTTTTCAACTTATATAACAAAAGAAATTGGAGTATATCATAGCATTACTTCTATTTTCCCAATCCTTACAACAGTATATTCGTGCTATTAAATGGAAAACTCACTTTTGTTTTAGTAAAAACTATACAAAAAAAAAGAAAGGAAGAATTCTTCCTTTCTTTCATACTGCTTTAAATTAACGAGTATACCCGCCACCAAGCTGTTGTTCTGCCATAGCTACAAGGCGTTTTGTGATTTCACCACCTACAGAACCATTCGCACGTGAAGAAGTATCGGCTCCAAGTTGTACACCAAATTCCTGTGCAATTTCATACTTCATTTGATCAAGAGCTGCTTGTGCTCCGTTTGATACTAACTGATTTGAATTACGATTTCTAGCCATTACCGTTCACCTCCTTTATATATTAAAATGTTTAAAAATTACACGTTTTATACTTGGTATTTATTGGTAAAAAAATACATTTTTTAATTTTGGAATAAAAGTCCTAGTATGAATACACCTTCCCATGGGCTAAATACATTCGTAAGCTGAAAACTTCATATTTTATTATGTTAACCGAAAAGACCCCCTCCTCTAGACCAAGTGAAGGTGGGGGTCTTCTCGGTTTTTTCTTTTTAAAGAAAACGTCTCTTTTTTCAGAACGTATGTTTGTTTTGATGTATAATGATCTTATCAAATAAAATGAGGTGAAAACAGGTGAAGAAAGCGTATTTTTCGAAACGGATCTATAAGACAGATTTACCCCATGAGATGGTAGATGTAGTCACACAGACAATCGAAACATGTAATCGGGCGAAACGATTTGCATTTCAAACGATTGTTCGGGAAAAACGTTGGAACCGTAAGATATATACAGACAGTCTTCATCTCGTTCTCAAGCGGAAATATCAATTGAATGATTACTATGCAAACAGTGCGGCGCAAGAAGCGAAGGCGTTGTTTACAGGTTTAATGGAATTACAAAAACGATATGAGAAACAAACACAAGAGAAAATTAAGAAACTTAAGAAAAAGTTGAAACAAGAACGGACAAAACTGACAAACCTTCGTAAAATCAAACAAAGTTGTGTAAAAGGAAAGCTGACGTTTCCAAAAAACACTCGCTTCGCAAAGCACAACAACCTCATTTCCTTATCCCGTAAAAAAGACACATTGATTTGGCTGAATGAATATCTGTTTGAGCCCCAATACTTAGATGTTCAAATCAAAAGGATTCAGGCGAAAATCGGCCTTTTAACCCACAGCCAATACCGTTTAACTCAGAAACTTCCATCATATAAAACGCATATTCCAAGCGCAGTATTTGGAAGCAAAAAACTATTTCGCTCTCAATTTACCACCCGCGAGTTTGTACGTAACCACGACAAATGGAAAACATTCTTTTCCCGTTCTCGAAATAAACAACTCATTCTATCTGGCCGTAAAGATGCCAAACATGGGAATTTTGTGTTTCAGTATGTGCCTGAGACACAGGGATTATGGATGACGACAAGTTCCGGAAAAACACTGATGTTTCCAGCTGTTACGTTCCCGTATGGACAAGAAATCATTGAGGAAGTGATCATAACTCAATTACAGTGTGAAAATAAGAAAAAACACGGTAAACCAATTACGTGGTCTGTGGAAGACTATGGGGAATATTACATTGTAAAATGTTTAGTCGATGTACCGGAAAATCCTCACACAAATTATAGTAAATCAGATGGTGTCATTGGTTTGGATTGTAATCTTGAGCATTTTGCGTGGGCGAATGTAACGAAGGATGGGAATTACAAAGGAAGTGGTTCCCTTGGTTTTTCTATCATGGGTAAATCCACAGGACAAATCACAAAGATCATCGAAGTGGAAGCGATTCGCTTAGTGGACTTAGCGGAGCGGTATAACAAGCCGATTGTCATCGAGAAGTTAGATACAACCCAATCGAAAACAGGGAATCGATATGGAAATAAACATGCGAATCGAATGAGGAGTATGTTTGCTTATGAGAAGATGACAAGTGCAATTCTGAATCGTGCAGATAAAAGGGGTGTGGCTGTCTTTCAAGTGAATCCCGCTTACACTTCAATCTCCGGAAAGATGAAATACATGCGGAAATTCGGCATCTCTATTCATCAATCCGCGGCTTTTACGATTGGGCGCCGAGGGTTAGGGTATAAAGAAAAAGTACCTGGGGTGCTTCAGCCTTATATTCCAAAGAAAGACGCACATCACTGGAGCCATTGGCATCAATTAAACAATCG
>Ga0102589_1002547_pt1 | contig 20747 bp, 23 predicted proteins | sample AraplaMF_Col_mLB_FD_76858 | JGI IMG/M metagenome (GOLD analysis project Ga0102589, IMG submission 76858) | Arabidopsis root microbial communities from the University of North Carolina, USA - plate scrape MF_Col_mLB | ecosystem: Host-associated > Plants > Roots > Endosphere | place: USA... | reverse complement strand
CGATTTCTCTGATACAGGGTTATATGGACCGCTATTAGATGAGAAATATTTTAACTTAGATAAAGCGGTGGATACATTTGGCAATATCCCTCCGGAAATGATTGATTTTGGGAATAAAATGTTAAAGCCAATTTCGAATTTTGTCGGTCCGTATGTAGCACTTCTTGATCGTTCAGAAAATGAGCAGTTTGTAGAAAGTTGGAGATTAGTTCAAAAATGGGTTGCAGATGGGATTCCGTTTCCAGGAGAAGCATATCGTCAATGGATTCGAGAGTTTTATCAAAAAAATAAGTTAGTAAAAGGTGAGCTTGTGATTCGCGGTCAACAGGTGAAGTTAGAAAACATTAAGGCAAATGTATTAAATATTTCTGCGAAACGTGACCATATAGCACTTCCATGTCAAGTGGAAGCTTTATTAGATCATATTTCTAGCGTTGATAAGCAGTATGTTTGTATTCCAACGGGGCATATGTCAATTGTATACGGCAAAGCAGCGGTAAAACAAACATATCCAACCGTTGGAAATTGGCTTGAGGAACGTTCAAAATAACGCGAAACCACAGGCAGTTGGCAATCGAGAAAAATTGAAGATAGCGCTGTTAGAGCGTGATAGAAAAATCCAGTTAGTGAAAACTATCTGGATTTTTTTATGGGAAATAAAGAAAAATAATAAGACAAAGAAATGCATCTTTATTTTAGGAGAGATTTCATGAAACTTCGATTCGGAAAATTGTTTTGGAATGAAGGGATTTCTATACCTTGTTATGAAATGCTGGAAAATGATATGATATGTGATGTGCTTATTATTGGAAGTGGTGAAACGGGTGCTCATCTTGCATATATGTTATCAATAATTGGACTACAAGTGGCAGTTATCGATAAAGGGAAAGTTGCAAGTGAAAGTACGCTTGTGAATACAGGATTGTTGCAATATGCTCACGATAAATCATTAACTTCGTTTGTTCATACATTTGGTGAAGAAAAAGGGGTTCGTGCATATCAATTATGTTATGATGCAATAAATACTTTGGAGCAAGTGGCAACAAAATTGGATATGAATCCCGAATTTATTCGTAGAGGAAGCTTGTATTATGCAAGTAATAAAGATGATGCTTTATTTCTACGAGAAGAATATGAAACATTACAACAATATGGTTTTCCTGTTGAATTTTTTACAGAAGAAGATATAAAAAAACGTTATTCATTTACAAAACCAGCTGCTTTATATACAAGAGGAGATGCGGAAGTGAATCCGTATGTATTGGCACATAGCCTTATTCATAAAGCAAAAAAGAATGGAGCGGCTATTTTTGAAGATACAGAGGTTGTTCATATTAAATCTGTTCAAAAAGATATAATCTGTTATACAAACAACGGAAAGAAAATTATATCTAAAGCTGTTATTGTAGCTACAGGATACGAAACGCAACAGACGAAAAAAGAAGCAAATGCAACTTTGGCAACTTCCTATGCAATTGTTACAAATGAGCAACCAAACTTTGAGGGATGGTACGAGCAGTCGCTAATTTGGGAAACTGCACGTCCGTATTTATATTGCCGCACTTATAAAAATCGAATTATCATCGGTGGCTTAGATGAACCGACTATGTTACAAAAGTATGGTGATACACATTTACTACATAAAAGAAACCTTCTTGTTCAAATGACATCAAAATTATTTCCACAGTTGAAACATATACAAGCAGAATATTATTGGGCAGCCATATTTGGCGGAACGCATGATGGAATGCCTATTCTGAAAGAGGATGAATCGATTGGAAATCTCTATTATGCATTAGGTTATGGAGGGAACGGTACCGTTTATAGTATGGTATTTGCAAAAATATTTCAAGAATTGTTTACATGCGGAAGTAGTTCGGATTTTGAAGTATTTCACCGCAAAAAAAGTTAAAGAAGTGATGGAATGAAAGCTATTAGAAAATGGTTACAACGTTTAAGGCCTGTACAGCTCATCGCTGTATTTTATAGCATTGCTGTGATTGTGTCTGTTATATTATTAAGCATGCCATTTGTTATAAAACCAGGAGTGAAGTGGACATTCATTGATTCCTTATTTATATCTGTTAGTGCAGTAAGTGTGACCGGTTTATCTACTGTGTCAATTCCCGATACATTTAATACAGCAGGTATTGTGATATTAGCACTTGTTTTACAATTAGGTGGGCTTGGCATTATGGCACTTGGGACGTTTGTTTGGATGATCACAGGGAAGAAAATAGGTTTGCAGCAGCGGCGCTTAATTATGGCAGATCAAAATCAAGGGAATTTAGCAGGACTGGTTCAGTTAATGCGCTCTATTTTAATATTAATCGTTTCGATTGAAGTGCTTGGTGCACTTTTGTTAGGAACAAGATTTTTACATTACTTTCCTGGCTGGAAGGAAGCGTATTTCCATGGTTTTTTTGCATCTGTTAGTGCGACAACGAATGCTGGATTTGATTTAACAGGACAATCGCTTATACCGTATCAAGAGGATTATATTGTACAAATTATTCATATGTTTCTCATTATTTTAGGTGCAATTGGTTTTCCGGTGTTAATGGAGATCAAGCAATATATTGGCAAAAAGAAACATGAATTATTTCGATTCTCGTTATTTACAAAACTGACAACGACAACGTTCTTTTCTCTAGTCATTGTTGGAACGATCGTTATTTTTTTGTTAGAATGGAATCATTTTTTGCACGGGAAATCCTGGCATGAAATGTTATTTTATACATTGTTTCAATCTGTTACAACCAGAAGTGGCGGCCTAGCAACGATAGATATTCAAGAATTTTCACCGCCGACGCTGTTCTTTATGAGTATATTAATGTTTATTGGAGCTTCTCCAAGTTCTGTTGGCGGCGGTATTCGTACAACAACATTTGCCGTTTGTATCCTCGTATTGTATAACTTTGCAAAAGGTAGTAGAAATGTACGGGTATTTGGGAGACAATTACATGAAGAGGATATTATAAAATCATTTGTTGTTGCATTGATGGGTGCATTGCTATGTGCGGTAGCAATATTTATTTTATGTATAACAGAACCATTTCCATTATTGAACCTCGTCCTAGAAGTGTGTTCAGCATTTGGAACGACTGGATTATCGACGGGAATTACATCAGAACTCACAACAATTGGAAAGTTAGTATTAATTGTGCTTATGTTTATCGGACGGATTGGTATTTTAACGTTCATATGGGTAATTGGGGGAAGAGAGAGACCTCCTCGATATAAATATCCGAAAGAACGGGTCATTGTTGGATAAGAAGAAGCTGACTTCCGTTATCGACCGTTCTTTGCAATATATCGGCGATTCGACATGAAATAAAGACACTTCGACGTTATTCGACATACAAGTAGTCAATCCGCTGAACTGTATCATATCGAAAAGTGAAGGAATCTGACTAAAAAGTGAATTTTTTAGTCAGATCCTTATATAAGAATAAAAGGCTTCTCCAAAAGTTTCACTTTTGGAGAAGCCTTTTTTACATTAATCGTTAATACCAAACTGAGGATGCATAAAAGTATCTTCTGAATCATTATTGTTCTTTTGCAGTAATTCCTGATTTTCTTCAGCAATCCAGCCAATATCATTTGTTGGATGTATCCATTGATCTCCGGCCATAATAGCAGGGTCAATATCATCACTCCAATCGTTTAGGGGGCTATTTTCTGAATTATATTGGCTATCGCCAATAATCACGCCATACTCATTGGTGAATGGTGGCTGCATCGTGATGCCAGTTCCTTTAAAAGAAGGAAAATTCATTTGATGCGGAATTGTTTCGTCAAGAATAGGAGAGTCGATCGGTTCGTTTTTCTTCACATACATCGCTCCTTGCTTTCTTCTTTTGTTTTAAACCTTGCATGTGGCAGAAACAGGCCCTGACTGTTTCTATGCAAGTTCAGAAGCTCTCGTCTACATAAAAAAGGGGTTTTTATGTCAGTATTTCAACTTGTATTTAAGTAGAAAGGTGTATAGACCTTCCTGTTTTATAGCATTTCCTCATATTGTGTGTTCGTAACTTGTTAACAGTTACCATCTATAGGGTAGAGTTTCAATGTCCATATTAGTACTACAAGCATTAATTTTATAGAAAGAATTAAGGGGTGTTTCGTATGGTAAAACGAAAGGTGAGTCGTAACGCAGCTGCAAAGAACAATCAAACGCCAAAAGAAAGTTTGCCGGATGCGGAATTTGCAGTTGAGTATGAAAATGAAAATGTTGCAAAATATGCAAATCGTAATTCAAAAAAAGGCAAGAAAAAATGAGGCGTTTTTACAAACGTCTCATTTTTTTATCCTTATATTAATGTTGATAATTCGCTGACACGAGCTGCGAATAACTCACATTGTGTCGTTTTCGGATTGTAGTAAGCGACAAGGAAAGAAGGATTTGAAATCATTTCACCGTGCTTTATGTAATGGTGGTAATCAAATGGTATTTGCTCTACAATCGTGTGTTTATATAGGTCCTTTTCTGTCAATTGAAGAGAAACAAATTGGTCTCCTAGAATGTTTGGATGCTCTAGAATTCCTTTATAGTAAGCATTTACCTCTTCTTTTGTCCTTTGTTCTGTTGTCCATGATTTACGTGGGCGATATTTATGATTATGTAAATAATCGATTGTCATTAACCCTTTAATGATATGGAGCTTATCAGTTTTTCTTGATTGTAGAAACTGATACAGACGCTGGAATAAATCTTCTAGTTGGTGTCCGATTCGTATCCATCCTTGTGTATCCCAATAAGAGCCAAACTCTTGGAAGAAGTCAAAAGGTGTTTCGAATGCGTGTGATACGATATATGACACCGTGTTGTCCATACGATGAGCATTCCAATATTTTTCTAATACATCTTCAACTTGTTTAATTCGAATAATATCATCGAATGATAGGACATTATTTCCAAGCATTTCATATGGTGCATTTTCCATGTATATATATTGATGATCATCCGCTCGAAGACGAAGACCTGTACCACGCAGCAATTTTAAAAAGCCAAGTTGTAATTCTTCTGGTCCTAAAGCAAAGACATCATTAAATGTTTTTCGGAAGGATTGATAATCTTCTTCAGGAAGTCCGGCAATTAAGTCTAGGTGCTGTGCGATTTTTTGTCCATCGCGAACCATTGTAACTGTTCTTGTCAATTTTTCGAAGTTTTGACGTCGTTTTACAAGGTCGTTTGTTTGATCATTTGTAGATTGTACACCAATCTCAAAACGGAACAAACCTGGAGGAGCATGTGTATTTAAAAATTCAATGACCTCAGGCCTCATAATATCGGCTGTAATTTCAAATTGAAATACGGTTCCATCTACGTGTTCATCAATTAAAAATTGAAACATTTCCATTGCGTAGCTACGGCTAATGTTAAAAGTACGATCGACGAATTTAATAATGCGTGCACCATTTTGCATTAAATAGCGAATATCTTCTTTAATACGTTCACGATCGAAGTAACGGACGCCGACCTCAATAGAAGATAAACAAAATTGACAGCTAAACGGACAACCACGGCTCGTCTCGATATAGGTAATACGTTTATTTAAATGTGGGATATCTTCTGGAAAACGATATGGAGATGGCAATTCTTTTAAATTTAATTTCTCATGCTGTGGTTTGATTACATAGGTGCCATCATCTTTTATGAATCCAATACCGTCAAGGTTTTCAAATTGTTGTGAACCTTGTATTTCAAATAGAAGGTTTTTTACAGCAAGTTCTCCTTCACCGACAATAATAAAATCGATTTCAGGAACACGTTTTAGCCATTGAGGCACATCGTATGTAACTTCTGGACCACCAACAAAAATAATCAGATTTGGATTAATCTTTTTAAGCATTTGAATGACTTCAATTGTTTCTTCTATGTTCCAAATGTAGCAGCTAAAGCCTATTACATCAGGTTTTCGCCTATGTAAATCTGTAACAATATTCATGGCAGGATCGTTAATCGTATATTCAGCCATCTCTAAATCAAATTCTGGCTGGGCATATGCTTTAATATAACGAATTGCTAGATTGGTATGAATGTACTTTGCGTTTAACGTACTAATAATAATGTTCATCTTTTAACCCTCAACTTTAATTTTAAATTACATTGTTTAGTATAGGCATATATACGAAAAAAAAACAACATTCACTAGAACTTGAATTTACATAAAAAAGGACACTTTTTCCCGTACTGCTCATATAATTTACCAATAGAAAAAAAGTTGGCTGAAGGAAAGAAGGGACAGAGGTGAAGAAAAGAGTGAGTGAGAAGATAATTATATATGCATATATACTGCGAAAATTACGGATTATTAGTGAGAAAGAGAAGAATGCTATGCTACAAATTACGATGAATAAAAGAGCTCTATAATAAGGGCTCTTTTTATTTTTAGGGAACATGGCGAAAGCATATTGACAAAACTGTCTTCTCATGTGATAATTCAATTAAATTTTTCGAATTATCAAAAAATATTACTTTTTACATAGAAATAGAAGATAACAATACGGGGGTGACAATGTGTTATTGTTTTTGAAAAAATGGAAAGAATTACGGGATATTAAGATGGAATTGGCTCTTCGTGACTGGTTTTATGGGACAAAAATTAGTTTATCAATGCGCACGTCACATGATCCGCTTACGTTTTTGGTTAATATAGAAGGGAAAGATAAAGGGTTATTTGTGGAAGATGATTTTATTGTAGTTAACAGTACATGTGAACCGGTATTTGCAATTGATGAGAAACCGGCTTCTGAATCATTTATGCACGCAGATATTTATAAAAAAAGCCAGGCGGAATGTATTCTACAAGTACAAACAGTTGATAGTCACTTAATGTCAGAGTTATATGGAAAAGCAGGGGAAGTAACGTTTGAACAGAGAAATGTAGAACGTGTTTTTGGGAAAGAAGGGATTACAAGTATTACAATTCCAATCGTAGAAGATGAAAGTAAATTTGCGAATTTGTTAGAAGAGACTGTGCCTTGCTTTACAAAAGGAGGCGGAGCAGTTCTTGTTCACAATTACGGATTAATTGTTTGGGGAACAACGCCAGAAGAAACAAAAAAATGGTTGGAGGGATTAGAGTACTTAATGAATTATCATGTAAAATTGTTAATGATTAAAGGAAAGAAAAGTTCGGTGATGTAATCGATAGGCCTCTTTAGGTAGAAGTACCTAAAGAGAATTGGAATCAGTTAGGAAGTAACCCTAAAAAAATGAAAGCGTTTTACTTTTGAAGTTTTATTCATAAAATACGGCTCTCCTTATTATATATAGATTACATGTCATCATGTGGGGAGGAACGTATTTTGCGAGTTAAATATCATTTTCTTCTGAAGCAACAAGTTGTCAATTGCTTCGAAAATGAAGAGGCAGGGCGAGCTTTAGAGATAATGAATCGCAGTGGATATAGAGCGATTCCTGTTTTAGCAGAGAACGGTAAGACATTTAAAGGTATTATTTATAAAGTGGATGTGTTAGAGAATAAATATAAGGAGCATGAAGAAAGAAAAGAAAGTGTTTCTGAGCTAATGAAAAATGAGCAGGCTTTTATTTTTGAACGGGATTCTTTCTTTAGAGCTTTTTATACCATTCGTAGATTGCCATTTTTAGCTGTACTAAATGATTATCATGAATTTATAGGTATTTTAACGCATTCTAATATTTTTGATGTGATTGAGGACTCATTTGGAATGAATACAGGTGGGTATATATTGACATTAGCGACGCATGAATCGAAAGGAATCATTAAAGAGCTAGGCACATTGTTAAAGGTGTATAATATTGGAGGATTATTCACGTTAGATAATGGTGATCAATATATTAGACGTCTTATTGTTAACATTACGGATGATTTGAATCAAAAAGAGTTAGAAACGTTAGTGGCGAAGCTAGAGAAAAAAGGTTTTCGAGTTAGTCATGTAGACCGTATTTAGAAATAGAGGGAGGCGAAAGCCTCTCTCTATTTTTGTGAAGAGACAGGTGGAATTGGCGATACAAGATCAGATAAGAAGATAAAATCGGCCTTTTCTTGAATTTTAGGAATATAAGATTTAATGACAGAAGATGTAATTTCTCCTGGAGGCCCAACGTGACCAATCGCTACCATAACAGGTTCAGTTCTTACTTTTTGTAAGAGAATATTGGCTTGTTTCGTTACGTGAGCTGAAGTATATAAATCATCAAAAAATAGTTTATTTTCGGCAATAGGAACGCCGATCTCTTCGCCAATTTTTTTTACAACGCTGTGTGGACTAGTTTTACTATCTAAGTAAAATAGACCATGCTCTTTACAAACGGATAGTATAATGCGCATTACTCTTTCATCAGCAGTTACTTTTGACCCCATATGATTGTTCATTCCAATTGCGAATGGAACTTCTTTAATTGCCTGTTTGATACGACTTTTAATTTCAGCATCACTTAAATCGGTTGTAATTGCATTTGGGCCAAGCCACTCTTTTTTTCCTTTTACCGGTTCCATTGGCATATGAATAATAACTTCGTGTCCTTTTTGATGAGCAGACGCCGCGTCTTGTTTTGTAGATGGAAGAAATGGCATAACTGCGACAGTTAACGGGATAGGCAGTGATAACATTTTTTCCGTTCCTTTCATATTATTTCCAAAGTCATCAATGACAATCGCTACTTTATTTGTGTGAGCAGACGCTGGTACAGAAAAAGTTACGATTGGCAGTAGTGCGGTAAGGAAAAAAATAATTATATATTTTCGCATGTACAATTCTCCCTTCGTATAATACAAAGCATCCATAATAAAGTGAAACTTTAATCAGTGGGGGCTTTCATCGCCTGATGATTAGTTGAACCAATTGAGATCGTTGGTGCGGTGTAACTGCTAATTTACTGTTATCGTTTACGTTTTGAATGAATTTAAACGCACAAAATGTCGAAAATAAAATTGTAAAAAGCAGAAATTCTCCGTTTGATAGGGATTTTCATTAAAATAATATAAAAAAAATGTCTATTATTGCGAATGTATTTACAAAGATAGAATAATTTGTAATAATTCTCAAGGTGAGGATAAAGATTTGTAAATTATAGGGAGAAAATGTTAAATTTTCTGAACGTTTGTACTTAATAAGGAGAGAAACAGAAAGTTTCATTCTTAATAAGGATGGAATACAAATTATGAAAGGATATCGAGGGGGATATACATGTTTGTAGTAAAAAGAAAATCTACAATGGACAAGCTTTTGTATGATATTCATGTGAAGCGCGAAGAAATGATTCATTTAGGACTTACAAGTGGATTTAATAGCTTGGAGACAATTCAAGTAAGTCAAGAATTGGACGCGCTTATTGTGAAATATCAGCGTTACAAAGAGAAGAAGGTATCAAAATGGTTTTTAATGATAAAAACATTACTTTTCAAAGTGACGTACAATGAGAAATCGCATGCAATTTGGACAACATTTATAAAGTAATCATCCCATGAAGAAAAGGGATGATTACCGTGAATAGAGCGGGAGTAGAATGTATACTGTTGTTCCAATATTTTCTGTACTTTCAATCGTAATTTGACCATTATAAATTTCAATGATTCTTTTGCATACGACAAGGCCTAGTCCCGTTCCTGTATCTTTATTTGTGAAAAACGGATGGAAAATTTGTTTTTGAATGTGTTTAGGAATTCCTTTTCCAGTGTCTTTAATTTGTAATTGTGCTGTATTTTCACTTGCATCAATTGTAATTGTCAATGAATCTCCTAATGACATTGCTTCAAAAGAATTTTTTGTAATATTTAAAATAATTTGTTTAATATGATCGTTTGAACAACGTATCGGAATTGAATGTTCAGGCATACGTATGGAAAGTTCAACGTTATGTAAATTTGCCTCTGATTGAATAATTAACGAAACTTCTTTTACAATGTCTCTTAAATCGTATGTTTTTTCAATAATAGCAGTTGGTTTCCCAAGAATAAGGAACTCACTGACAATCTCATTAATCCTTTCAATTTCCTTCTCAATAACAGAAAAATAAAATTGGTCTTTTTCATTTGTATGTGTTTCTTTTAAAAGAGTAATGAGCCCGTTAATACCTGTAAGAGGATTGCGGATTTCGTGAGCTGTACTTGCAGCGAAAGAACCAACTAATTCTAGTTTTTGTAATTCATTTTGCTTTCTCTCTAATTTTGTTTGTCTTTTTAGAAGAATGTATTTTATAACTAAAAATAAAATAGTCATAAGAAATAATGTTATTAAACTTTCCGTAAATACGTTACGATATAAAATGGTTTCTTTAATAGGTAATGGATAAATAGCAACGCTCCACGGTAATCTTGTTAATGGAATAGTCATTTGTTTTGTTTGTCTTAGGGCAAAATTTGGATTATTATCGTGTAAAAATGTAACGCCATACTTATCCAGTACTTCAAAGTGATATTTTGGTTTAATCGCATTTAAAGACGTTGCAATATAGTCAAACCGTAGGGTTGCTAATAGCAGCCCGGAAACATCTTTGTTTTTATTGAAAACAGGAGTGGAAATCACAATCACTTTATGGCCAGAAGCACGATCTGTAATTGCAGATGAAACCGTTGTCTGTTTATTGTTCAAAGTTTCAGTTGCGTAAGAACGATCAGTAATATCGATAGGAACTTTTAATCCCGATGATGATAATGAAACTTTCAAATCCGTATGAGCATAATACAGGCCATCAAATCGTTCAACGGTTCCATCTGTACTATGGAGAACTTGTTGTATTTCAGTATCGTTTTGTGCTTTTGTGCTAATAACTAACGCAAGCATTTCTAATGCAGAGGTTGCTTCACCTAGATAACGATCTAAGTAGTCTCTATATAAAAAGACGGCGGAATGAGCTGCTTGTTTATTTTCTTTTTCCAATGTATATTTTTCGTACAAAAACAAGAGAGAACTAATACAAAGGGTTGGCAATATAACAAGCAAAATATATATAAATGTGTTGCGGAGTTTTACGTTCAAAATGCTTCTCCTTTTGTTTTTATATTTATTATATAAAAACATTCTGAAATGTGTAGTGTTTTTGTAGCTTTTTGTTGTAATATGTTGAAGCGGGCAGTGTTTTTTATAATCTTTATTTGAAAAGAAATTTAGTAAAGGATGGAAGTGTTATGACATCTCAGTATGAAAGAGAAGATGTTTCTAAATCGTTAAAACTATTTATTGCTTTATCACGTGTGCACCGCTCTGTAATGGATACTGCCAATAAGTCTATTCAAAGCAATGGATTAAATCCAACCGAGTTTGCTGTACTAGAACTGTTATACCATAAGGGAACTCAACCATTGCAGCAAATTGGAGAAAGGATTTTAATTGCAAGTGGTAGTATTACATATGTTATTGATAAACTAGAGAAAAAAGGACTTGTTGAGCGAAAGCCTAGCCAAAATGACCGTCGTGTTATTTACGCTTATTTAACGGAACGAGGGATACAATTAATTTCTAATATCTTTCCGAATCATGAGGAAGTCATACATGATTCATTACATATGTTATCAAATGATGAAAAAGATCAACTCATAGCTTTGTTAAAAAAGATAGGGAAATATGAGAAATAATAAAAAACTTTGAACTATTCATTCAAAGTTTTTTGTTATTTCTGTGACTGCAGGCGGTAACTATATAAATGCAAATTGAAAAAACGACATAAAAACCCTCTTTCTTTTGAGGTGGGCGAGAGCGTTTGCCCATGCATAAAAGCGGTCAGGGCTTATTTTTGCCACATGCGAGTGCAGGTCAAGCGATCTATGTGCCGGAAAATCAAAATGGATTTCTATAGATTAAGATGTAGAGTGAATAAAGAAAGAATTTAGTACGTACTGATGTAAGGGTATCTATAAGAATAAGTAGAGTGAAAATTCCCAATGAATAAAGGGAATTTACGAAATATATGGAATTATAGTAAGGGAATGTTTTTTAGAAAAGAAAGGGGCTATTTCTATGTCATTTGAGAATTATGAATACAAACGTCCAAATATGGATGAAGTGAAGGATAAGTTTACAGCGACTTTACAAGAGTTTAAGAATGCTAAAACAATGGAAGAACAAAAAGAAGTAATTGCACAGATTAATGAGATTCGCAATGACTTTAGCACGATGTATAACGTATGTTACATTCGTCATAGTGTCGATACGACGGATGAATTTTATAAAGAAGAACAAGATTTCTTTGATGAATATTCACCAATTGTGAAAGGGTATGTGACAAAGTATTACGAGGCATTAACACAATCGCCATTTCGTAAACAATTAGAAGAATATTATGGTATACAGTTATTTGCACTCGCAGAGGCTGAAATGAAAACATACTCTGATGAAGTAGTAGCAGATTTACAGTTAGAGAACAAGTTGTCTTCTGGGTACACACAGTTATTGGCGGCAGCTAAAATTGTGTTTGAAGGAGAAGAACGAACACTATCACAACTTGTTCCGTTTATGGAGAACAGAGATCGTAATATGCGTAAACAAGCAAGTGAAGCATATTATGGATATTTAGCAGAGCATGAAGAAGAGTTAGATCGTATTTATGATGAACTTGTAAAGGTAAGAACGACAATTGCAAAGAAACTTGGTTTTAATAATTTTGTCGAGCTTGGATATGCAAGAATGTATCGTACGGACTATAATGCAGAGATGGTTGCAAACTTCCGTAAACAAGTACTTGATTATATTGTACCTGTTGCAACTGAACTTAGACAAAAGCAACAGGCTCGTATTGGAGTAGAAAAGCTTGCTTATTATGATGAGAACTTTGAATATCCATCTGGTAATGCAGTGCCAAAAGGTGATGCGGACTGGATTGTAAATCATGGTAAAACAATGTATAAAGAATTGTCAGAAGAGACAAATACATTTTTCAATTTCATGTTAGAAAATAATTTACTAGATCTTGTTGCGAAAAAAGGAAAAGCTGGCGGAGGCTATTGTACATATATTGAAAACTATAAAGCGCCGTTTATTTTCTCAAACTTTAACGGAACATCCGGTGACATTGATGTGTTAACACATGAAGCGGGACATGCTTTCCAAGTGTATGAAAGCCGCCATTATGAAATTCCAGAATATAACTGGCCAACATATGAAGCGTGTGAAATTCATTCTATGAGTATGGAATTTTTCACATGGCCATGGATGAAATTATTTTTTGAGGAAGATGTAGAGAAATATTATTTCTCACATTTAAGTTCAGCGTTGCTATTTTTACCATATGGTGTATCTGTTGATGAATTCCAGCATTTTGTATATGAACATCCAGAAGCATCACCAGCTGAGCGGAAAGAAGCGTGGCGTAATATTGAAAGAAAGTACTTACCACATCGTGATTACGAAGAGAATGATTATTTAGAGCGCGGCGGCTTTTGGCAACGCCAAGCACATATTTATAATTCACCATTTTATTACATTGATTATACGTTAGCACAAATTTGTGCATTCCAATTTTGGAAGCGTTCTAGAGAGAATCGTCAAGAGGCATGGGATGATTACGTTCATCTTTGTCGTCAAGGTGGTAGTAAATCATTCTTACAATTAGTTGATGTAGCAAATTTAACATCACCATTTGCAGATGGGTGTGTGAAAGGTGTTATCGATGAAATTCATACTTGGTTAAACGGAGTAGATGACACAGAATTGTAAAAATATTCACTATTTTTTATAGATTTACAATCGACAAAAATTGGGAAAAATGAGATAATAAAAGAAAATTTAGAATAATTAAGTGAGAGGTGTTTCTGAAATAGAAGCGCCTCTTTTTAACAAAATAAGGGGGGATAAATTATGATGCAATCTTATGCAAATATGAATATGGAAACGTTGTTACGTGGAATGGCATCTACGAGACAAATGATTTTATCAGAAATTGAAATGTTAAGCGATACAGAAATTAATATGAAACCACGCCGTGATAAATGGAGCATTATGCAAGTGTTACATCACCTTCACCTTGTTGAACAATCCGTTACATCTGCTATAGTATATGGACTTCATAAAACTGAAAGAAAAGTTGTTCCGCCAAAAGACCTTCAAGTTACACTCGATCGAACAAGAAAGAGAGAAGCCCCTCAACAAATGCAACCAACAGAAACATTAATGAAAAAAACACAAATGATACAATTGCTGCAAAGTTCAAGAGAAAAGCTGTTACATGTTCTTCATAGTATTGTAAATGAAAAAGAACTATTCGAAAAATCGCTCAAACATCCTGTACTTGATGAGCTTAATTTATATCAATGGGTGCAATTTTTAGATTTACATGAACAGCGTCATCTAACACAATTAAAAGAAGCGAAACATGCAATTTTACAAAGATAAAGTGAAACTTCCATCAGTTGATTAACTAGCTGATGGATTTTTTATCGTTTTTGTACCACTCAGTATATGTATATTCCTCCTTCATATGTTGGAACATATATAAGGACATCTGAAAAGGAGTTGAAATAATGGGAAATAAAAAACGGGAGCAAGAAAGGCAATGGAAAGCGCGAAAAGAACAGCCGCCGCAGCATGGGAAAGTGAAGGCTTTTGCGGAACTTGTAGAGGAAACGAAAAAAACGTGATGCACCTGCATCACGTTTTTTTCGTTAAGGGGAATGTAAGAAGAAAAGTTGTTCCGATGTTCTTCTTGCTAGAGATGTCAATCTTTCCGTTCATTGCTTTTATAATACTAAAGACAACCATCATTCCAAGACCTGTTCCCTTTTCTTTTGTAGAATAGAAAGGTGAACCAAGGCGTTTTACTTGTTCGGCGTCCATACCGATTCCTGTATCTTGAATATGTAATTGGATGTGTTTATTAGCAGGTGTTACAGTAACTGTAAGGTCCCCGCCATTTGGCATTGCTTCAATACAGTTTTTTATAATGTTTAAAAGGCATTGATTGAGCTTTTGTTTTTCTCCCATTATATAAAATGTTTTACTTTGTTTCGTATAATGTATACAAACGTTAGAAAGGTTTGCTAATGGAGTCATGAGCGTAATTGCATGAAGTAATTCTTCTTCCAACTGTAATATTTGGACTTTTTCAATACTTGGTTTTGCAAATGTTAAGTAGTCTGTTAATACATGGTTTGCTTGATCAATACCGCGCATAGCGATGTCTAAATATAACAGTTTTTCTTGTTCTGAATGGCTTTTTGATTGTAGCAATTGAAGAAATCCTCTTGTTGATGTAAGTGGATTTCGAATTTCATGTGAAATAGAAGCAGCCATTTCACCGATGAGTTGAAATTTTTCGGCGTTCACAAGTTCTTTTGCAAAACGGACTTGTGATTGTAAAACGTCCATTAAGTATAAAATTAAGATCGTTCCTATAATTGTGCATAACTCATATATAATAAAATAAGATGTATAGTCCTTTGGGTTTGGAACGATAGATAGAAAATAGGGAATCCAGCCAATACCGTAAATAAGGCTGTAGAAAAAAGCTAAATACATTTTTGTTTTGATTTTCCCTTTTATATATATTTTGTATGTAGTAAAGAGAAAAATGTACAAAATAATAGAGGCAATAAGTGAAGGTATGAAGCCGCTGCCGCCAATAAAAAAACGATAAAGGTTCATAACACCTAAAATGGCACCGCCTGCTATTGGTCCTCCCGATAATGTTCCGACAACGAGCACGATATGTCGGAAGTCAAATTGAAAACCGTAATCAACTTTTGCAGCAAATGACATACAAACAATAGTGATAATGCTGCAGGAGAGAATAAATACAAACGAATTGAGCTTTGGAGAGCGATTTCCCTTTTCACTCCAAAATGAGTGATAAATTAACATTGTAACTAAAATAAATAATATATTTATGAAGAGGTACATAATAAAAAGCTTCAGGTTAAAAACCTCCTTGTACCGAGAAATAAAAGGTTTGATATATAAAATTATCATACTATTAATATGGAAGAAAATGAAATGTTATTTTTTGAAAAAACAGAAAAAATAGACGTTTTTCACACATCTACTCGGTATGTTACAATGTAATGTGAAAGTTAAAGAAGACAATCCATGCCTAGCATGGGAGAGGTTCGCGAACTCCCTCTATAAAAAACTATGAAGAGAACAATATCCTTTTAGGTATTGTTTTGTTTTTTTTAGTATGACAGTTCAAGAACGCTCTTTCTTCTTGGAATCGAGAATAGAGGAGAATGAGTGAAATGAAAAAGGAAAAAGCAGTTGTTGTTTTTAGTGGTGGTCAAGATAGTACAACATGTTTATTTTGGGCGCTAGAACAGTTTGAAGAAGTAGAAACAGTGACGTTTAATTATAATCAACGTCATAAGCTCGAAATCGACTGTGCGGCAGAAATCGCAAAAGAATTAGGTGTAAAGCATACTGTGCTTGATATGAGTTTGTTAAACCAGCTCGCTCCTAATGCGTTAACGCGTACAGATATGGAAATTACCCATGAAGATGGCGAGTTGCCGTCGACATTTGTGGATGGACGTAACTTATTGTTTTTATCGTTTGCAGCTGTGTTAGCGAAACAAGTAGGGGCACGCCATATTGTAACAGGTGTGTGTGAAACAGACTTTAGCGGCTATCCAGATTGCCGTGATGTGTTTGTGAAATCGCTAAATGTTACACTAAATTTATCGATGGATTATCCATTCGTTATTCATACACCACTTATGTGGATTGATAAAGCTGAAACATGGAAATTGGCAGACGAACTTGGAGCATTTGAATTTGTCCGTGAAAAAACGTTAACGTGCTATAACGGAGTGATTGGTGATGGTTGCGGTGAATGTCCAGCGTGTCAGCTTCGCAGTGCAGGACTTGATAAGTATGTACAAGAGCGTGAAGGAGCGAAAGCATAATGACACAAGACTTCTTTGGATTTCGCATTGTTGAAAATTTACAAAAAATAGATCAGGACATTGAGCGTAAGCAACTAAAGTATCATAATAAGCGTGTTATGGTGAGCAAAGAATTTACATTTGATGCTGCCCATCATTTGCACTGTTATGAAGGGAAATGTAAAAACCTTCATGGCCATACGTATAAAGTAATTTTCGGAATTAGTGGTTATGTCAATGAAATTGGTCTAGCGATTGATTTTGGTGATATAAAGGAAATTTGGAAAAATGAAATTGAAATATATTTAGATCATCGTTACTTAAATGAAACACTTCCAGCTATGAATACAACTGCTGAAAATATGGTTGTATGGATTTTTGAGAAAATGGAAGAGGCGTTAACAAAAGGTGCCAGGCAAAATGAATATAAAGGGGCGCGTGTTGAGTTTGTGCGCCTGTTTGAAACACCAACAAGCTATGCAGAAGTAAGACGGGAGTGGATGATGGGTGAGTAACATTCCTGTGTTAGAGATTTTTGGGCCGACAATTCAAGGAGAAGGAATGGTTGTTGGGCAAAAAACAATGTTTGTTCGCACAGCAGGTTGTGATTATAGCTGTGCCTGGTGTGATTCTGCATTTACATGGGATGGTTCGGCAAAAGAGCAAATTCGTCAAATGTCGCCAGAAGAGATTTTTTCTGAACTAGTGCAAATTGGTGGAGAAAATTTCTCGCATGTAACGATTTCAGGTGGGAATCCTGCCTTGTTAAAGCATTTAGGGGCATTCATTTCGTTATTACAACAAAAGGGGATTCGTACAGCAGTTGAAACGCAAGGAAGTAAGTGGCAAGATTGGTTACTTGCTATAGACGAAGTAACAATTTCGCCAAAACCACCGAGCTCAACAATGATAACGAATTTTGCTATGTTAGATTCTATTATAGATAAGTTAGATGGAAAAAATATAAGCCTAAAAGTAGTTGTATTTGATGATCAAGATTTTGTATACGCAAAAGAAGTGCATGAACGTTATCCGCACGTTCCGTTTTTCTTGCAAGTTGGCAATGATGATACGAAGACGACGGATGATACTTCATTAATTGAGCGTCTTCTTATGAAATATGAGTGGCTTATTGATAAAGCAGTGCAATGTAAGGAAATGAATGATGCGAAAGTATTACCGCAGCTCCACGCTTTAGTGTGGGGGAATAAACGCGGTGTATAAGTGAAGGGAGAATTTTAGATGACTGGAAGAAAAGATGAAGATTTAAAAGATGTAACATTATTAGGAAATCAAAATACAAAATATTTATTTGAATATAGCCCAGAAATTTTAGAGACGTTTGATAATAATCACCCAAATCGCGATTATTTTGTAAAATTTAATTGTCCAGAGTTTACAAGTTTATGCCCAAAAACAGGACAACCAGATTTTGCGACAATTTATATTAGCTATATTCCGGAACAAAAAATGGTAGAGAGTAAATCTTTAAAATTATATTTATTTAGTTTCCGCAACCATGGAGATTTCCATGAAGATTGTATGAATGTCATTATGAATGACTTAATTAAACTAATGGATCCACGCTATATTGAAGTATGGGGCAAATTTACACCACGCGGCGGTATTTCGATTGATCCATATTGTAACTATGGACGCCCTGGTACAAAATATGAAAAAATGGCTGAATATCGTTTAATGAATCATGATTTATATCCAGAAACAGTAGATAATCGTTAAGAAAAGAGGGGGCTTGCCCCCTCTTTTCTAGTGTTCTATGTATGTCGTGTAAGAATTTTATAGTTTTTATGATTTACAACAGTAAGAGGTTCCATATCTAAATTTCTGAAATTATCCATAATTGTTACATCAACGATAACGGAGTTTTTATTTACTTTTTGAACGCGCCCTTGTAAACCGTTTTTAAATTCAATGATATCTCCAGCTTCTGCGATTTTCATAAGCAACTCTCCCTGTTACATTTTTACGAAAAAGAGAACAAGTTTCGTTTTTTGTATTTTTCTTTATTGTGAACGAAATTTCCCATTTTGTAAATGTTTCCATGATATTTTTTTGAAAAAAATCCTAATTTTTCACAATTAATTTATAGTATCAATCTCGTATTTATTGTAAGGTGAATATAGGAGTGTTATGAAACGGAGACGATTATATGGTATTTGAGATTATAGGAAGCTTTATAGCTATTGTGTTGTTTTTATTTGCATATACGAAATTAAAAATGATTCGTGAACATGAAACATACATATACTATGAGGGAGCTGATAGCATTTCTTCTTATTCTAGTCATGAAGATGGAAGTGCTGGATGATATAAGTGTGTTTCTAAATAAATCGACATAAAAACCCTTACTTTTTTTAGGGGGCGAGAGCATCTGGCTATGCATAGCAACGGTCAGGGCCTTCGGCAAGGTTTAAAGCAGCAGGTAGCGGTCATGTTGTATTGTGCGGAGCCGACTGTTTAGGCCCGTCTAGACAAAGATGGCGAAAAATTAAAATGGATATATATGTAGAAAAATGTTGAACGGAGAGTGAGAAAGATGCAAATTTCTTTCATACGTCATGGAAGCTCTAGTGTTCAAAAGAAAGCGATTACAATGCAGGAATTTCAAGTATGGCAGCAAAGATACGAGCATGAAGGTATTGTGGGAGAAATAGAAATTCCACTTGAAACGATAGAAGTGGTAGAATCCTCTAAATTTATCGTTTCAAGTGATCAAAAAATAGCTGTTCAATCAGGGGCGATGTTGACTAGCAGCGTTATGTTTATACAGAATGCCCTTTTTCGCGAAGCTGCTGTTCCTTCAAGTTTACCTGTTCCGAATTGGATAAAGTGTAAACCAGAAGTATGGCTTTTTTTAGGCCGAGCATTTTGGACGGTTGGTTATTCGAAGGATGTTGAATCTTATATAGAAGTACAAAGAAGAGCGAAACAAGCAGCCGATATGTTAGTTGGGTATGCCAATGTATATCAGCGGATTAGCCTTATTGGGCATAGTTATTTTAATACGATGATAGGGAAAGAGTTACGTACGCGGGGCTGGCGTGGACCACTGCAATTTCATAATGAGCCGTTTGGATGTACAATTTATACTTTCCATGAAGTAATGGAAGGGAATGTATTTGTAACATATACATAAAGTAAGATAAGTATCATACTCCATAATAAAACGGCACAATTATGATTAATTGTGCCGTTTTATTATATTTGTTTAATTAAGTGAGCATATGGTTCGCCCACAAGTGAAAGTGTGTTATCTTGTTTATAACCGAGTTTTTTATAAAGAGAAAACGCAGATTTGTTTTCTAAGTTTACTAGTAATGCAATTTTTTCATGCCCCTTTTTTTGAGCATGTGTTTCAGCTGTAGAAATTAATTTTGAACCGATACCTTGTCCGCCATATTTAGAAGAAACAGATAAAGTATCAATATAATATTCATCTTCTTCTGCTTCTTTTTCTAATATAATAGAAGAATCTTGTTTCACATCTCGTAATCGATTTACGATTTTGTTATCTAGTTTCGTTGCGTCACTTCCGTGGTAGGATACAATAATACCAACAGCCTTTCCATCTCGTTCTGCAACAAAACAATTTTCATAACTGAGTCGGTTTTGCTTTTTCGTAAACCAATATTCTAAACCTTCTAGAACTTCCGTTTCGTTTGTGCCGCCTGTCAATTTTTCAGCAATTTCATGAAGTGCGTTGTACAATAAAGGAGAAATTGCTTTAGCATCTGTTTGTTTTGCTTTCCGAATCATGTTACCCCTCCTAATATCAATTTTATTGTATCATAAGAGGGAGCACGATAAAGTGAAACTTTAATCAGTGGGGGTTTTCTTCATCCCCCACTGATTATCAGCCCTCACCAATCGGGCTTTTACGGGCAGTTTATCTCCCACCTTACTTCTTAAGAAAAGCGGAAGCGGCTC
>Ga0102589_1002545_pt1 | contig 20759 bp, 19 predicted proteins | sample AraplaMF_Col_mLB_FD_76858 | JGI IMG/M metagenome (GOLD analysis project Ga0102589, IMG submission 76858) | Arabidopsis root microbial communities from the University of North Carolina, USA - plate scrape MF_Col_mLB | ecosystem: Host-associated > Plants > Roots > Endosphere | place: USA... | reverse complement strand
ATAAAGACTTTAAGGCTGAAATTTTTCTGTTAACAGAGGAATTCTGCATGTTTTGTTGTAGTTTTAGAAACCTCATAAAGTTCTCAACATCTTTTTTCTTTAAATTCTCCAAATCAGAGAAAGATATGTCTTTAATGGGCTTAAATTCAATAATTTGTTCCGATAATAGCCAATTAAAGAAGACTCTAAAATCATATACATAATTTAGTAGGGTGGAGGGAGAGGCATCATGCAATTCTTTGTACTCCACAAATTCTTCTATGTAAAAGGGCATTTCATTTAAATTCTCGTATAATTTCTTACGATGTACAGATTTTTGACGTTGTTTACTGTAATCCATAAATATCACCTCATATATACTATAACAGAAAAGAGAATCGAACACAAGTTCGCGTTAAATTCAATTTTTACACAAACTTATTTACATAATTAAATTATGAGATGCTAAAAATACTCAATAGTGAATGGAATAATGTATTTACTCAAGTAAAAATTATAGATAATTAAGCTAGAAATTTGTATTTGACCATAAAAATGAGTGCAAAAACTAGATATAAATGTATGGAAAATAAAACAAATTTGATTTATAAATTTATACAAAAGATTAATACATGAATATAGTTTAAAAGTCTTTATAAAAATATAAATTGGTTTATATAATCATAATTATGGGGATTTAATTAGGTCAACGTGAGAAAAAATCTTATAAAGCAAAATGCAATTTACTATAAAAATTAGTAATGAGTTATTCAAAAGTTAATAATTTCTGTATAAAGTATGAATTATATAGGTACAAACCAACATACTAAGATTCATGCAACTAAGCTCGAAATCCCTAGATGCTGTTATTAGATGTTTATTTAACTCCCTTATTGTTCGTAAAATTGGTATTTCGTGCGAAGTTTGTGTGTTTCTTATCCGCCTAATCCTATTACCTTGTGTTCATTCAATGAATGCTTCCCATTTCGAAATTGACTTTATTGCATTCAAAACTCAGTTGCTTGTAATAACAAAAGAAATACTGTTATTTAATTAATTTTTCACTTCAATAGCGTATACTTTACTGAATATAAACGTTGTGTCTAATTAATAATACAGTTGGAATTCTTAAGTATTTCTCAATAGCATAACAATTCTTTTCATTTTGAGACATATTTTAACAACTTCAGATAAAAAAATATTATAAAAACTAAATATGATAATTTTAAAATTAACTCCGTCCCTCCTACGCTTAAGTCAATAAACAAGATTAAATACTATAAAGGACTTGTAATTCAATTCATTGTTTCTAATGAAATTGTATCTTCCTTATATAAAATTTCATTAGAAAGTTATATACATTTTTCTTCTTCTGTAACATCGATCTAATAACAATGGTTATAACTTCTTTTTATATAAGTTAGAAACAATATTTCCAATCTTCTTTACTCAAGAATATGAAGTAAATCACTATAATCTAATGCATAATTTTTAATCATCTCATTATTATTTTTTATAGTGAGTGGTTTGACACATGTTATGTGAAAATCTCTTCAATTACTTCATAACAATTAATTATCCAAATATAGCGACACCAAATCCATAGCACCTATAAATTCAATCTTATAACGTTTATTTCTTCAACATTACATGTCTGTTACTTAATAAAGTTCTGAGATTGCTTAAATGAAAAATACACCCTTAGGTAGACAGATTTATATTTTTTAACTGTCTATCTAAGGGTGTATTAATCTTTTTTATAAAGGTTTTTTATTTTAAATTACAACAATTTTTCTTATTACTATCTTCGTATTTCCTTCTAATTATATAAATAATTGGAGAACCTATGATTGTAGGAAGTAACCAGAAAATTAGAGGATTATAATTATTTAATACGGGTAATCTATTTACATTTACTACAAGAACCGCGGTTATAATAGCAATATATGAACCGAGAATGCTCCCTATATGTATAGCAAGCCAATTTTTACATTTAAACTTTCCAGCTAAATAACCTATTAGAGCTAAAGAATATGAAATAAACCCAATATAGAGTAAATGCGAACTGCTTTCCCAATGTATTATTGCCATACCTATTGTAGTTATTAAAACAATTATAAAGCTAAAATGATAAATTTCTCCTAATTTTTTATGTAGTCTCATTTTCTTTGGCGCGAGCATTGCTGCAAGTCCAGCTACAAGACAAATAGCTCCTACAAGAATATGTATAAAAAGAATCATTCTAAACATTTAACGTTTTTACTCTCCTTTTTGTTTAGAAATTAAGAGGATTAATCTTTATCCATGTATTGCTTAATTTTTCTCTCTTCCCAATTCTGAGTATTAAAGTAGTAAAAAAATACTACATAGAGTAAATGTACCAATATACCTATACCCCATCCAAAAATAGATTTAGTTACCCATAAATCGCTGGGAGATTTAATTAAATTTGCGATTATTAAGAAAATATTCACTGATACATATATAAATAAATGGGTGTAGAAACCTTTTAATCGCTTCATTTTTCTAATTGCATTTTGATGTCTTGCACTTTGTTCATTCTCCAAGATCAGTACCTTCCTTAATTCTATTAATTTTTAACTTCTTATTTTTTCTGTAAAATATTGAAATCAATATACTTATAAATATATACGGTAGAGCATGACTAAAAACTGTAGAAAATATGCTAGAAAATTCATCCCTTGTATAAGAGATTACATTGTCGGTATAATTTTTAAGTTCTCGATTAATGATTAAAATTTCTTGATCAACTTGTTTTGTAACTTGATCTGTAATTTGTTTTTTCACTTTTTCTTGTGCAGCTGAAGGATAATGAGATAAAGAATTTTCAACATTTTTATCAATTAAATCTTGTCTCTCCGATACAGAAACTTTAGGTTGTTCAATTACTTTTCCAAAAGTTGATTCACTACTTATTCTCACCTTAGTATTTTCTATAATTTCTAACCGTTTCTCCGGTGAAACATTAATATCTTGAGTTTGTTCTTTAGCATATGAAATTACATTTTGTTTTTTTGATTCAACCTCATGTGTAATAGAAGAGACAAATATAGCTACTGCTAAAACTACTCCAATTTGACGTAACATTGTAAATACGCTCTGTGAAGCGGTTAGCATTTCCCCCTCAAAAGAAGAAACACTTGCCATAGTTGCAGGAGAAATAATAAAACTAAATCCTACTCCAAGTGTTATACCAATTACTATTATTTCTGATACTGTACTAGAAGTGTTCAGGTGCGCTAACTGGAAATACGAAGTTGCTACAGCTAGATAACCAATGATAATGGGAATTACATAACCAATTTTCTTTACTAAGAATCCCACAAAATTCACTACAATAAAAATTGTCACTGAAATAGGAGTTATTAAAAGTGCTGCTTGTAATTCCGTTTTCTCTTGAAAGTTTGTTAAAAATTGAGGTAATAATACCATTACTCCAACTAAAAATAAGTATCCAGTTGATACTGCTAAAGTAGCTCCAACATATAAACGGTCTTTAAAAAGATTGAGGTTCACCATTGGATTTTGGCTATTTTTTTCCACTATAATAAACGTTATCAAAGTAATAACAAATATGAGGAAACAAAGTAACGATACAAAACTTGTCCATCCCCATGCGTTCCCCTTAATTAATACTAAATTTAAGCTGAAAATTCCAATCGCAGATAAAATGAGTCCGGCCCAATCTAGTTTTGCTTGCACACGAATATCTTTTTTGAATGGAAGGATTATGAAAGCAATGACTAATGTTACCATACAAATAGGTATATTTACAAAAAAGACCCAACTCCATCCAAGATTTTGAGCGATTAGTCCACCTATGCTAGGGCCAAGTGCTGTTGAAAGGCCTTGTGTAGCTCCTAATAAACTTAATGAAATATGCCTTTTGTTAAGTGGTAGTGATTCTATACCAATAATAGTAGCTACCGGTACTAAAATAGCTGCGCCTATACTTTGACAAAAACGAGCAAAAATAAGCATATCGCCACTTTCAGAAAATCCACAAAGAGCTGATCCACCTGCGAAAATAATGAGACCTATAATGAAAAATTTCATTTTCCCATAAATTTCAGCTAATCTCCCCATAGGAATTGATAAAACAGCAATTGTCATTGTATATGTATTTAACATCCAAGAACTAGTTTCTAATGTTGTATTTAAATCTTTCTGGATAGCTGGTAGCGCAATGTTCATTATAGTGGTATCTAATAAGCAAATAAAAATCCCTAAACACATTAGTAATAGAATAGGGAAACTGCTTATGTTTGATTTATGGTCCATATCTTCACCAACTTTCTTTTTTATAGAATATAATATTAAAAAGTATTACTTTTATGTAGACAAGCACCAGAGTAATTAGGTATGTGAGTTAAACTTATAACTGCATGTTTAATTTCATACGTCTGATACCAGAGAGTTGGTGCTCCTCTGGTATCCCGCTGAATAAAAATATCATTTAGGTTCGTTTTAGGGTGAATTTTATTATAAGCTAACTTTACTGCAAGACATGCCCCAATACGTTCTATAAATCTACCATTTGATTTTGCATATTGTATATCGTTTTTATGTAGAAACTTTAATAAGGAAGTATTATTATCCCACATATACTCTACTTTTTTATTATTTAGAATAATTAGTTGAAATTCCTCTGTTTGCTCGTAATAAAAAACTAAATTATCCCATAAATTTTGCATATCAGCTTTCATATTTCCCTACCACAATGCTAGTATAAGTGCCACCGAAGTTTGCAGAATTAAAGATAAAATTATTTGCAGATTTTAGTTTTTGATTTTCTGTTGCAAAATTTAACTTATAAATAGGTTTTTTTACCTTTAACCCTGGAATTTTATGATTATTAAATGCTTGTAGAGCAGCTACAATATGAATTGGAGTCATTCCACTTAGATTATATCCATTTTTATTACTTAAAGTAGTTACTGGGATCTTGGTTCCACCAAAGTGACGAATAGCATTCACTTCTGTAAGATCCATAGAACGTAATCCTCGAGCATCAGAGAAAATTGCATCAATATCATCAACAGAAAGACTACTTTCTTTTAATGCATCATTCATTGCAAAAGAATATGCCTTACCATTTGGGTTATTTCCAGCAATTCTATATGCATCGGACGAAATACCATACCCTTTAATTTGTCCATAAACATTTGCTTTTCGTTCTTTGGCATGTTTTTCTGACTCTAAGAAAATAGCTGTACTTCCACAAGATAAGGCCATTCCATCACCTTCTCTCTCAAATGGATAAGGAGAATTTCCTAAAATACCAAGTCTATCGTAACCAGCATGTATTGTTTCAGTATACTCGTCTGCTACAACTACTAAGGCAGCATCAATTAATCCTTGGTTTATCATATGGTATGCATATGCAATTGATTGACTCCCCGCAACATTTCCCGTACAAATAGTGGTAGATGGACCTTTAATTTGAAAAGCTGAACAAATATGACCGGCCGCTGCATTCATTACTGTATTAGGAAATTGGCTAGGGTTAACTTTCTTTACGCCATCTACTACAATAGTTCGATGTATATCTTCAACAGTTTGAATTGGACCTGAAGATGTACCATAAATCACTGCAATTTTATCACTATTATCACGGTTTATTTTAATTCCTGAATCATTAAGTGCCATTTTAGAGCTAGCTAAAGACAATTTCCCCAATAAGTCTAAGCGTCTAATTAGAGAAGGATTAATATATTTTAAATATTTCTTTTCAGGAACTAATGCCCCCATCTTTCCAATATATTGTTCTTTTTCAAAGTTGATGGTGTCTATAGCACTAGTGCCTTTTTCAATTGATTCCCAAAGTTCATCTTTACCGATACCAAGAGGTTGTACGCAGCCAATACCAGTAATTAAAACTTTTTGTTTAAACTCTGGTAATACATTAGTCTGTTTGTGCTTTTCCTCATATTTCTTAAAAATTAGCGATGCATTATTTCCTCCAAAAGCAAATGAATTAGATAGTACTGTATTAATAGGCATCGATCTGCTAATGTTAGGGATGAAATCCATATTATATGGATTTTTAGCAAAACTAATTGTTGGAGGAGCAATTTGATTCATTAAAGAAAGTACGCATGTAATTCCCTCAACGGCACCCGCAGCACCTAAAGTATGCCCTATCATTGATTTAGTACTACTTACTGGCACGTTTTTATCTGTATTTGAAAAGAGATTTTTTAGTGCTGTTGTTTCTGCTGAGTCATTGGCTCTAGTACCCGTTCCATGTCCATTTACATAATCTATATCTTGAGGGGTTATATTAGAACGCTCTAATGCCATTTGCATAGATTTAAATGCACCAGCTCCACCAGGATTTGGTGCAGTAGGATGATATGCATCACTTGTTAAGCCAAATCCCGTTACTAATGAAAGTATTTTCGCCCCTCTTTCTATAGCACGATCAAGTCTTTCGAGAATTAGAATACCGGCCCCTTCAGCGAGTGTGATTCCTTTACTCTGTGAATAAGGGGAACAAGGTTCGTCAGATAAAGCTTTTAAACTATTAAAACCAGCTAGTGATAACATTGATAAAGGATCTGCTCCCCCAACAACTAACATATCAGCCTTACCACTTTTAATTAATTCAATCCCATACCCTATTGCGTTGCTTCCTGCAGAACAAGCTGTAGAAATAGCAACTTTAGGTCCCATTAGATTAAATCGCATACTTAAGAAATCTGCTGCAGTATGAAGAGGGTATGATAATAAAAGATTGGGGTCTGTATGTTCATAGCCCGTTCTTATCCATTGCTTATGAAACTTTTCACCGTTAGGAATCCCACCTAGAGATGTACCCAAGATGACACCTTGTTTAAAAGAATTATAAAAACCTGTAGGTATATTGGCTTGCTTCAGAGCTTCTGATGCAGCTAAAAAAGATAATTGTGTACATCTTTCCGTCTCTTCCATCTCTTTTTTTGTCATGAATTTTTCAGGGGAGAAGTTTTTTACTTCTCCCGCATAATTTGTTAATAATTCACTAGAATCCAGTTGAACCATTTCACTAATACCAGTTTTTCCTGATTGTACTTTATCCCAAAACTCATATTGATTGTTTCCTAATGCAGATAAAATACCTAATCCTGTTATTGCAATTTCCATAGTAATCCTCCTTAACCAATACGAATCGATAGACTCTTTGGATAAATCATTGGACTTGAAACTGTCTTAATAGTCATATCGTTATCTAATGTGAAAGTTAATCCCGAAGCTACATACATTTCATCTAAATAAGCTACACCAATATTTCTATTAAGTCCAGGTGAATAAAGTGCATGCTGAATATAACCCACCTTATTTCCATCAACTATTATATTTTGATTTTTAGATATCTTTGAATCTGATGTAAAACATACTAGTACCTGAGATAAGCCTGAAGTTAAACCTTCTAAATTTTTATCTTTCCCAATGAATTCCTTATTAAAATCAAGCAACCAATTCACACCTGATTCTACTATTAATTTACTGGAAGTTGCCTCTTTAGACAAATCTGGAAAGCGAACTTCTAATCTACAAACATCTAAAGCATCTAAACCGATTTGTCGAATATTGATTTCAGATAGATCATATGCAAATAATGCCTTCCAAAAAAGATTTATTCCTGCTTCAGGCCCAAAAACTTTATATCCATATTCTGCTGTATATCCTAATCGAGCGATATACAGGTTGTGTCCCTCAAAGTTAAATGGTGCAAAGTTTTTATATGGAAGAATCTCGATAGGAAAAGGTAATAAAGATTGCGCGACTTCCCACGATTTTGGTCCTTCTAGCTGAATCATATGAAGCTTTCCAGCTAAATTTTCTATTACTACACCATCTTTTAAACGTGACTGTAAATAATCTTGAGCTTTTTCTGAAAGACTTGGTTCTATTTCCAGTATATAGCCATTTTCCATAACATAAACAGTTAAATCTGCCACTAAGTGTCCATCTTCATCTAACATTAAACAATTGACAGTTTGTTCCTCAGTTAAATAGTCTAAGTCTTTAGTAATTATTTCTTGTAAAAAAGAAGCAGCAGCATCACCACTTACTTTTAAAAATGTGTTAAACGAAAAATCTAAAACTGCCACCTCTTCCCTAATAGCTTTGTATTCTTCCTCCAAGCCATTAAAAAAACAAGGAACGTTTTGATTACCAACTATTTTAGTTATCGCCTCTACTGATTCATTTGCAGGAGATTTTCTATACGTCATTTTTATTCATCCTTTTTTTTAAAATTTTACACCTTTTCAGACACACTAATTGAACCTTCTACTACAATTTTTCCGTTTACTTCCGCCCAGACTTTCACTTGACTTAGTGCACCCATTTTTCCAACTACCTTTGCACGTAAGATTAGCTGATCACCTGGTATAACTTTATTTTTAAATTTTATATTCTTAACGGCTGCTAAATATCCTACTCGATCAGCATAATTAGTATCATTTAAAATATCGTTTGATTCTAATTCCACGATAGCTTTTGATACATAAATTACTGCAATTAATTGTGCCATTGCCTCAATTATAAGAACACCTGGCATAATTGCTTCTCCTGGAAAATGTCCTTGAAAGAATGGTTCATTTGCTGTGACATTTTTAATTGCTTCACCCTCAACTCCTGGGTTCAGTTTATTGACTCGATCTATTAATAAAAATGGATAGCGGTGAGGTATCATATTTTTTATTTGATCGAGCTCTAAAGGTAATTTTAATAATTTCTTATCTAATAGATCATTCATAGATTTTCATTCCTTTGTGAGGTAATAAAATCAGCGATTTTATTAATTGAACCCAGAACTTCCATATTATCGTCTGTTAGCATCACATCAAAAACTTCTTGTAGAGCAATTGAGATTTCAAGAGTATCGATAGAATCCAACTCTAGTCCTCTACCAAATAAAGGTTGATTATCAGCAATCCATGCCGGTTCAATATTTAAAGAAAGTCTTTCGACAATTTCTGTCTTTATTTGTTGGCAAAGTTGTTTACGTTCATTAACTTGTTCTAATAAATCATCTTGAGTTATTGTTGACATTTTATTTTCCCCTTTAATGTTTTTTAAGTAGTTAATCCGCCATCAACCACTATGCATTGACCCGTTATGTAGCTTGCTTTAGATGAAGCTAAAAAACCGATTGTTTCTGCGACTTCATCCGCTTCACCTATTCGCCCTAATGGAATATGTTGAATATATGAATCTAAAGTATTCTGTGGCATATTGTTTGTCATACCAGTTTGTATAAATCCGGGTGCTATACAATTTACACGAATATTATAAGAAGCTAACTCTCGAGATAAAGTTTTTGTCATGGCAATAATTCCGCCTTTTGAAGCACTATAATTAGCTTGACCTGGTTGGCCTTTTAATCCACTAGTTGAAGAAACATTAATAATAACGCCCTGTTTTTTTGTGGCCATCATCTTGGAAGCTTCTCTTATACATAGGAAAGTACCTTTTAAATTAATATTTAGTACATCATCCCAGTTTTTATCTCCCATCATCATTAACCAACTATCTCTTGTAATACCCGCATTATTTACTAGAATATCTAGTTGCCCCCATTTATTCTTTATAGTTCTAAACATCTCTCTGACAGAGCTTACATTTGATACATCAGCACAAACAAAAAGTACTTGATCTTGTTTGTTAGACAGCATTTCTTTAAGTTCTTTAACGTAGTTTCCTTCTTTGGAATAATTGATTATCACCTTTGCACCTTCATTTAAAAAGTAAAGTGCAGTTGCTCTTCCAATTCCTTTACTTGCGCCTGTAACTAGGACAACTTTGTCTCTAAACACCTACTTCCACCTCCCTTTCTAGTTGCTTTTTAAATCTCAGTAAGTCACTCCTGTTCCCGATGTTTGTGACATTTAAATTTCTGTGGGATGATTTTATTAAACTAGATAAAACACGTCCCGGTCCGATCTCAAGGACTAAGTCTGGTTGGAAAGACTCAATTGTTTCCATGGATTTTTTCCATAAAACAGATGATATCATCTGTTTTTTTATTAATGTAATAATACTCTCTTCACTCACCTCAGCTTCACCATTTACATTCATTACAATAGGCGCTGAAGGTTCATGGAATTTCGCAAGTTCTAAATAGTGAGAAAAACAACTATTAGCATCGTTCATTAATACACTATGAAAAGCTCCACTAACTTTTAAAGGGATGGTACGGGCCTTCAACTTATTTTCAATAACATTCTTGAACTTTGCTATTGATTCATTAGCCCCACTAATAACTAGTTGGTTCGCAGAATTGTAATTAGCAATTGTTATAGTATTATGTTGTTCTTTTATCTCTTCATGTAATAAAGAAATTATTTTTTGCTCAGGGCTTAACACAGCCAACATTCCACCACTATTCTTTTCACAAGCTACACTCATTAATTTCCCTCTAATTTTAACTAAATTGAAGCCTTCCTCGAAACTTAGTGAGCCAGAGGCAACAAGGGCAGAAAACTCACCTAAACTATGTCCCCCGAACAAAATTGGTTTTAGGGAATATTTGCTTGATATAAGTTCAAACAAAGTAACGCTTATAACAAAAATATACGGTTGAGATATTTCTGTTTTTTCAATTAATTTTATATTATTAGGATAAAAAAGTTCATCTAAAGTTAAATTAGCTAATTCTGCTACTTTGCTTAAACGTTCTGCAAACAAAGGAAGAGAAAGAAGGTCTTTTCCCATACCAATAACTTGACTACCTTGTCCTGGAAAAACAACTGCTACTTTTTTATTCAATACTTTCAACTCCTTTCTATAAGATTAAATGAGTAACAATACAGTCCTTGAATTCTTTATACGATCCCATAATAGAATTAGTAGGTAGATCAACCCTTTCATACAAAGGGTCTCTTAGCGTAACTAAGAGTTCATTGTTGGGCAATATATCTACTTGAATGTCTTTAAAACAAAAACCCTCCGGTAGTTGTTTGATTATTTTGACAACTGATTCTTTAGCGGAAAATAAAATTGCCCACTGATGTGAATCATATTGTTCTACCTCATCAGTAGTCAAGATACGAGAAATAAAAGGTTCTCCACTTCTTGATACGGCTAACTTAAATCTTTCAATATCAACTAAGTCAATCCCAACCCTAATCATTTGTAAATCTCGAAAACACTCAAAAACTTATCCTTTTTTTCCTGTGAAAATCTAACATATAATTTATGAGTTTTTTTATCTTGTAATGCATGACGACTTGTTCCTTCAGCTATTAACAATTTTCCCTGTGATTTTAAAATCTGGTATTCAAACTGAAATGTAAAACCCAAAGTAGAAGACATTGCAGCTGAAGAGGGATGTTTCATTCGAGTTCGAATAATAAGTTCATCTCCATACTTAGCGGGCTGACGATATTTTGCAGTGGTTTCTAAAGTTATTACATCAAATTCATCTGTCAAGTATTCTAAATCTACCTTTTCAGCGACATATTCTCTTCCTAAATCAAAATAAAGAAAGTAATTTCCGTAATATACATGATTTTGAGAGTCCACTTCTGACCATCTTACTCTTACTTTTGTTTCAAGCCATTTCATAATCCTCTACCCTTTCTAATTTTTTATTATAGGGACCAACCACCATCTATTGAAATACAGGAACCCGTTATAAAAGAAGCCTGAGGTGACGCTAAATAGGCGACCAATTTTGCGACTTCTTCTGCTTTACCTGTTCTTCCAATAGGGGTTTGAGCTAATTTCATCACTAATTTTGAGGCACCAGGAATTTTCTTTGTATCCTGACAAAATGAACGCACAAAAGAAGTTTGAATAGGTCCTGGAGATATTGCATTAACTCTAATTTTTTTTGGTGCTAACTCTTTTGCTAGACATTTAGTTAATGTAACAAGAGCAGATTTCATTACCGTATAAATTGCTGACTTCTCTTCATAAGTTTCTCCGAGTACAGAGGAAATATTGATTATACTTGGATTCTTAGATTTAAGTAGAAAATTACTCGCTCTTTTACTAAACACTAACGCGGATTTAAGATTTATATGAAATCCAAAATCCCAGTCTTCTTCTGAAGTATCGAGAACCCCACCTAACTTCATAGCACCTACTCCATTAAACAAAAGGTCTAAATGTTTTTCCTGGGAAGAGAAGTAAGAAAAAAAACTACTAATATCTTTCTCATTTAAAACATCACATATAATGGGAATGATATTATTATCATCCCCATTATTTACAATTAACTTTTCGTTCTTATCTAATGCATAAACTCGATAACCTTGTAATACTAATTCGATAGCAGTTGCTCTTCCAATTCCTGATCCTGCACCAGTAACTATAGCGACCTCCATATTACACAATCACCTCCATAAATAAATTCAAAAAATAACCAAGGGAAAAAATGTCATAGTTATTTTTTACCACTAAATAAATAAAAAATCAACTATTTTTCTATATATTTAGATTAAGTGTTTTATTGACCTTAAATTTAAGGATGCCTATTAGAAGTACATAGAAGACTTCGATTCAGCCAATAAATATTGATGTGCTGTATGAAAATAGATAAAAAAATTCTATTTTTAAAAAATTAATTTTGTTCAGCTAAATTTTCATTCTTAAAATAGAGTTTGCAATACTTTATATATTATTCACTGCAATAACACTATATTAAATACTAATTTTTAACATATACAATGCGTTAACATCCTTTTATATTAATGAATCGATTATATATACTAGAATAATAATTCTAAATAGGATGCGGGAAAACAAATGAAAAATTCCCTATTGGGTGTTTTTGCCCATCCCCCCGAAAAGGGGGAATAAGGGAAAAGTACACTCTATTCCTTTTCAAGTGAACCTTCTTGTACCAACCTGGTTAGAATATCAACTTCATTGATGTTCTTAATAATTGCGTCCAAATTTACTACAGTTGGGGATTTACTAAATTCATACCGACCATAAAAATTGATATGTTGCCATGCGACTGGTGAAATGTATTTTAGTATGTTCATCTTGATCCCTTTATCCTGGGATTTCGTTAATAAATTCGATAATATACTTGCGTTGTAATAAATAATACAATTGGTGAGTAGCCTACTACATTCATTCCAGATATGCTAATCTTGTTCAGTCTTGAAACGAAGTTTCCCAAAGTTTGCATAAGATACAGACCGACGTAATTTATGATAACTATCCCCATTAATAAAACAGGACATTTAGTCAGTAAAGAAAATTATTCTATTACCTAATTAGTTAATTTTCGCTAGATTCTCTTTTGATATTTTCTTACTCTTTTTTTAATAAATATATAACGACGTTTTTCCCATATGTATACATTATAGATGCTTAATTTTCTTTAAACTGAAACTTACATTAGAATATTTTTCTTTATTTCTCAATATTAAGACCCTAGGATTTTTATTAATTAATCATGTAATATACGAGCCAGAAGTAAATAAAAAGAATTACTCTGCGCTATTGAGGAAGAGGCTGAGGGCCATCTCAATATGTGGCTCCTTAGAGTCTCGCCACCAAAACTTGGAGATTATACGCTAAAAGACAGTTCAGATTTAAAAGCCGATTTTCGCACGTTAAGGAATTTCCCTTCTTATGTTTCTAGCAAATTCACACATCATTTTTTAAAAATACAGTTGAGATGAGTTCAAAAAAATAGAAAGACCTCATTCAAGCATACTTATCATGAATGAAATCTTTCCCTTATAAAAGTTATTTAATTTCCACCTTGAAAATGGTATATGTTAATGGATTTTAAATAATTAAGTCCAACTAGTCCTATTTCATTTAAATCTTTTTAACAAATTCAGATTTTAATTTCATAGCTCCAAAACCATCAATTTTACAGTCAATATCATGGTCGCCATCTACTAAACGTATACTTTTTACTTTTGTACCGATTTTCACAACCGATGAAGTTCCTTTTACTTTAAGATCTTTGATTACTGTTACAGAATCACCATCGTTTAAGACATTTCCATTAGCATCTTTAATAACCTTTGTATCTTCATTATTTTCAGTTTCTGATTCTAAAGTCCACTCATGAGCACATTCTGGGCAAACAAAAAGATTTCCATCTTCATAAGTGTATTCTGAATTACATTTTGGGCAATTTGGTAAATTAGACATATTTTTATTTCCTCCACACTTTATCATTCTAATAATTATTTTTCGAATTTTCTGTTTGCAACTTCATAAGAATAGCAATTCTGACCTTTAATTTTGAAAAGTGGTTCTTATCTGTATCTCAAACACCTATTTTCATCCCATAGCTTTCAATTTCTTAATAATCATGTTCGGTGTCGCCCACTCGTCACGGTCAAAGTCAGAAATAGACACTTCGATGTTTAAACGGTCTTGAAATTCTACTAATAAAGATACTGTAGCAAAAGAATCTAGAATTCCTTCTTCAAATAATTGCACATCTGGATTCTCTTTTACGATATCATTTTCACATACTTCTTCTAACACATTTAACACTTGATCTTTAAATTCAGACATTATTTTTTCTCCTCTATAACTATAATTTATATTAAACTTCTTCATAGACTTCTATTTTTTAACACATTATTTTTAAAAATCTATCCATCATCATTACAAAATTATGCCTGGTCTTTGTATAATAATTATTAAGGCATAACAGATAGTTGTTCCCCGGAATATATGTGATTACAAATCTGGTATTTGTTTCTTGTGTAAAAGGAATATATATGATTGATACCGATTATATAATCCATTTTGCATTTAGACGTAAGGAAAATATTCTCTTCTTGCTGTTCGATAATCATTTATTGGATGTATGAAAAACCTTCTTGTTCACACCATGTAAAAATATTCTCCGCATTCGCCAAAGTAAACTATCTCCTTCTCTATTTTTATAAAAGGATTAAAAGAGTGAATCAAACAAACTTTGTATGTGAAGTGAATTTTTTAAAAATCTAATGCATTTGTCTTATTCTTTATTGTATTCACTTCCTGGGATTGCTGAGAAAGCCCGGTACACTCATGAAATGCGAAATGCTTACATCCTATACATTTTTTTGTATTCAAATGTCCTAAAGCACAATTAATAGCTTCCCCTGTATGATCAAAAAAGTTTTCTTTCCCAATCTCAGCATACAATCCACTCTTATCTAGTGTTACTTTTAGTTCTGATTGAATTCCTGAAATAAGCAGTATACCACCTTGTTTTTTAAAATGCTGAACGATATTCCTAAAGTAAGACTCTCCTGTGGTATCAATAAAAGGAACTTTTCCCATACGCAAAATTAGAACTTTTGGTTTATAATTAATAGTCGTTAAAATATTATGTTCAAATGTTTGAGCAGCCCCAAAGAATAATGGCCCTTCTATTGTGTAAATACTAATTTGTGGGCAGTCATGAGCTTTATTTACCACATGTGGTAACAATTTTTCATTCCTTTTTGTATGATCAGGAAGCACTTTTGTTATGACAAGCATATTACTCATACGTTTTGTAAACAAAATAATAGCTAAAATAAGACCAATTTCCACAGCTGTCGTTAAACTAGTAAATACAGTAAGTAAAAATGTTATCAGTAATACAAGAGAGTCTCCTGTCTTCATTTTAAGTATGTGATAAAAATGTTTTTGTTCGCTCATATTCCAAGCTACCACCATTAAAATGGGAGCCATACTAGCAAGAGGAATATGTGAAGCATATGGAGCTAACAGTAAAAGTGTAAATAACACAAATCCCCCATGAATAACACCCGACAGCGGAGATACAGCTCCGCTCTTAATATTAGTTGCTGTACGGGCAATTGCTCCAGTTGCAGGAATTCCACCAAATAACGGGGTTACAATATTAGCAACTCCCTGACCGATAAGCTCTTTGTTGCTGTTATGTTTACTATTTGTCATCCCATCTGCCACGACAGCGGATAAAAGAGATTCAATTCCACCGAGCATCGCAATAACAAATGCAGGGCCAATTAACTGTTTTATACGTTCTAATGTGATTTCTGGTATATCAAACTGAGGAAGTGTATTTGGAATCGTACCATATGCTGTACCAATAGTAGGTACATGCCCTGAGAAAAATACAGTTGCAATTACAGTTGAAATAACAACACCCACTAATGAACCTGGTACTTTTGGCAAAATCTTTGGTGTGATGAGTATAACAAAAAAGCAAATCAAAGCAGTTATAACACAATAAAAATTGGTTGTATTGATATGCGTAAAGAGTTCCTTTAGATTCGCTGAAAATTCCTCATGCTTTTTTATACCTGTTAGACCTAAGAAACTAGCAATTTGTCCCGTAAAGATAATAACAGCAATACCTGACGTAAAGCCAATTGTTACAGGACGTGGAATAAACTTAATCAAAGATCCTAGTTTAAAAATTCCCATAAGGCATAAGATGATTCCGGCTAATAAACCAGCAAGCAGTAAATTTTCATACCCATAGGTAATTACAATTCCTAAAAGAATCGGAACAAAAGCACCTGTAGGCCCTCCAATTTGATACTTCGAACCACCAAATAGTGAAATGAGTATCCCAGCAATACATGTTGTATAAATCCCATACTCCGGCTTAACGCCAGAAGCTATAGCAAAGGACATAGCAAGTGGAATCGCTACAACTCCGACAATCATTCCAGAAAGAAGATCCCTTTGAAAATGTCCCAATGAGTATCCTTCAAACCTTCCCGTAAATAACCTTCTCATTACAAACCCTTCTTTTCTATTTTTAATAAATCTTACTTCTTTTGAAAAAATATTTTTTTGATAAAATTGAGCTACAAGTGCGTTTCTCATACCCTTATACAGACAATTTTTAACTCTTTACACAAGAAAATCATCCTAATATTGGTTATATGTTTTACTTAAATGACGTTCTAATTTACCAATATCTCCTCCTTCTTGTATATATGAATTTAATCTTTCTACTAAAAGTAAACTACCTCGACTATCTAAATTTTTCATTTCAATAAACGATTTAATTTTCACATTATCTGGGGTGCAATCTCTACGAAACATTTGCCCCGGAATTCCATTCCAGAAACGATTCCATTCGTTCAGTAACCCTATTTGATCAAATAAAAAGCTTTGAATCCCACATAACCAAGCTGTACAAGCTGTATTTCTCTTTTGGCATCCAACTCCATCCTGTAGATGCTGGCATGAAAAACAGCAAGAATGCCCACTTTTAATACAAACATTACAAACATGCTGAGCTCCTATTGAGCGAAATACTTCAATTCCGTGCTGAATGATATCTTCTTTTTTAACGTCAATGCTCAACCTATCCCTCCGTTACCATGGTTTCACTTTCTGTTTCATCTAGCTCTTCTAACATTGAAATTGTATCGATTAAATGGTTGTTAAAAATTTTACGTGCAACTACCAATAAATCCACAATCATAGGGTCTCGTAGAGAATATAAAACTCGTTTTCCATCTTTAGTACCAACAACAATGTTTTTTGAACGTAGCACACTTAATTGTTGAGAAACAGCTGAACCTTCCTTGTTAAGGATAGTTTGAATTTCATTTACACTTCTTTCACCCTCTGACAATAGTTCTAGAATACCTATTCGTAATGGATGTGATAAGGCTTTAAAAAAATCAGCTTTAAATTGTTGCATTTCATTTCCCATAAAAACACCTACTTATTTTTGATTAAAAACACAAAAGTATCATATACATCTTCAAATGTTTGAATATGTATATGATACTTCCAGGACTTTAAATTTTCAATACAAATCATAAAATATTAAATAAGAAACAAAAAGCACAGAAAACATTTGCTACACTCTATTCACAAAGAAACAGCATCAGATTCCATTGTCATGAGCAAAATGGAATCTTACTCCCGGCAAAACAGTCTTATACCAGCACTAAGGGACATATTGAAAAACACTGTTTAACCTAGACTATTTTTTTCAAAACCTTACGCCGATGGGGTCTACGAAGATTGCATTTACGCGAAGTTACGAATGCCTTAGCACACGTAATTTTTTTGGAAAATACGGGAATTTACGAGAATGAGCACTACAAGGCCAATTACAGTGTGCCAGCGCATTAAATTTAATTATCAATACAATCAGCATATGGAATACTGTGTATCTAACCAATGATTATTCAAATAAAAACTCCTGTATCATTAAACAGATACGGGAGTTTTTTTATCACTTTCACTTTCCTCATTGTATAAACTTTACTTTTCAGACACATCGCTCACATTTTAACGATTTTATACACCAAGCGATTCTCAAAAATCAAAATAACAATTTAAATTGTTATTTTGATTTAAATAATGCGCTCTGAAACACTACTCTTCTTCTAAAATAGCGTAATAATATTCATCCCACCATTCATTTCCATGGGGTATACACTTCTTGAAATAACCTTCTCTCCTCATTCCAATTTTCTCCATCACTCGATATGATGGGGTATTTTCTGGCTGACATGTAGCTATAATTCTATGTAATTTCATTTCCTTAAACCCATATTTCAATGTAGCTTGTGCTGCTTCAGAAGCATATCCTTTATTGAAATATTTAGGATTGAATACCCACCCAATCTCATAAGTATGTTCACCAAAATATTTATGAAAAACAATATGACCAATCAGGATATTTTCACCTATTAGTATCACAGGAAAGCTCTTAGCATTTTCACCCATATTTTTATTTACAAAGTTTCTTGTATCTTCTTCAGTAAAAACCCCTTCAGGTATGTATTTCATAACATCGCTATCTGATGTATACTCATGAACAGCTTCCCAATCCTTGAATTCAAATTTTCGTATTAGTAATCTTTCTGCTTTTATAAACATTTACTTTTCTCCCCTCAAAAACTCGTTACTTTATTTCAGATTCACATTTAATCCTTAAAAAAAGAACTTGCAGGAATCTCTACAAGTTTTTTTATATCACGTGAATATATGGGACAAGCAAACTATCTTACCGATTCATCATAGAAACTACAGGGGTAGTACTTTGACAACTATATTATATAACAAATCTTAACATCCGCAGATTTTATTTTTGAAAATTATGTTAATTAAGAACAAAATTATCCTTTTCCTTAACTATTCTAACTTTTATTCACTTAAATAAGCGTGTAGTTCAAAACAAATCTAATAAAGAGAATATGGATACTAAATTTACTCTCAAAAACAGAAACTTAACTGCATGCCTTCTGAAAGTAAACATAAGAAAAACGTTCTACTCCATATGAGTAGAACGTCTTCTCACTTTAATTCATATATTTTTTGGGACTTATTTATTTTGTGTCGTATTTAAAAAATTAATAAATTCATCTTCATTTACAGGCTTACTGTAGTAATAACCTTGAATTAGATAACATGCATTTTGTTGTAACACTGTTAATTGCTCCTTCGTTTCTACCCCTTCTGCTATTACTTTCATATTTAAAGTATGGGCTAACGAAATAATTGTTTGAATAATTTCATCTCCATCATTTGAAGTTCCAATTCTATTCACAAATTCTCTTGGAATTTTCAAAGTATCAATTGGATACAAGGGTAGATACGCTAATGAAGAATATCCTGTACCAAAATCATCAATTGATAAATGTACACCATATGATTTCAAGGCTTTTAACTTCGATAAAGTTTCTTTCTCATCTACCATGGCAATTCGCTCTGTTAATTCCAAATCAATCAAGTTAGCTGGTACTCCTATTTCTTCTATGGTAGAAATAATCGTTTGAATAAAATCTTTCTGTTCAAACTCTATAGCTGATAAATTTATCCCCATCTTTAGATTTGAAAAGCCCGCAGAATGCCATTCTTTCAGTTGTCGACACGCTTTCTGTAACGTCCACTTCCCAATTGAAATAATCTGCGACGTTTCTTCTGCTATAGGTATAAACTCAAAAGGAGAAATCAGCCCAAGCTCTGGATGTTGCCAACGTATTAAAGCCTCTACACCAATAACCTTACCTGCCTTACTATCAATTTGTGGTTGATACAATAAAAACAATTCATTATTTTCAATTGCATTTGGTAAATCCTGTTCTAATCGTAATCGACGAGTTACTTTTTGAGATAATGTCTCGTCATACATACAAACAGCATTGTTACCTTTTTCCTTTGCACTATACATAGCGATATCAGCGTGTTGTAAAAGTGTAGTAGTATTTATTCCTCCAAACGGATACACTGCTATTCCTATACTAAGAGATAAGTAAAAACTATGATGATTTACTACAAATGGTTCATCAGTTATACGAAATAGATTTTTACACAAATCCAATAGCTGTTGTTCCGTGTGGTTATGGACAATGATTGCAAACTCATCTCCACCTATTCTTGCTAGAGGAATAGGCGGTGACAGACATGTCCTAAAACGTTTAGCAACTTCTTTTAAAACCCTGTCACCAATCGAATGCCCCAGTGTATCATTAATAGTCTTAAAACGGTTTAGATCTATATACAAGAGGCCAAATTTATCCTTTGTTTTTTGTGCACGCTTAATGGATCTATCTAATTCTTGTTGAAAGAATATACGATTTCCAATCTCCGTCACCGTATCATGGAATGCAAGATAATTTATCTCTTCCTGTTGTTGTTTCATCCTCGTTATGTCTTTTACCATTACATAGCTCCCAAAGGCTTGTCCTTCTATCATAATAGGAACTATAGTGACATACCAAAAAAGTATATCCTTCTCATTGTTATTTTTCACACGTAACTGTAACGAAGATGAACTACATCGTTTCCCTTTCTTTATAGCCGATTCCAATTCAGATTTATCTTCATCTAAAAAAATAGAGAAA
>Ga0102589_1002544_pt1 | contig 20774 bp, 23 predicted proteins | sample AraplaMF_Col_mLB_FD_76858 | JGI IMG/M metagenome (GOLD analysis project Ga0102589, IMG submission 76858) | Arabidopsis root microbial communities from the University of North Carolina, USA - plate scrape MF_Col_mLB | ecosystem: Host-associated > Plants > Roots > Endosphere | place: USA... | reverse complement strand
GTAGGCGAAATTTTTACCCTTAGCGATGAGAGTGATCAGGAGCAGGAAGTTGAAGTGCTGGGAACGATGAATGTCGAAGGAGCAGAATACATTGCTGTCGGCTTTGTAGAGGACCTTCAAAAGGAAACAGATGAAGACATTGATATCTTCTTTTTAAGAGTAGAAGATGATGGTGAATTGTCATACATCGAGAGTGACAAGGAGTTTGAAAAAGTGTCTGCTGCGTTTGAGGAAATGATGGATGAGCAAGATTAATATTGGTTGGACAGAAGAGAGGGATAAATATATGCCCTCTCTTTGTGTATATATGGTTGAAAAATATTTCCTAAATGGCTAAATCAACGAATAAATCATCGCATAAAAATAGCGTTCTACCAATTGGTAGAACGCTATTTTACCGTATTTTATGACCCCGGAGAGGCTCGAACTCACGACCTCCACCCTGTCAAGGGAACCTTTCAGTTAACTGTAGAGGTTTAGGATCAGTAAAACTTATATGTATCAAGGCTCTCAAGTTATTATCTTCATTGAGAACCACTTCAATTAGAGTTTCTTACGGAAAATACTAAAGGAGTTATATTCATTGGTCAAGTACTTTTTGCAACAACCTCCACAGGGGAAATTTTTGAGTTGTACTTCTCAGGTGATTTGTAGCTTTCTATGTAGATAGTATATTTATATTGGTTTCTTGTACAATACGTACTATTAAAGATGAAATAAAGAATCTAGGTGAAGAGGTTAGATTCACCTTAACTATATATCCTTTTTCATTACCAACATCATTCCTAATGGAGAAACTTAGAAAAATGGTATAATTCTCCATGAACATAGTAGAAAGGATTTAAACAATGGGACAATTTCAAAGTAATTTTCAAGCGGCACAACAAATCGCTACGCAGATGAGAGTAGCTTCGGATACAATCCAAAGTGCGACAAATCGTTCTATAAAAAAGGCGACGCGTACTACGCTATCTGTTAACTCCAAAGCACAAGAAGCGAACCAACAAGTTTTAGATTTAACGAAACAATTTTCTGCCGCCTTTCAACAAGCGGTTGATAATATTCATTCGGTAGCTAACGAGTTTGAGAGAATGGATAACGAACTTCAACATACTTTTCGCTAATGTGACAACCTACGTAAAGTAAAACGATAGGAGGAAAAAGATGAGTCAAGATATTGAAGAACAAATCCATCAATTAAATCAAAAATTACAAAGTATATTCGAAGAACAGGATCGGAATCAATCTGCGATTCAAACACAGGAACAAGCGGAAACAGATTTTCACGAATGGAAAAGTCGAAGCAATCGTTTATTTAATCGAATTTTCGAAACTTGGCATGGGGATAAAGAGTTATCTCATTTTTTTATGAATATGCGTCAAGAAGCAGGGCACATTGAGCGAAAACTTACATTCGAATTGGAAAACCAAAAAGAAACGTTGCTTAAAGAAAGACGAGACCTTAGTGATTTAGAAAACGACCTTTCCTATCAGCAACAACAATTAGCAAGGGAGGTCAATGCATGAGTTTAAATATGTATTTGGGAGAAGTACAAAGCCAAACTCAAAGCATGAACGCTGTATGTACCGCTACCATTCAAGGTATGGAACAAGCCATTCAGTCGATTGACGCTTTTGCAATTGATACTGTTTTACAAGGGCAGACTTATGATAGTGCGAAAGCATTTTTTGTACAAACCTTTCGTCCTTTAGCACAGGGAATCATTTACTTATGTGAAGAATTAATCCGTCAGAATGATGCCTTTCCAAGTCAATTTCAATCAAAGGTAGCTTCAACTGATGTAATTGAACAAGAAATATTAGAACAAATTCAAGAAATTGATCGAATGAAAGCAAGTATGGAAGCCATCATTCAAACTATACCAATTCCAGGTATGGACGCTATGGCGAATCTTTTCACTGCTATGAGGAAAAAACTGCAAGAAAAGTTAGATCACCTGTATGAGTTTAACCAAACATCTAGTAATAATTATAGTACAGCAATTCAATTAGCCGCTAGCATTGCGACGGGTTTGGCTGAAGTCCAAAGTGGGAAAGGTTTTAGTCCTGTAAGTGGTACATTTAGTACACAAGGATTGAATATGGAGTGGACAACCTCTATTCAATCGATTACAGAAGAAAGGGCACGTCAGGCTGAAAACCATCTAAAGAGTAGTTCAATTGAAGAAGGGGCAATGTGTGGTAAGTTACCTGAAAAATCTACTTTCCGAAAAGTTATAGATGGCACTATAGAAGGTGCAGGAGAAGCAATTGGAGACACCATAGAAGGATTTAAAGCGCTTGGTAAGCGGGAAACGTGGGAAATGCTGCGTTGCATCCTATTGATACCCTCAGTACCATGTATAATGTAGTGTCAGACTCATTTATTAATGATGTAATAAATGGAGATGCTGAAAGTCGTGCGAAATGGGGAAGTTATGCTTTAACACAAGTTGCAGTAGGTGTTATTGGCGATAAAGGATTAAGTAAAGCAAGTAAATTGGGTAAAGTGACAACTAAAATAGCAAAAGATAAAATTCCAGAAGTTATTTCTCATACTATTGGTAATTTACAAATGGGGGATCGTTTTGCTTTTGCTGGTGGAAATAATATACGTTCTAGATTTGCTATACCTGATTTTAAACAAACTGAAGAAAAACTATCCACTTATCAGTTCGCTAATTCTGGTGGAAGAAACCATACTCCATCACTCTCTAATAGACAAATCATGTCTAGCTTAAGAGGAACAGAAAAATTCACGAGAAGAGGACTTAAGCATATTCTAGAGGGTGAAATAAATGGCATTGGTAAAGCAGTTGGCTATCACACTGAAGCATTAGAGAATACACCAGGAAAAATAGTTGCGGGAACAGAAAGAACAGTAAATAATCAGGGAGTATATAAAGCTAAGGTAGAAGTAAATGGAGTCCCTAAGACTGCAAATAGGGGATACTCTACATTTTTCCCTAAAGATTGGAGTCCACAGAAAATTGTAGATAATATAAATGAAGCATACAATAATAAAAGACTTGTAATCGATAATACATATAAAGGAGTAGGTCTAGACGGTATAGAAATTATCATGTATATAGCTGACAACGGGAAAATTATCTCTGCTTTCCCAAAAGAATAAATTCTATTTTTAATATAAGGGAGTATGATAGAAATGAAATATAAATATACTTTTGAAGTGCTTGATGATGAAATATTAATCATGAGGGTACCAAAGGAAATTAAACTTGTTGGAACCTTTTTATATGTTGAAGTTTCTGCATTTGGAGATTGGATTTTAGAAGAGATACATAGTGTTTTAAACGGGGAAAAGGATTATGGAGAAGTAAATGGCAACATTTGTGGTTTAGAAATTCGAAGAGATACAACTATTGTCCTAGACAATTTAGCTGAAGATGGTAAAGGTGAATTTTGTGAGATAGAAACGGTTGAATTAGTACATTTAATTAATATTTGGCTGGACAAACAAAAAGAGTTTAAAAAAGAGAAAACACAGGAGTAAAATAATTTAAAAGGCTGACTTCATACAGAAGTCAGCCTTTTAAATTATTTTACATACCACATACTATCTATAGCACGGATTTTCCAGACACCCGGCGAACCAAAATCCCGAAAACCTCCCCCTCGATAAATTCACTTTTGTGTATAACGAATCAGGCCTGCATCTTAAACAAGAGAAGCCGATTAGAATAACTTCTAGGTCACTATATAAGTGATTTAAAGGTATTCTAATTGGCTTTTTATTACTCGTAGGACACTCACAGGTAATGTTCCGAGGTGTGTTAAATAGGTAAACTCCAACCTCGATGCGATCCTTTTTAGCTAAACTCATATCAGAACTATATAGTAACCAATGTAGTGATAGCTCTATGTTGTGTAAATCTGAGGTAGCCAGCTCTGTAGTATACTCCAAGATTACATAAAACGATAAATAAGTGTAATCATTTAACTAGGGAAGCAAACCTTACCGTTAAGCCTTTTGTATGTTACATAAAGTTATTACATAAAAGATTACATAAAACATTTACACTTAGTGATCTCTCATGTTACATTAAAAGTACAATAAATGTAAGGGGGAGAAACCTGATGAGAATCGCTTATGCTAGGGTTTCAACTGATGAGCAGTTACTTGATAGACAACTGGAAGCACTCAATAAGTATGGCTATGATAGATTAATCCAAGAGAAATATACAGGAACTAAAAAAGATCGAGCAGGACTAACCCAGCTCATGGATACAGTACGAGAAGGTGATACCGTTATTGTAGAAGCTATTAGCAGACTAGGGAGAAACACTCTTGATATCCTTACAACTGTTGAGGAGTTAAATAATATGGGTGTTACTTTCATATCATTAAAGGAAAATATGGATACTTCAACGCCGACTGGAAAAGCTATGTTCTCTATGATGGCAGTAATTAGTCAACTTGAAAGGGACTTAATAGCAGAACGAACAAAAGAAGGACTGGCAAGCGCAAAGAAACGGGGAGTTAAACTAGGTAGACCTCAACTCGATAATGACAAAATAAGGGTAGCTTTACAGATGTATGACTCTGGAGAATATTCCATCAAGGACATTGTTAGTCAAGTGGGGATATCTCAAGGTAAGCTATATAAAGAGATTAATAAGAGAAAATTACAAGAAGGAACTACGAGATAGGTGACAATTAAGTTGCTACCTCGCTGTTTCTTTTTTTGTTTGTATGCGAGTACGGACAATGTAGCTGCACCTCATAGTGGTAGGTATTGGCTACACAAGTACTGCTCATTAGACTACTTCTGAGAAGGTGACAAGTTGTCACTCTCTACTAGAGCTACACCTCTGTAGTGATCCTGCTGGCACATACCAATAGTTATACTCCTGTAGCTGTACCTTTATAGTGATACCACACGAGAGCGTACCATGTAGTTATACCATGAGAGAACGACACTATGTAGTCATCTTAGAAGGTAACAACATTTTACCATCTCATATGTATGTACTTGTGAGGTGAAACCTTGTGAAGGCTTGCCTCGTTAGTCCAGCTCGTGGAGAGGATCGTGTGAGGTTAAGGTTATTGGGAAAGGTTTGAGTATCGCCTCATCAGGTGCTCACCAGTTACCCATTCCACAAGGTTAATCTATATCCGGTTTGTTAAATATATAAATATCATAACATCCAGGTATGTATATATATTCGATAGTAGCCATATTTAGAAAGTATACCTATGAGTAAATTATATCGTATTTACTGAATGTGATTACAGAGGAGTACAACCAGTTAGTTTTTACCTCGTTAGCCGCCATTTGAGGGGGAACCTCTTGAGTTTTCACCTACCTTGCTTACCACCTAGAGTTATAGCTTATAAATTGAATTTTAGAGTTAAAAATTTTTTAGAACTAAATTTTCGAGTAAAACTTTGGTGATTAAAACAGGGAGGAGGAAGCATGGTAGAACACACCTCAGGGGATTTGTATAGTTTTGCCTACTGAATACCAGCTCAAGGGAAGACTAAAAAAGTTGTAGCCTCACAGTATCCTATACAGGAAACTAGAAGTTAAAGCTTATTGGTTGATCTAATTTAGTTAGTGTTCGTAAATAAAGATAAATAACTTACGAGCTGGCGCTCTTAGGTTAACCTAATTAGTGACTCTTAGGTGTATCTAATTAGTAATACTCAGTAAACGAAAATAAAAAAGAACTACTGAGGTGACCAAGTTAGTTAAACTAAAGGATTTCGTCTCGTAAGATATTTGAAATATTTTATATATACGAGATGGGAATAAATTAGGATTAACTCCACAAGTAAGGCTAGTCGATTCTCGACAAGAAGTAACCTTGTGAATTTACCTTAAAGGCTTTCCTCCTCAGATATTTTATTTTTTTGTTTGAGGAAGTACGATCTACTTTAGTTGAACCCATATAAATTACATATGAGTAAAACTTGGAGCTGTGCTGATGAGTAAACTGTATGGTTTGCTTAGTTGGTATAGCTCTTTTTGTTTGCTACTTGAGATGGGATTAAGGAGGGGGAGTCGAATTAGGTACCACGAGATAGCTATGTAGTCTATAAGAATAAAGAAGGTTTTTCTGATTGAAATAGGGTTAAACCTTAGAGCTGCAAGGGATTGGTCTACTTTGAATCGACGCATTTTTTTTTCGCGTATTTGAAGAATCGACGCATTTTTTTTACATAATTAACTAGGTTAACTAATTTAATAAAGCTTTAATGCTACTATGGAAGATATTTATTTTCGTAAAATAAAACCAAATTGAATTGTTGAGAACATCCAAAGAAAATACATGAAGTTGTCCAAAAAAGAACTTGTACAACGCCTGAACCTTGCAGAAAATAATTCAAAATGGGTAGCGAAATATTTCGGAATTTTTAAGAGGTGATACAGGTAAAGTATCACCTCTTATTCAATTAAATGGCCCTTTTGTTGAATAAAAACCTCCAAATAATACCGGATATTTATATTATTTTTGTATGAGATTTTGAAGAAATGTACTTAAACTATAGAAGCAGTTTAATTTAAGTACAATACTTCACAAAGGTCGGTTCCTAATTAATTTCCATAGTTATACCATAAGGAAAAAGCACATAACATGGAGTAGTGACTAAAAAGGAAGGAGTGAATAAAACTTGGATGAAAAATTCTATGATCCAAACTTCCCTGTAAAACGTCGGGATGAATTACTTAAACAATTAGAGAAAATTAGTAAGGATAAGGGACTTTCATTTTCTTTTACGACTTCTTCGTATTCTTCAGACCCACGGTGGAGTAACTGGAACGATACTTTTACTGACCATGGCCACTGGTATAAAACATGGGGAAATTCTATATGACAGTTAATTTAATTGTCATTCAGCCTTCTTCGCTTTGTAATCTGAATTGTAGTTATTGCTATGTTCCCGAAAGACAAAATTCAATGATCATTGAAGATTCTACACTGGAAAATATATTTTCAAAAACTCTAAGCAGCACGATTGTTAGTGACCATATCGAGTATCTATGGCATGCAGGAGAACCTTTAACAGTAGGAATATCCTTTTATGAGAAAATAATCGATTATATTAAGAAGTATAATATTGAAAATCGGAAAGTGATCAATTCCGTTCAAACGAATGGCACTTTACTATCAGCAAAATGGTGTGAATTTTTTAAAGAGAACCATTTTAAAATTGGTATAAGTATGGATGGTCCTGAATTTCTACATAACCAAAATCGTAAGGATTGGTCTGGTAAAGGGAGTCATCATATAGCCATGCGCGGTGTCAATCTTTTAAAAGAGTACGGACTTGATTTTGGAGCAATATGTGTTCTTACTAAAGAAAGTCTCCATTATCCGGAGGAAATTTTTTATTTTTTTTATGAAAATGACTTTAAATGGGTCGGATTTAATGTAGAAGAAATTGAAAATAGTAACCATTCAACATCTCTTAACTCCGAAAAATTGGAAAATATTACTCGGATGTATAATTCTTTTATGTCACGTCTTTTTGACTTATGGCAACAACATCGTGATAAAATCACGATTCGAGAATTTCAAAATATGTGCTCTGCTATAAATATCAAACTCAAAGACCGTCATTTTTATTGTGTTCCTGACGAAATACAAAAGCTGCGTATCGTTACGATTCAAAAGAATGGTAGTATTACAACGAATTCTCCTGAATTTGCGGGTAGCAGCAATAAAGAACTTAATAATTTTATAGTTGGAAATATAAACAGTCTGGATTCTTTCGAGCATATTATAAACAATGATATTTATTTGAAACTACAAGTTGAAATTGAAAATGGCGTTAAGAACTGCGCTGATACATGTCTTTATTTTGATTTATGTGGGGGTGGATCTCCTTCAAACAAATACTTTGAGAATGGTTCCATCTCTAGTACAGAAACAATCACTTGCATCCTTCACAAGCAAATACTCGCTTCTGTTGTCATCAATAAGTTGTCGGAATGATCATTTATCCATGATTCCGGGAGACTTTTGATTTTAAAAACGAAAATGTAATGAGGTCATATGTTGTACAAAAAGGATAGATGAACAGGGATTAAACCTGCTTGCATCTATCCTTTTCTTTTTACCCTATATAATATGTGACATTATAATTGAATACTTAATTATAGGGTTTTGTAATTATCTTCCTGACTTTTAATAAAAAAATCAGAACGGGGTTATACGTGTTATAGGTTTTAAAACTAAATAACTTTATTATCATTTTACACAGTCATCTTCGTAACTTTTCGGCTATCGAGGTGTAAGATCCTCGGTTTGAACGAGTTTTTTCTATTAAATATTAGTGCAGTATTACCTCAGCAGACCAATCGTAAAAAATGACTATAAGGTTGTTTCTTTTTAGTTCAGACAACTCTATAATCGTTTATATTGGGAGGTGACATAAAGTGATTCCTGTCTTGGAATATGAAGATTTGTGGGGCACTACCTTAAAAGTTGAATATACATTAGGTTCAATAAACTTTTTTATTACTGATGAGTATAGGAGACTTATTCATCTTGTATTCTTAGAAAGGGACGCTCATAAATTTATAAGTATTCTACATGGTAATAAATCTATGGATCTTATAGATGACGAGGGAAAAATGATGAAATTTCAAGCGTTAAATGATGGTTGTTTTGGGATTTCTATAGTATCTAAGAAGACAAGAGGTGGATTTCGATTTAATAAGATTCAAACTCAAGGGTTAATAAATTGTTTTCAAAGTATATGTGATTTATAAGTATGACTGAGGTGACATCTAGAAAGGGATTCAATGCGGTACTTGTTCTGGATTTTATAAATAAACATTAAAATGAGAAAGGGAGTTTTAACTATGAAGAAAGTAAAATCGGTAGCGTTTAACATAGCAGATCCTATGGAGTTTGACCTATATCACTACGCAGCTAAGCAGCAGTATTTTAGCACTTACATAAAAAGATTAATCCAAAGAGATATGGAAGATGGAAAGAGAATCATGCTTGAGATGGAACAAGCTAACGAGATCTACTCGAAGAAAAACTAAGGAGCTTACCTATAGAGGTGGGCTCTTTTTTATACTCGAAAGAATCAGACAAGCATAATCCCGTCCTAAATTTAGAACGGGGTTAAAAATATAGTTGTTTAATTTTTGATGTAAACGGCTCACGGGAATGTGATTCCGCGAATTGTACGAAGCATCGCGGCAACCTCATTAACCATACTGTGGGTCTTTTCAATAGTGTTACAACTAGCCATTGTAATTTCTAAGAATATTTCATTTTCCATAGGAAAATGGGTAACGTAAAGCATGCAATCGTCTTTATAACCTACTACCCAACCTTTTTGAGGATAAACTGTTGGTGGAAAATGAAAATGAGGAGAATCACTTCTACTAACATTAGAAAATCCCATTTTTTCCAAGTTACCTGCAATAATACTCCGCACTCTGCCAACTTTTGTTTTACCAGAAAGTAATTGCCCAGATACTCCCGCCGAGGAGGGGGACGAACCGAAGCTACCAACATGCCGAGTCGAGATATACGTGATTAATGGTACTGCCATAGAATTCCCTCCTAGTTAATCAATAATATAGCTTGGATATTCTATTCGCCGGGCTATAAGCTCAACAGCATGAACCACACTTTGGGCATCTTCTAGAGTGTTTCCAGAACCAACCATAATTTGATAGTATCGATTTGGTCCTGAAACCATAAAAAATTGTATTATGACAGTAGCACCGTTTGTTTCGCTTTCACCAATAACACCTTGTTGATAAAAATTTACATTTGTAAATCTTGAACGCATCATCTCGTCTACAATCAACTGCTTAAATTTCATAAGGTCATGAAGTATAGGTCGTTGATATCCTTGAGGATATACTACCGGCATAAAATTCCCCCCATTAGAGTTTCAACTTTTCAATTGAATATATTCGATATGAAAGTACTTTATGTATGGATATGGCGTATTAGCCCATCCCTTTTGTTCAAGTAACAGGTGGTTTTCTTGAATGTGATTTGTATATTGATTTTCAACAATCGGGCGCTTTAATTCTAAGGTACAGCAAAGAAGATCCTTAGAGGGCTATTAGAAAAAACTGCTTAGGTGAGGGGGCACGATTCGCTCAGTCCTTACCGAAGGAGGTACTCAAGAGAAAGAGTACATCAACGAGGGGAACTTGAATCGCTTAATTATAAAGTCAAAACTACCTAGTGCATAACGCTTCGAAAGATGGGTATTTAATGAAGTACTACCAAGCTTACGACAAAATAAAGGTTATGTAGTTGAGACTAGCGAGACTGAGTTTATCGAGAAACACTTTACAGGGTTATCTGATAATCTAAAGAGAATGATGGTTATGGAGTTAAATGAGAATAAAAAGAAGTTACACGAAGAGATTAAGCAAAAGAACGATATCATCTCAGTATTACAGCCAAAAACAAACTTCTGAGTACATAATTCTTGAGTATAAGGGAGATCAATCGGTTAGTGGTGTCATGTTAATGTTCGAAGATGATATGTTAACTGGAAAAGATAAATACGAATTTGAGAAGGAGAGCCAATAGGTTCTCTTTTTTTTGCATTCTCGAGTGAACCACGAGGTGTGACTTTTAGGTTACCGCTGTTGAATTTCAATTACCGTATTTAGATTACTAATTCAAAACAGTAGAGCGACACGAGACAGCAACCTCAAAAGTTTTTCTCATATAGTTTCGCTCAGAGACCACTTAACGTTTCAAACACCTAAAGGCAATACATGAGTAAAACTATTCGAAAAGTTTTCAATAAGTATAAAACCAGTAGTACCAAAGGTTTGGCGATTCATGAGTCGGACGCAGAGGGTAAGTTCGACAGGGAATGACTTGAAAAATGTGACACTTGTAGTGATTACTGTATGAGGACAAAATTTAAGAGTTTTGTCACAGTTTTTCTATTTATATATATGAAGGACCAGAAAGAGAAAAAGCTATATCTCACAATATAGTATTCTCTGATATGCAACTCTTCTGGTAACTACAGTTATGAAGGGGAAAAATGAGGAAAATTATTTTCCTCCAAAGAATGCTAACTCTTTTGTCACACAAGACTCATATTAGTTTATGTAAGGTGAATTTAAGAGTCTTGTAACACTTTCCGTACATCTTTTATGAGGACAAAAATTTAAGAGTTTTGTCACAGTTTTGCTATCTACACTTATGAGGGCACAAAAAAAGACTTTTTCTAATTTAATGCTTCGAGGTGGATTCTAACTAGCTTATAAATAAATTATTTGTAGGTTGGTAGAGTTCATCTCTAGGGATATATTGAGTTGCTTCTTATTAGCGGATGCTGATTGAGGTTTATCACCTTTCTTCCTCATGAGTTCGCTGTGAAGCTTTTTGTTGTAAGTTACCTCCATTGCTTGGTTAGTCAGTTCGATCCCCCTTGAGCTGGCTCCCTTTTTGGAGAGTAGTTGGTAAACAAGCGAAACTAAACAAATTAACAACAAATAATATATAGGAGGCTACGAGATGGGATTCTATGTAGATATCAAAAGATTAACTTGCAAGAGAGGAATCACATTAGATCAACTCAGTGATAAAACAGGGATTCACAAGGCTAATCTTAGTAGAATGGCTTACGGAGAACCTGTAACAATGAGAACGGTCAATAAGATTGCTATAGCGTTAAACATTAAAGAAGCTAATGAATTGCTAACATTTAGAAAAGAAGAATACTAAAAAAGGGAAAGCAGGGAGGAGAAAACTAAATGGTTACTACAGAAATGACAGGTAAAGAATTAGTCGAAGCAGGATATGAACTTGTGAGTCTAGCTCAAAAGGAAGCCCGAAAGAAATACCTAAATAGTATGAGCCAACGAGATGGGAGACATTTTATCATGATGAAACGAGATAATTTCAAAGTAATCAAAGAGAATTTAACTTTACAGCAGCATGGAGTATTACTTTATTTAGCAACTTGTATGAAAATTAATCGAGGTGGGAAATTGTTCACTGAGAAAGGTGATCTACTAACAGTTAAACACTTGGTAGCAAGCTTAGATAAAACACGTTCTCAAGTTAATAAAACCCTATCAGAATTAGAATCTAATGGATTAATCACTCGTGAGACGGTAGGGAAAACAACTTATGTAAATATGACTGACGCAGTATTTGTTTGTGAGAAATTAAAAGAGGAATACAAGGTAGTTAAAATCTTCAAAGCTCACCTACAAGAGAAAGCAAAGTCTATCTCGTTAAATGCTCTAGGGTTGTTTGGAATGATGCTTTCTTATATGAGTTGGAATACTAACTTAATTGTTGAGAATCCTGATGAGGAAGAAACTAGTAGGATTGTACTCTTAAAGCGTAAGCACCTAGAGGGGTTGCTTGGACTGTCTCGGCCTACTGTTAAAAAGTTAATGGACGAGTTAGGGAAGAATCGCTTGATTGTAGAGATTAAGTCGGTCACAGAAGCTATCTGTTTAGATCCTAAAGCAGTAAGTCGTCAAGCTAAAAAGATTACTTTGGAGGAACTACTGGATAATATCGAGAAAGCCTCCTTCTCTAAAGATAACTTCAAGAAATAAAACTACAGAATTCATCACCGTAACATTACCACAGAGAAATTTCAAAAGTAAAACCCTAATAGTATCACCTTAAGGGAAAAACAAAGGAGATAAATCATGATGAATAACTTACTAGTGTTTGACCATGAAGAATTAGGACAAGTTAGAAGTATCAAACAAGGAGAAGAAATTTACTTTGTAGCTAAAGATGTATCAGACATTTTAGAGTTTAGGGACGCATACACCGCTACTAGAGGGCTGGACGATGATGAAAAGCTCTTACACACAATTTATGTAGCAGGTCAAAACAGAGAAGTAACACTTATTAACGAGTCAGGTCTCTACGGTTTAATTCTAACGAGTCGCAAGCCACAAGCTAAAGCCTTTAAGAAATGGATTACCAGTGAGGTGCTACCTAGTATCCGTAAAGATGGTGGCTATCTTGTAACAACTGAGGAAGATGATGAACAAGCTATCATGGCTAAAGCGTTATTGCTAGCTCAGAGAACACTCGAAAGAAAGAATGTACAACTTAAGCAAGCTGAGGAGACTATTAAGATACAAGTTCCAAAGGTTGAATACACTGACAAGGTTCTTTCCACAGAAGGATACTACACAGCAACCGAGGTAGCAAAGATATTTGGTATGCGATCACCTCAAGGGTTGTATAACAAGTTAGTGGATAAGAAAATTATCTATAAGAGCAGAAAAAAGAATTACCTCCACAAAGCAGAGTATTCATTCCTAAGAGATGAGAATTACATCAGATACCAAACTACAGCGTTCGGACTTCAAATGTTGTTCTCCGAGTTGGGACGCTATTGGATTGCTCAACAGTTAGGAATTATTACTCAGTAATCCCCACGTAGTACAACTTCTAAAATATTAATCCTCATAATTCCCCATGAGGTGGCGAACCCAAACTAATTAAAACTAAGGAGATGTGATCATTTATGGTAAACAAATTATTCGGCTCAAACAAAAAGGTTAAAACTGTAGAGGCTGCACAGAGCGATTTAAATAAAGTTGATGAGCTAGTTGTTTCCTTGGAAACTAAACGGAATGAGCTACAAAGTACTATCTCTAAAATCAACAATGCTATGAATATCATCGAGGCAACTATTCTGATTGACCCTAGCAACGCAAACTTAAATACAAAAGCAAAAGGTGAGAAGCAACTAGGGGAGTTAAACAACGAGGTTCAATCAGTGCAAGCTGAGCTAGATAAAGCTAGAGAACAACGCCAGGAAGCACAGCAAGCCTACGTACACTCAAAAGGTGAGCAAGTGAAGAAAGAACATATTGAGGCTTCTGCTAAGGATAAAGCTACTTATCACTTATCAGACTTTGCAGAGCGACTAGGTAAAGATTGCTTTGCAGGTAAAGGCTACGAGGATTTAGGCTTGGCATTCGGCTTTGGAGAAACTAAGTCATTCCATCCAGATAGTGAAGAGTTCAAGTACATTCAGGAGTTAGGTAAAGAGATTAATAGCGAGTCAGATAAGAAAGGTGAGGCGATTGTTATTGAAGCTCTACAAGCAATGTTGACCGTCCTCAATAAGCATGGCATTGAGTTAACTGAGAAGGGTAACAGCTTAATGAAACACTTTAAAGCAGAAACTAACAAATAATAACTGACAGCAACTCTGCCTTGCTGGTGGCACTGGTGAGGCAGGCAATCTATTAAACTACAGAGGTGAAAACACATGAGTTACAAACGACACGAATTGAATTTAATCGAGTCCTTTTCAGAAGGTATTAAACAAGGTGAAGACCTAGTGAAAGACGCTGAATTGTTCTCGGTAGGCACTCACAGAGGTCAAAAGTATGAGGTAGTAGATCTACAGAGGTTAGCCAATAATTTTAATGCTGAGGAGCAGATACCTATTCAGTTAGATCACTCAGAGTCAATCAAGGATACTGTAGGCTTTCTTGAAGAGGTAAAAGTTCAAGGGGATAAGCTTATTGGCAAACTGCGAGTAATCGATGAGTTCACTAAAGAACGTATCTCCAAAAAGTTAATGAAGAAACTCTCTATCTCATTCTACACAAACAATGAAGGTAAACCTGAGAAGATACGTGAGGTTCCTCTAGTGGCCTTCCCTCAAGTTAAAACCGCTCAACTATTCCATGAGAACGGCAACTCGATAGCTGATCTACAGCGTAAAGCTGATATTCTCTCACGAGAAGCAAATCTACTATTACAATACTCAGAGATACGAAATAAGGCTCAACGATTGGAGTTAGGGCTAAAACAGTTAACTAAGGAATTCAATAAGCGAGAAGCACCTAAGAAGCCGACAACTCGTGAGATTGAAGCTGCCAAGAAGGCTCAAGAAGAATTTGACAAGTTCTATGCAGAATACACAAGTAATCTACATTGGAGTAACTAACGAGGTGATACTAATGAATAAACCAGCACCAAGAAAAGGAGCTAGACCATCTAAATTAGATGATCCAAGACTGAAAGCTTTAGCTGAGAAGGTTGCGGTTGCCAAGGAGAAAGACAATCAGGAAGCTCTCAAGAAACTCCGTAGCCAGCTCAAGAAGGAACCGACTATATGCGGTGCTATCAAGGGTGACGGTAGGTTGTGCCTGAGAAAGCCACACATTAAAGAGGATGGTTCTACTAATGGAAAATGTCCGTTCCATGGCGGTAAGTCTACCGGGCAAAAAACTGAGGAGGGGAGGAAGAAAGCTATGGCAAATTTAAACCCCAGAGCTAACCTTATTCACGGAGCTTACTCAAAAGAATTCAAAGAGATGCTATCTCAAGGGGAGACTGACTTGTACAACGGGTTAATGGATTACTACATTGAAAACTATGAGGTCGATCCGTTTAACCTTGTACTCGTAGACCGATTTGCTATCAATACTGTTAAATCTATGAGAATGGACTCTAAGGACTTCTTGCGAGATAGCAAAGCTTACAACGATACTGAGGTAAAACTTATCCGTTTCGCTGAGTCCCTAGGATTGAACCAAAAGTTTAAGCAATCTAAGGAACATAAAGATAACGCTAGTAAAGTAGATCTTAATGCGTTATTTGACATGGGAAATGAACAGTAAGTAAATATATGAGATGGCGACCCACTAGGCACACTTTGCAGGTAGAAAAACAGTCGTCCTCAGTGTTAAATCCTAGGAAATTAGTGAATTTGACTACAAGAGAGAAGCTTTCAAGCCTCACAATAAATACAAACAAGCTACTAAGCGAGCTTAAGGAGGAGATGCTTATGAGCAGACACATTACTTACCTAGCTCTGAGGAGGATATCGATTCTGTGAAGCAAAAGCTACTTAGCGTGTATTCTAACATATTTAACTCTATAGTTATCCCGCTCAGATTAACTGTAAGTGAAGTAACTGAGCTAGAATACCAAGGAGGCCAAGCTGAGGAGAAAGCCAATTTACGTCTCCTAGAGAGTGAGTATGGAGAGTTGTAATGCTAAAGAGGAGAGCCTAAAAGGTTGCTCCTTTCTTTGTGTGCATGTGATCTTGGGGAAATAAGGTTTGTAGCTAAGGAGTTATATTTAAAAATATTTTATTCTGAATATTCTTGAGAAATAGAAATATAGCCTTTTTTGTTTATTCAAATTTTGCTATTGTTTATTATAGGGAGTTTTTATATAAAAAGGATGAGGAGGTTATTTATGAACGTTCAAACAAAGGGGAATGAGCAAGTAATCCAATTATTAAACGAATGGTATTTAGAGATTCGCTCGAGACATTTAGATAAAGCAAGGGATTTAAAATTAAAAGTGGAGGCGAAAGTTAATGAGGTTAAAGACAACTCAGAGTTATTGCAGCATTACTTACTTCTCGATTTTCGATACAATTACTTAATTGATAACTTGAGAGTATCTAAAGATAGTTTTGATGAAATCGACCTTTATGGTGTACCAACAAATAGCTCGCTAGCGTACTATTATCATTTTTTTAAAGCTATCCACTCTAATGCAATTGGTGAATATACTTTAGCTAAAGAGCACTATGAGAAAGCTGAATCTCTTCTAAGGAATATTTCTGATGAACTTGAACATGCAGAGTTTTACTATAAATTAGCTACATTCCGTTATCATGTTTATCAAGCGCTGTTAGCAATTACTCATGTAACGAAAGCTAAAGAGATATTCTCTAAACATGATGGCAATGAGTTAAATCTTGCTTTTTGTAATAACCTTTATGGACTAGCTTGTGTTCATTTAAGAGAATGGGAATTGGCTGAGGAGCATTTGACTTCTGCAATGAATACTTTTCAAAAGATAGAGGAAGAGCACTTTATCCTTATGGTTCGCCAAAATCTAGGTTTAATGTATGCAAGTCAAAACCTCTCTTCATTGGCTATTCGTTATTTATCTGAAGTTAATGAAAAAATGCCAACGAATTACAGAGCTCTATTTGTTGAAGCTAGAGAGCAATTTAAATTAGGTCAAACAGAAATTGCTTTGGAGCTTATCGAAAAAGGTTTAACAATATGTAAACAACTAGAAAACAATGAGTATCAGTACCGATTGATAATTTTAAAATCTATGGTTCAAAATATACCAGCTCAAGAGTTAGAAAAAGTAGTTTTAGCAGGAATGGATTACTTTAAAAGAGAACAACTATGGGAGTATGTTCAAGAGTATACTGAAGTAGTGGCTGTGCAGTACCACAATGAAGGTAACTTTGAACAAGGAAGTAAGTACTTTTATTTAAGTTATGAAGCTAAAAAAGAAGTTCACAAGAAGGAGGCACTAAAATGAAGAAAGTGATACTTGGTTTAATGGGAATTGTAACAATTTTGACGCTAACACTTGGAGTATATACTACAGTAGATGAGCAGCAAACTACTACCCTAGTGAAAACTATGGCAGATGGAAACACTGGAGGTTGATCTCTTTAATAAAGAATTAACAGAAGCAGGGAGAAATCCTTGCTTTATTTTTGTGCAAAATCAGAAGAGGAGTATCATTAAATTAGGATATCCGAGGGGGATTACTGTAGGTGAACGCTCCTTTGCTTTTGTTTGGTTTTCGGTTAATCTGTTAACTTCTTGCCAGCGTACATGTGAGTTAGCATTTTATCGATCTTATCCGCTTTGTCTATTGTATGTATCTTGTTGAGTTGAATAAAAGCGGTATAAAACCTTTTAGCGTCCTCAATTGTATCTAGTTCATAGAAGTCTTTGACTTTACCGTAAAACTTTTGTTGTTTACTTTCCAATGGCTCACCTCGTTTCCTTAGTGGCTTGAGTAGATCATAATCTAAAGGTTCTAGAACCATCAATAGATAATTGGAAAGTTTTTTAATTTATTTTCATAAGAATGATAAAATAGACGAAATTTTATTAGAGACATCTATAAGTTTGACTGTGGAGTTTTCTTTTGGTTGGATACAAATCGGTTGCTCTCATAAAGCGTCTTATAAGTCAATGTGAGAGGTTGTTCTCTCTGGTGTGGCATTCCAGCAGACAATGAAACGAGTACAAATATCCTTAGAAGCCGTACAAGCTCGAACAAGAACCTGATAGTTTACCACCCTTAGCATGCAATCAAGAATATACTTAATAGCACCACCTCAAGGGTTAATGCTGAGAAGGACAGAAACCAGTTGCTAGGGATTATTACTTATCAGTAATAACAATGTGTGAAACGCTAGTGACTCGATAGAGGGCGCTCTTCAGGTTAACCTTGTAGGAAATCAAACAGCTCACACTTAAGCCTTCTTTGCCCAACAGACATCATCTTTGCGAGAACGCCAAACAAGTAGCCTTTGAAGCCTTTTCTAATTTTGTTCATCTTCAGAGCAAATACAGATTGTTTAAATGCTGAGATTGCTATCTCGGTTGTATCAACTAAATCAGGTGCATACTTGTAAGCTGCCAATTTAACTTTTCCCCACATAGCATAGATTTCCTTAGCTGTATAAAAGAAAGGGGATACTGTATTGATAAATTCCATCGGTACACATGAGTTAGTCAAATAAGATACATCTAACTCGTCGATATTAACAGATGCGCTATTACGTATCTTTAATTCTTTAGAGCTTTTAGCTTTAAGTGTAATGGCTTCTTCTTCGTGAGATGGCTCCTCAAGTTGCTCAAGAGTAGGCTCAGCAACTTCTTTGCAAGATGCCAACGCATGGTGACGCTCGAAAGGATTAATTACACAGATAAACGCTGAGTAGCCACCACTAACAGGTTTAAACTGCTCAATACGAGTAATGATTCCTAATTCGCTGAAACGTTTGAGGGCACGCTGAACAGTACGCTTAGAGTATCCTGTTAGGTCTGCTAATGTATTATTCTTCAGGTAGCTAACTCCAACGAACTTACATGAGTAGTTTGATAGCTTTAGAAGTATCACTCGTTCGCTGTCCTTTAAATTATATTCCTTAAGAGTGCGATCAATAGTTTTGTCCATCTCAGCAACAGACTGAAAGCTTTCATATTGTCTTAATTTCTTCATGCTCTTTTCCTCCTATGTAATTAAGAAGGAACACCCCTTGAGCTAGTACCAATGAGCATGATACAATAGCAAACAAGGAAGCTCCTTCGAGTTTCTTTAGTAGCTGTAGAGAACCCTGTTCGGTCGCCAAACTAGCAGGGTTCTCTTTTTATTTGTCTTAAATCTCAAGTGAATTAAGTGGATTGAACTTATCGTTTTGCTCTCTCAAGGCTGTTCCCCAAAGAGAAAGATACCTCTCAGTCATTCTCAAATTGCTATGTCTTAGCATTCTTTGGAGAGTAAAAACGTCCATTCCAGCCATTAAGCAACGATGAGCAAAAGTATGACGAAAAGTATGAGCTGATAAGCGAACATCTGAGAAGTTCATTACTTGTTTGAGTCTTTTAAATATGAGCTTCACTGAGTTAGGACTCATCTGTTTCCCTTCTCGTGTGGTGAACACGTACTCGGGTAACCTGCCTAGTTCACGCTCCATGAACACTTTGTACTCACAAAACTCCTTTACAAGCTTGTTTGTAAGAGGGACAGTTTGTTGCTTGCGAGCTTTACCGAATAGGGTTACTGTTTGGTTTACTAAGTCCAACTCACTCCAGCGGATATTAATAAGCTCACCAAGCCTTGAGCCAGTTCCTAAAAGGAAGATAATAATGGTATGGTCTCGATAAGCATAGAAGCTTTTATTCCTAGTTTTGAGTCTCCTATAGTAGCGAAGCATTTGCTTGATATGTTCATCTTGGAAGACCTCAATTTTTATGTCCTCTTTAGCCAGTTTCATTTTACGAATAGGGTTTTCTTTCTCGCTGATAATGTCCTCATGTTGTAAATAATTAAAGAAAATCTTGAGATGGTGAAGCTTGGTATTTCTAGTTACTACGTTGTTCCCTCTTGTCTTTTGGCAATACATGAGGTAGCTCTTAACAGTTGCTTCTCTAATGTCTCGTGTATCAATGAGTTCACGCTCAGAGCAGAACTCTTGGAACTCATGTAGGGTAGCCATATAAGATTGAATTGTACGAGGAGACAGATTAGCGAACTCTTTTTCCTCTTTGAAATCCTTCATAGCAAACTTAAGTAGCATTTTCTTATCAGTCCTTTCTTAGTTTTATAGAAACAAAAAAGAGGACTACCTCTGAGCCAGCTGATTAGCTGACTAGAAGTAGTCCTCTTTTAACTTGTGGTGTCTGATGGAGACCTCCACAGTTTTAGCTTTTGAGAATGTCCTCTCAAGCCTTGATACTATTAAGTTTTATGATCCCGGAGAGGCTCGAACTCACGACCTCCACCCTGTCAAGGTGGCGCTCTCCCTGCTGAGCTACGGGATCATGATAAAAGTGATAATTCATATACGTCTGATAATTCTGTTGATTTTATTATACAAACTTAAGTGGCACCTTACAATAGTTTTTAACTACAATGTTTAAAATGGAACCTGGTAGAATAACACATTTATATTTTGTTTGGAGCACATTTTCATGTAGTTTAATAGTAAATAGTAAGAGAATTACTCATTCATGAAGCTGAAGTGATTTTTTGCGTTTCATCAAGTTAAATATTAATTTTATCCTATAATACAATTTAAAATTGATATAATTTAAAATAGGACATAATTTGAAGGGGCGTGTCACTTTGTTTAGAAGGAGCGGAAAAGGAATTATTCTTGTTGGGTATTTTGTTTTATTTGGATTAATATTCGGTGGCATTATGTTGTTTTATAAAACAGATAAGAAAGAAATGAATGCTGAAAAGACTGAGCAAATCGAAGAGGTAGATAAATCAAAAGATATTGGAATGAAGAT
>Ga0102589_1002543_pt1 | contig 20775 bp, 15 predicted proteins | sample AraplaMF_Col_mLB_FD_76858 | JGI IMG/M metagenome (GOLD analysis project Ga0102589, IMG submission 76858) | Arabidopsis root microbial communities from the University of North Carolina, USA - plate scrape MF_Col_mLB | ecosystem: Host-associated > Plants > Roots > Endosphere | place: USA... | reverse complement strand
TAAAATTTGAACTGGCACTAATGGTAGTGGAAGTGCTAATAACATCGCAAACAACATAACTAATATTTCTCCGACATTCGATGCGAGTAAATAACGAATAAATTTACGTATATTACTGTAAATATTGCGGCCTTCTTTGATTGCTGATTTAATTGTTGCGAAATTATCATCTAGTAATATTAAAGCAGAAGCCTCTTTGGCTACATCTGTTCCAGTAATCCCCATTGAGATCCCAATATCTGCAGCTTTTATTGCAGGTGCATCATTTACACCATCTCCTGTCATCGCTACTACATGACCATTTGCTTGAAGTGCTTTAACAATTTTCAATTTATGTTCTGGTGTCACTCGTGCAAATACAGCAGTGTCTTCTACAAATTCTTGAATTTGTTCAACAGTTAGTGAATCTAATTCTTTCCCTTCGACTACATTTCCTGATTCTCTCAAAATGCCTAGTTTTCTTGCTATACTAGCTGCAGTCAGTTTGTGATCCCCTGTGATCATAATCGTACGGATTCCAGCTTCTTTACATTCTTGTACAGCTTGTGCAACTTCCGCTCTTGGTGGATCGATCATACCTTGTAATCCAATAAAGGTTAAATTATTTTCAAGGTCTCTATCATTCAAAACTGAATTTGCATGAATTGGTTTAAAAGCAATCGCAATTGTTCGAAGCGCATTATTCGCATAAGAAGCGATTGTATCTTCAACAGCGTTTTGTCTAAATGTATTTAATTTCTCTACACGTTCATGCCATAAAATAGAATCACATTTTGAAAGTAAAACATCTGGCGCACCTTTTGTAATGACGAAATGGTCACCTTCACGGTTTTTAACAACGACCGTCATCATTTTACGCGTACTATCAAATGGGATTTCATGAATTCTAGTAAAATGAGTATTAACATAATCACGGTCTATTCCTGCTTTATATCCTGCTACAACAATTGCACCTTCTGTAGGATCGCCATCTAAAACAATTTCTTTTTTCTTTTGAATCAGTTGAGCATCGCTACAAATCGAGCCAAAAACTAATGTTTGAAATAATTGTTTATTTAATGTTGGATTAACTGTTCGTTCTTTATTTGTAAATTTCCCATCTACCACATAACCATTTCCTGAAACTTCGAAGCTTGATCCCCCAGACCAAATATTTGTAACAGTCATTTTATTTTCAGTCATTGTACCAGTTTTATCAGAACAAATGACTGATGCACAACCAAGTGTTTCTACAGCCTGAAGTTTTCTTACGATGGCTTTCTTCTTAATCATTCTCTGTACACCTAGTGACAGAGCAACTGTTACAATAGCAGGAAGTCCTTCTGGAATGGCAGCTACGGCTAATGACACACCAGCTAAAAACATATGATACAACTCGTTACCTTGATATACCCCAATAAACACAACTAATGCAGTTAAAAATAATGCAACGACAATTAAAATTTTCCCAAGTTGTTCAAGTCTTCTTTGTAATGGTGTTACAGTTGCATCTGTATTTTGCAGCAAATCAGCAATTTGCCCCATAGCTGTTTTCATACCTGTTGATACAACTACACCTTTACCATTTCCTCGAGTTACGAGTGTCCCCATAAAGCCCATATTGTCTTGATCACCAATTCCAATACCTTCAGCTTGAATTGATTCAAATCGTTTTTGGACTGGCAATGATTCTCCTGTTAGTGCTGATTCCTCTATGTATAAACTTGATGCCTCGATAATACGAATATCTGCACCGATTCGATCACCGCTAGAAAACTTTATAATATCCCCGACAACTAAGTCTTTCGAAGGCAGTTTTTTATATTGGCCGTTTCTTAGTACTTGAACTTGTGGGGCGGCTAATTCCTTTAATGCTTCTAATGATTTTTCGGCTTTTGCTTCTTGGAAATACCCTAATACCCCGTTAATCAATACAATTGCCAATATAGCAACTGCATCAACTACTTCATGTAAAAAAATTGAGATAATTGTTGCACCTAATAATACGAACACCATAAAATCATTGAACTGATTTAAAAATAAAACGAGTTTTGAAGTTTTCTCCGATTCTCTTAATTCATTCGCTCCAAAAGTTTCTCGCCTTTTTCTTGCCTCCTCATCAGTTAAACCAGAGGAAACGTTCGTATTTGTTACGTTTAGAACTTCTTCCGCTCTCATCCGATAAAAATTCATGTAATTGTCACCCCTAATTTTTACATTAGGTAAGTTGTCCCCCTTACCTCTCATAAAAGCATATTCAGACTCGTCCAAATAAATGATATAATGATGAAAAATAAATGTAGCTAGTACAAATGGAATAATGTGACAATCCTAGGGTAAATAATGTAAACTTGATTCCTTAACAAATTAGCTCGGAAATGCTTTTTTATATTGATAAGATAACATGAAGTTTAGTAGTGTTTGATAGATTAGGAAGTGATGTTATGTCTTTTGATGGACTTTTTACAGGGGCTATGACAAGTGAGGTAGCCACAAAATTAACAACTGGGAGAATTTCAAAAATCGTACAACCAAGTATGTATGAAGTTCTACTAACCATTCGTGCAAATGGTGCAAATTATAAACTTTTATTAAGCGCCCACCCAAGTTATGCACGTTTTCATATTACAGATCAAAACTATGATACACCTTCAGGACCACCAATGTTTACGATGGTTTTACGAAAGCATTTAAATGGAGGTATCATCGAAAGTATCACACAAAATGAACGCGAACGTATTGTGAGGATCAGAGTACGAAGCAGAAATGAAATTGGTGACGAACAAATCCGTACACTCATCATTGAATTAATGGGAAGACATAGTAATATCATTTTACTTGATGATGAAAGACAGATTATTTTAGACAGTATTAAGCATGTACCGATGGCTGTTAACCGTCATCGTATTATTCAACCTGGTTCTAGTTACGTTTTACCACCTAAACAAGAAAAACAAGATCCTTTTGCTCAAATGACTGAGGCAGAATTCCTTCAGATCATTTCAAAAGAAGACCAACCGACTGCACAAGTTCTTGTTCAAGAGTTTGCTGGTATTTCTCCATTATTTGCAAATGAGGTTGTGTATCGTAATAAAGATGGCTTATTTGAATCATTCGTTTCTTTACTAGATGAAATACAGAAACAGAAGTATACTCCTTCTTTATACCGTGTTCAGTCAAAAGAACAATTTTACTTTATTGAAATGACTCATTTGAATGGTGAGCAAACGACATTCTCTAGTTTAAGCGAATTATTAGACGTCTTTTACTTTGGAAAAGCAGAACGTGACAGAGTAAAACAGCAAAGTGGAGATTTAGAAAAACTATTACAAAATGAATTATCTAAAAACAAGAAAAAACTAAAGAAGCTTGAAAAAAGTTTAGTAGATACAGAAAAAGCAGATGCAATCCAACTACAAGGTGAGTTAATCACTGCTAATATGTTTGCTTTAAAAAAAGGTATGACAGAGGTTGAGGTCGTTAATTATTATGATGAAAACGGTGGAACGATGACCATCCCATTATCTCCATTAAAAACGCCTTCTGAAAATGCACAATCATATTTTACGAGATACACGAAATTAAAAAATTCAGTCGCTCATATACATGAGCAAATCAAGCTTACAATTGAGGAAAATGATTACTTAGAAACTGTACTACAGCAAATCGAATCAGCTTCACCACGTGATTTAGAAGAAATTCGAGAAGAATTAGCTGAAACAGGTTATGTTAGAAAGAAAAAATCAAAAAAACCTCAAAAGAATAATAAACAAAAAGTAACGCTTGATGAATTTGTATCAACAACTGGAGAATTACTATTAGTCGGTAAAAACAATAAACAAAATGATTACTTAACAAACAAACTTGCTAGTAGGGACGAACTTTGGTTCCACACAAAAGATATACCAGGTTCTCACGTAGTCATCCGTGCAAAAGAACCAAGTGAAACTGCAATCAAAGAAGCTGCGATCATTGCTGCCTACTTTAGCAAAGCTCGTCAATCCAGTTCAGTCCCAGTCGACTACACAGAAATTCGCCATGTAAAGAAACCAAATGGCTCAAAACCAGGATTTGTTATTTACGAACAAAACAATACAGTTTACGTTACACCTGACGAAGAGTTAGTTTTAAAACTACGTAAATAGTATTAAAAGATTCTCTTTCCAAGGGATATATAAGAAAATGACAAACGAAATGGCAACTAAATGATATAAAGTAGTTGCCATTTTTTTGTGCAGAAAATTTCTGTTATTGTGTAGTGAGTGCTTGCATTGGAAGGTAATGATTCCTGTAGGAGCAGTGGAATTTGTGAGACTATCTGGAGCTTCAAAAAAAACAGACCATGTAATCTAAGAGTTTTGTTTCTTTATTGTTTTTGAAAACATTGTATATTTGAAGAGTATTTGGAGCGGAAGGTGCGAGACTCCTGTGGGAGTAGCGGGACAGCTGAGACCCCACAGCCGCGAACGCGGCGAGGAGGCTCAGCGCACGCCCCACGGAAAGGGAGCATCCTGGAGCGCAAATCTACGACCTCTTCCTATTTTTGAACAAGTATTTTAAATAGCTTACAAAATTAATAACCACCTCTATTTTTAGAGGTGGCTTTTCCATTACGATGATTGCCCTTTTTTCTCATCTTCCTCTTTTACTAGAAATGAAGCGATGAAAAGTATGACACCTATTGTAAGTCCAACTAATAAATTCATAAAGAATGCATCTTCTTTAACATATTTTATTAACGAAATTGCCCCAAATAAAAACATAACACTAACCCCAAAGTATCTTAACACATCTCTAACTTTCATTTTTCATCCCCTTAATTCTATACTTAATAACAATCAAACAAACTTAATTACTCAATTACATTCTATGAATATCAATAAAAAAATAAACTCACTTTATGTACTTACATCAAAGCGCTTTATAGCAAAGACAAGAATCATTTATATGAAATAAATATGACCAAACCACTAGACACATAGAATAGAACTCAACTTACTCTAATTTTACAAATCTCTTTATTTCGCATCCAATCATTTTTTAATATTCATATTATTTATATAAATATAACAATTACAACATTAAGAAAAATGTTGTTTCCTCGTAATTATTAATATAGAATGATGTTTATTCTAAATATAAATCTCTTTATTTGTTATCCTTGTATAATATCAGTTAAGAAGGTCTGATCGTTTCTACCTGGCAGCCAAAATGCCCGACTACAAGGAAGTATGACTAGAAATGAGCACTTATAGAAATACTGCTTAATATATGAATCCTTACTTTAAATTTTTAAGTTAGGCGTTCAACTATATTGTGTATTCGAACGACCTAAGCTCTTATTTTACATACTTTCTGTCTTGGGGCTGAATGTGTGAAAAAATAAGAGCTTTTTTATTTTGAAATCATAAATATCATCAGGAGTTGGTTTCGTGTTCTTTTTATTAAATTTACTAGGAGTATTAGTTGTAATCGGTCTTATTTTCTTATGTTCTCCTAATAAGAGAAACGTGAAATGGAAGTCAATTTTCATTTTATTAATTGTGGAATTCCTTATTACCTGGTTCATGTTAGAAACAAAAATCGGAACATGGACAATTAATAAAATTGCATCCTTTTTCACATGGTTAATTGCATGTGCAAATGATGGAATTTCATTCGCATTTCCGTCTGTTATGGCTAACGAGCACGTCGACTTTTTCTTTAGTGCATTATTGCCTATTATTTTCATTATTACTTTCTTTGACATTTTATCATATTTCGGCATTTTGACTTGGATTATAGATAAAGTTGGCTGGGTTATTTCAAAAATATCTGGTTTACCAAAGCTAGAAAGCTTCTTTTCAATTCAAATGATGTTTCTTGGAAATACTGAGGCTTTAGCTGTTATCCGTCAACAATTAATCGTTTTAAAAGAAAATCGTTTGTTGACATTTGGAATTATGAGTATGAGTAGTATTAGCGGTTCAATTATCGGTGCTTATTTAACGATGGTACCTGCTACTTATGTATTTGCTGCGATTCCTTTAAATTGTTTAAATGCCTTATTAATCGCAAGTATGTTAAATCCAATAGAAGTTAGTAAAGAAGAAGATGTTGTATACGTCCCTACGAAAGAAGAGAAAAAAGATTTCTTCTCAACAATCTCAAATAGTATGATTGTTGGAATGAATATGGTCATCGTCATATTAGCGATGGTAATTGGATACGTAGCCTTAACTACACTTTTAAATGGATTTTTAGGATTCTTTGTAACTGGATTAACAATCCAAAAGATCTTTTCGATTATATTTAGTCCTTTCGCTTTCCTATTAGGACTAACTGGTCATGACGCTATGTACGTTGCGCAATTAATGGGTATCAAGCTTGCTACAAATGAATTTGTCGCAATGATGGATTTAAAAGCTAACATCAATGGACTAGCTCCACATACCGTAGCAGTTGCGACTACGTTCTTAACATCTTTTGCTAACTTTAGTACTGTCGGAATGATTTATGGAACATTTAATTCAATATTAGGTGAAGATAAATCATCAAGTATTGGTAAAAATGTATGGAAGCTATTAGTAAGTGGTATTGGTGTATCAATGCTTAGTGCCATGATTGTAGGATTATTTGTTTGGTAAAATAAATACAAAGAGAAGTAGTGATGATCACTACTTCTTTTTTTGTTCTTTAAACACAGTATATATCGCAATATAAACAACAAAAAAAGATAAGCTAAAAAGCTTATCTTTTCGTTTGAAGTAAGTTTAATGCAAACTTCATCTTTTCGATATAATCTTCATTATCATCTGAGCACATGAACTTAATCGTTGATTCACCAGAATCTTTCAATTGATTTGAAGAGCTTAATAATTGAATTAGCCTTTTAACTGTTCCAGCACTTCCATCAACGATATGTACATCTTCTGGTAGAATTTTCTTTAATATCTCTTTATAAAATGGATAATGTGTACATCCAAGTACAACAGTTCCGTATAAATTAATATCAAACGAAGCTAATTTACTCTTAAAATAATCAATCATTGTAGCATCTTCAAAATTCAATTCTTCACAGTAACGTACTAATTCCGGTAATGGTAATGAATCAACAATACTTTGATCATCAATTCTAGAAACTAATTCATGATACTTTGTTTGTTTTAAAGTAAGTGGTGTGGCAAGAACTAATACTCTCTTACCTGTTGAACGATTCATCTCAATAGCTGGTTTTACAGCCGGTTCCATTCCGATAATTGGGAAGTCATAACATGCTCTTACATCTGAAACAGCAATACTAGTTGCTGTATTGCACGCAATAACAAGTGCTTTTACATCTTCTTTTACAATTCTTTCCACTGATTGTTTTACAAATGAACTAACTTCTTCCTTTGATTTTGTACCATAAGGAACATGAAGAGTATCTGCAAAATATAAAAATTCTTCATTGGGTAACCGATTCATTGCTTCATTTAAAACAGTTAACCCACCCATTCCCGAGTCAAAAAATGCAATTTTCATTTTGTTCACCTAATAATTTTTATTTAATGTAGTCATCATCAAGCAGTCTATCTTAACATTATATTTCCTTTTAGACATACTCATATAAACTATCTAATAATAAATTAACCTAATTAAGCATGAAAGTAAATTTTTCAGAAAAATATTACATTCAATTTAACAGTGAGACATAGCTTTTTCATATTGTATGTTCTTTTTGAAAGCTGTTTCGTATTCATTGTTGCTATTTAAGAATGCGATAGTTGATTACCACTCCAGGATGCTCCCTTTCCGTGGGGCGTGAGCTGAAATGGAAGGCATGCTAAAACCACGACGTCCTGTCGTATCGCATGCATGACCCACATCCTGTGGGCCTCATCTCCCACAGGAGTCTCGCACCTTCCGTTGTAATCAACTTTTGTCTTTTACGTTTTAAATCCAAAAAGCAAAAATCTTTTAGAAATGAGCATTTTGAAAAAACTATATCATTCCTTTATCTACTTTTCCTCTTATTTTATCCATCCTATCCTTCTGGTGGAACTTACAATTCGAAATTATATAACATGAATAGCCCTTATATCATATTACATTCAGTACCAATTATTTATATAATAGAAATAGTTAACTAATTTAAAAAGTTAAGGTGGTAAGTACATTGCAAGTAGAGTCTCTTAAAATTTTTGATGAATTCGGAAACCATATTGGTGAAGCAACTCGAGACGAAGTACATAAAAATGGATTTTGGCATGAAACATTTCATTGTTGGTTAATGAGTATTGAAAATGGTATTCCAATGATCTATTTTCAAAAAAGAAGTCAAACAAAAAAAGATTTTCCAAATTTACTAGACATCACGGCCGCTGGTCATCTATTATCACATGAGACAGTTTCTGATGGAATTAGAGAAGTTCATGAAGAACTAGGGATTGAAGTCAATATAGAAGAAGTATTACCGCTTGGAATCGTTAAGAATTCTATCAATCTGCAAAATTTCCATGATCATGAACTTAGTCATGTTTTTTTACTTAAAAGGAATGAACCATTCACAAAATTTAATCTCCAAAAAGAAGAAGTTTCTGGCATTGTGAAAGCAAACTTTAATGAATACTATGATTTTGCCTACGGATTAAGTGAATCAATAGAAGTTGAAGGCTTCGAAGTGAATGAACAAAATGAAAAAATCACAGTACGTAAAACTGTAAACAAAGAACATTTTGTCATTCATGAAAACAATTACTTATTTAGTGTGCTTGAGCTGTTGAAACAGCATGTGTAGCATGAATCCATAAAAAAGGGAACTTCGTCATGAAGTCCCCCCTTTTTTGCTTTTCTTTATTTAGTCAATCAATTGAATGCTGATTAAACTCAAAAACAACAAAATTGCTGGAGATACAATAAGTATTTTTCTAAATATTAATGGCTTTACATAGTCGCCTAGTAAGAATGCCCAACCACTAAATAAAAGCATAAAAAACGTAGAATTCACTAAAACTTGTTCCAAAGCTGCTGATCCCAACTGAATTGCCAAGCCCTATCAAACTATGGGATGTAGTATTATCTAAAATAAAATAATCAAATACATATAATAAAATATTGATTCCTATCAATACGAAAGTTGAGATAGAGGAACTAATCAAGAATTGATAAACTTTTACCTTATTTTGAACCATCCTATCCATCCCTTCTTTAGTTTAACTACTGAATATAATAAATGAGCCCTGCAATTAAAAATGAAATAATCCCTGTCAGTCCAGTCCATAATGAAAATTTAAAGTTTGAGCTCCGATCCTCTTTCGTTTGAGTATAAAAGTTAGCTCGTTGTTGTACACCACTCGTAAAAACACCTAATGTTATTCCTGATAAAAGAACTCCAATGATTCCTATGATAATAAATAGGTTAAGTATTACCATCTTTCTCCTCACTTTTTTGGTAAATATACCCATAATTAATAGGTATTCTTCATTGTCTTTATAAGTTCCTTTAAAATGATGTTTATCTCCTTACAATTAGACTAACAAAAAAGTAAACCCTAATCATTCGACAAGGGTTTACTTTTTTACTTGATATCCTTACTAAAAGCATATGATAATTTGCGATATTCCATTTTTTCTTCATAAAAACGATGTGCATCAATTCTTTGCAAGCCTGACTGAAGTGAAACAAGCTCGCAGCCGTTTTCCTTCCCAAATTCATGAATATAATCTAGTAGCTGTTTGCCATAGCCATTTGAACGACGATTCTGATCTGAAACTAAATCATAGACAAAAACATGCTTACCATTATAGAAATTCGTTAAAATAATGATACCTGCTACTGCCACTGTTTCACCATGATGTTCTAACCCAACTAACTTGTAGCCTTCCTTCTTCATTTCCTCAAAAAGCTCAAAAAATGATTCTTCTGTTAAATGGGTGCGAAGTTGTTTTAAAACTTGAAAACCTTTCAGTAATTCTTCTTTTGATTCATAGTGTTGAAGAGAAATCCCATTCATTTGAGTACCCCTTTCACTTTCAACATGATTTTTAAACACTCATTACATTTTCACCTGTTTCAGCCTCACGTTTAAATAATCTAGAATACACTCCGTCTATTTCCAATAAAGCGTGATGCGTACCTTCTTCAACAACGATACCGTTTTCTAATACGACAATACGATCTGCCGTTAATACAGTTGAAAGGCGATGGGAAATGACTATTACCGATTGTTTTGATTTTCTCTTTTGAATTGCCTCGTTTATTTGTAATTCTGTTATAGGGTCAAGCGCTGAACTTGCTTCATCTAATATCAAGATCGGTGAATTTTTGACGAGTGCTCTCGCTAAAGATAAACGTTGTTTTTGACCACCTGAAAGAAGCGCTCCTCTTTCTCCAATTGAAGAATGTAAACCATCTGGTAATGAATCATAATAGTCAGATAAACCGCTATCTCTTAAAGCCTGAACTAGCTCTTCATCAGTGGCCTTTTCATTTCCAATTTTTATATTATCTGCTAAGCTGCCATTTCGTAACTGTACATCCTGTGAGACAAATGATATTGAGTCTCTAACCCATTTAGCATTCGACTGTTCGATTGATAATCCATCAATGTCAATCGTACCACTATTCAATGGATAAAAACCTAATAATAAATCTACAATTGTTGACTTCCCTGCACCACTAGGTCCTACAATGGCTACTGCCTCACCAGGTTTTACTTGGAATGTTAAACCATTTAGTACAAGATCTTCTTTATTTGGATAGCCGAATTTTACATCTTTAAATTCGATTAAACCATCCACAACATCTAGTTTCTTTCCATCTTGTACTTCAAAAGCAGAAGTTGGCTCAGCTAATAATTTTTCGGAACGATCAAGTGCTGGACCCGTACGTCTAACAGATAACCAGTTTCGCAGCATTCTTTGAATTTCATTAGCAGCAATGGTAACTAGACCGCCTGCTGTTAGCATTTGACCACTTGTTATTTGTTCTTTTGATATTAATAAAACACTAATAAAATAGACTGAAGCTAATGCAAAGCCATTGTAGCTTCCGATGACAACAATAGACTGCATTCTTGCTTTTAACTCAATGATCGATTCTTTTACAAAAGATTTTCGTATAGCTGCTACACTTTGAATCTCATAATCTGTTGCACCAAGAATTCTAGATAACTGGATGCCTGTTACAGATTCACGTAGTCTTTCTAAATAACGTGACGCTTCTTCTCTTGCTCTTGCAGAAGCATTCCTAGTTCTAGCCCCAACTTTATTTGACGTCCAATAAAACAATACACCTAAAACTACACTCGTAACCATTAAGTATGGGTGGATCCATAATAATACAACACTGTAAATGACAACCCCTTGTACAGATGCCATAAATGTAGAACCTTCCCACGCTAAGAAATTATGAAGCGTATCTGGGTCATCAGATACTCTAGCTAGAAGTTCACCAGATTTCGATTGATGAAAATATGAATACGGTAAAATTTGTAAATGTTTAAATAAGCGTAATTTTTGCCAATTTGTAACTGACTTTGCTACATGGTGACAAAAATACTCGTCGATTACCATTAAAATTAAATCAAGTACTGCTGCAATAACGAGTAACCACATTAATCCCCACAGTAACGTGTTTTCATGATTTGGGATGATATGATCTACTAACCACCCCATACCTAAAGTGGGAATTAAAGCTGCACAAATTTGACTTAAAGCAATCACAAATGAATCTGCAAATACCCATTTTTTATGAGGTATTAGAAACTGAATAACTCTTTTTCCATCACCAATTTTTTTTATTTTATGTTGCTTCATACGGCACTCTCCTTATCTAGCTCACTGTACTGTGCCATATATAGTTGATAATACTGCCCTTTTAATGATAGTAGTTCTTCATGTGTACCTTGTTCAGCAATTAAACCTTTGTCTAATAACAAAATGCAATCTGCATCTTTTACTGTAACAAGTCGATGAGCAATCGTAATTGTCGTTCTTCCGGGAATTAATTTCTCAAGGGAAGATTGTACCTTCTCTTCGGTTTCTCCGTCTAAAGATGATGTTGCTTCATCAAAAATCAATACTGGCGGATGTCTTAAAATTGCACGTGCTAATGCTACGCGTTGCCTTTGACCTCCTGAAAGCTTTAAACCTCGTTCTCCAACAATTGTCTCAAATCCTTCTGGCAATGAATCGATTAGATCGCCTAAATCAGCAGCCTCTACGGCAAGTAGTAGTTCTTCATCAGTTGCATCTGGTTTGGCATATAATAGATTTTGTTTCAAAGTACTATTTAATAAGAACGTTTCTTGAGAAACAACCCCTACATTTTGGCGCAATGTTTGAAAATCATGTTTAGATAAATCTTTTTGATCAACATATATTGAACCCGATGTTGGCTCATATAACCCTAATAATAATTGGATTAATGTACTCTTTCCTCCACCACTCGATCCGACTATTCCAATATGCTGCCCTGACTTTATTGAAAAAGATACACCTTTTAATACTTCTTCAGTAGCATTGGGATATGTAAACCGAATATTGTTCACATCAATATCACCTTTTACATTTTCAAAAATAGGGAATGAATCAGATTGCTCAGAAGGTAAATCAAAATATTCATATATACGCTCTAAAGCAGGAATAGCTTGTTGAATTGTTAGTGCATTTTCAGCAAGAGAGCGCACCGGCATAAACATTGTCGGAATAAATCCTAATACGGCTATTAACGTCCCTATCGAAATGTCATGTTGCCAAACTGAATATCCTCCGACCAACATGATCACCCCAGGCGCACCATTATTAAAGACATTCCCTAATCTCCAATTAAATTTACCAAAAAGCGCCAGTCGGATTGCAAATCTTTTCCATATTGAAAGCTTTTCCTCTAAGCGCTTATTTTCTTGTTCCTGTGTTTGAAATGTACGAACAAGTCGAACTGATTCAATACTCTCTTGTGTATGATTATATAAATCAGCGCTCATATCTCGGGAAATGGCACCCATTTTACGTACTTTTGTTCCAATCATAAATGAAGGTATTAAATAAATGACAAAAACAATTAGCATGATTACAGCTGCTGGCCAATACAAAGGAAACACTGCAACAAATGCTGCGATTGCCGCGATCACTTGTTGAATAAATCTCGGAACAACAGTATTATTCAGATTTTGAACAGATTCTACATCATGCGTTAATCGAAATAGCATATCTCCACGAGGTGATGTTGAAAAAAATGACATTGGTGCTTTTTGAAGTTTTTTAAATGCTCGTAATTGCATATCACTTATGACATCAAGACCAATCTTTACTTGAACAAATTCTTGTAAAGATTCAAATACAACCTTACCTAAAAATGCCAACATAATTCCAAAAATTAAATAGAAAAGGACTTGTGAGTTAGCATCTCCTAATAACTCATCCACGACTTTTCCCGTTAAAATTGGTGGAATAACTGCAAAAGCTCCAGCTATTAAAGAACTACCAAAAGCAAGGAGTAAAATTTTCCAATACGGTTTAAAGTGATTAAGTGTTTCAATTAAGATCTTCATATATTTCCCCCCCTAACTTGTAACATTTTACATTATTTTCTAACTATTTTCATTATTAAAAAAAAGAATTCATAGAGCTATGCTTGTTTCGTAAGGAAGATTTTCAATTATACTTGTCTATCAATGCTATTGAAACGACCTCTATCTTTGTCACTTTCACTTTACTCCTCACCGAGTTTATTACAGTTGAAATTTCCATGAAAAAATCTACAACTTTTGTCGTAGATTTAGTGATCACTTTTATTTTTTATACAGTTTAGCCATCATGTTTGTTTTACATTTTTAAGTTTCTCGTTTAAATATTGTTCCGATTGTCCTCTTGGGATACTTAAACTTGTAAACTGCTCATTTTTAACTTGTTTCCCTACATAAACAATTTGACCAATATGATAACCATAATGACTAATTTGTCTATGTATTGCTTGCAGTACAAAATGAGCTTCTCCTCTTATGGTGATTGTTTTTAAAATGTCATCTTCTTTTAAATGTTTAATTGTCGTGAAAACTACATTCCATCCTTTTTCCCACGCTTCGAGTAATTCTTCCTTTGAAGAATAAGTCCCCTCAAACTCCTCATCACGATTACGCCAAGTTTTCTCTCCATCTGACGTCAAAAAATCAGTCCATCTTGAAATCATGTTACCACTTAAATGTTTAACGATAATGGCAATACTATTCGATTCACTAGAGGGCTGCCATACTAATTCTTCAAATGACAATTGCTTCATCGTAAGATCACCTAGTTTTTTAATCCCTTGAAATTCTTTTAAACTATTTGATAAGAACAGTTCTTCCACTGACATCCAACTTCCCCCTTTAAAAGAAACATATAACATATATATGAACAGTATAAAAATGAAAATGAAAAGTTTTCAATGATTTTCTATGAAATTCTGATCAAGTACCAAATAAAATTTAATCAAAAAAACACAGCCAATTAAGGCTGTGTTTTTAAGTCTACATTATTTTATACGCCGACAGTCATCCAGCTAGCGTCTTGTGGATTTTTTCTCCATGCAGTTAGTTTTGCTACATGATCTTCTCCAATAGAGCCTTGCTCTTTAGCTACCTCTACTAACGTGTCGTAATCAGTTAGAGAGTAGTACGTTACGTCATTTGCTTCGAATTTTTCTAATGCTGCTGGTAGATTATATGTGAAAATCGATACGACTCCTACCACTTCACAACCTGCTTCGCGCAATGCTTCTACACATGTAATGACGCTTCCACCAGTTGAAATCAAGTCTTCTACTACTACAACTTTTTGTCCTGCAGTAATTGGACCTTCAATTTGATTACCTTTACCATGTCCCTTTGCAGAGCTGCGGACATAGACCATCGGTAAGTTCATTAAATCGCTTGTCCAAGCCGCATGTGGAATTCCCGCTGTTGCAGTTCCAGCAATGACATCAACTGTGCCGAATTTTTCTTCGATTAATTGTACAAGACCTGTTGCAATATTTTTACGAATTTCTGGATAGCCAAGAGTTAAGCGATTATCACAATAAATAGGAGATTTGATTCCTGATGCCCAAGTAAATGGAGTTTCAGGTTGAAGGCCTACTGCCCCAATGCTTAATAAGTTTGCTGCGATCTTCTTTTTCATATGATTACGCCCTCCCATTGTGCTAATATTTCCTCATATGCTTCTACTGGATTTTCACTTTTTGTAATACTGCGTCCTACTACTATATAGCTACTTCCTAATTGTCTAGCTTTCGCTGGAGTCGTTACACGTACTTGATCATCTACACTATTATCTGCCAAACGTATGCCTGGTGTGACTGTTATAAAGTTATCACCTTCAACTGCCGCTTTGACTAATTCTACATCTAGCGGAGAGCAAACTACGCCATCCAGTCCACTTTCTTCTGTTATTGCAGCATATAGTTTAATCGAATCCTTTAAGGATGTAAGTCCTTGTTCATGGATTACTTGTTCTTCTGAAGTGCTTGTAAGTTGCGTTACAGCTATTAGTAAAGGCCTTTTTTTACCAGTCGGAGTGCCTTCTTCTAGCCCTTCTAAAGCTGCCTTCATCATTTTTGTTCCACCTGCTGCATGCACATTTACCATGTCAACTTCTAATGATGCGATATTTTTCATAGCATGTTTTACTGTATTTGGAATATCATGAAGCTTCAAGTCTAAGAAGATTTGATGTCCTAATTCTTTTAGTTCCTTAATGATCGCTGGACCCTCTTTGTAAAATAGTTCCATCCCTACCTTTACATATAGAGATTTTTGAAATTTTTTTACAAAATTCATTACTTCTTCTTTTGAAGAAAAATCAAGCGCGATGACCACTTGTGATGACATGTTGTTTCCAGCTCCTTCCAATACATTCTTCGATCGACTGATAACCGTATTTTTCTAATACTTCTGGTAGTTCATCAATGATTGTAGGACAAACAAATGGATCAACAAAGTTTGCCGTTCCTACACCGATTGCTCTTGCTCCTGCTAGGAAAAATTCTAGTGCATCTTCAGCATTCATTACCCCACCCATTCCGATGATTGGAATGTTTACTACTTGACTTACATCATGAATCATTCGAATTGCGACTGGTTTAATTGCTGGACCTGATAATCCACCTGTTTTATTTGAAAGAATCGGTTTTCCCGTTCTTAAATCTAGTCTCATCCCTAGTAATGTATTAATCATTGTTAAACCATCTGCTCCAGCATTTTCAATTGCTTTTGCGATTTCTACAATGTTGGTTACGTTTGGAGATAATTTTACGTAAAGCGGAACCTCGCTTACTTCTTTCACTTTTTTTGTTACTTCAGCCGCTGTTGCAGCATCTGTTCCAAATGCAATCCCACCACATTTTACATTCGGACAAGAAATATTTAGTTCTAATGCTTTTACATTACTTACTTTTGATATTTCTTTTGCTACTGTTACATAATCATCTATTGTTGAACCTGCAATATTTGCAATGATTGGTACATCATAGCTTGAAAGCCATTTTAATTCCTCATTGATTACTTTTTCTAAGCCAGGATTTTGAAGACCGATTGCATTTAACATTCCAGCTTGTGTTTCTGCTACACGAGGTGTTTCATTTCCGTATCTCGTTTCAACTGTTGTCGCCTTGATCATAATGGCACCAAGCACGCTTAAATCATATAGATTTGCAAACTCTCTACCAAATCCAAAGCAGCCAGAAGCTGGCATAATTGGATTTTTTAAATCTAAGCCAGGAAGTTTTGTTTGTAATGAAATCATAGAATAACCTCCTCAGCCTGGAACACTGGTCCATCACTACAAATTTTACGATATGATCCATCTTCTGTATGACATACACATGCGAAACAAGCACCGATTCCACAGCCCATTCGTTCTTCAAGTGATATATAGCCATTTTTCATACCTTTATATTGCTGTTGTAAAGCTTTTAACATCACCGTTGGACCACATGCAAAGTATTGATCAAATTGAAGCTCTTTTTCACGAATAACATCAGTTACGAATCCTTTTGTACCAAGAGTTCCATCTACTGTTGCCATATAAGTTGGACCTAATTCTGAAAACTCTTTTTCATAAAAAGCTACATTACTTGATGCAAATCCTAGTACATGAATGACTTTTACTCCACGTGCTTTAAATTGCTTGGAAAGTTCATACATTGGAGGTACGCCAATTCCACCGCCTACTAGTAGAGCTGTATCCCCTTTTGAAAGAGTTTCAATATCATATCCTTGACCAAGAGGACCTAATACATCAACCTGTTGACCAACGCTTGCTTCTTTTAATAGCTTAGTTCCTTCACCTTCTGCGCGGAATATCATCGTGAACTCACTTTTCTCTTTGTCGACCCGACATATACTGATTGGTCTTCTTAAAAGTGGTGTTAGTCCGCCAGTCACTTTTATATGGACAAACTGCCCAGGAGAGTGCATCTCCTGAACTAGTTCACCTTTTAATGTCATTTCGACAATTTGATGGGCAATTTCTCTGTTTGAGACAATTGTCATGAGTTCTTTTTTTATCATACTAATACGCCAGCCTTCATTTCTTTGTTTGGTAGTGCAGAAGTTGAGAATGTTAAGCTTTCAATTACTGATAGTATTGCTGTTGCTGTATCTAGTGAAGTTAAGCAAACTACTCCGTTTTCAACTGATTCACGACGAATTCTGAATCCATCACGAGCTGGTTTTTTACCTTTTGTTAACGTATTGATTACGAACTGAGCATCTCCACGCTTGATCATGTCTAGCATATTGTCTTCATGCTCGTTAATTTTGTTTACAGCTTTTACTGGTACACCGTGGTTTTCTAAATGATTTTTAGTTCCTTCAGTACCGAATACTGTAAATCCAATTTCATGGAAGCGTTTTGCGATATTTACTACTTCTTCTTTATCCTTATCAGCTACTGTAATGATCACTGAACCGTGAGTTGGGATATGCATTCCTGCAGCGACTAATGCTTTGTACAATGCTTTTTGAAGACTTACATCTTTCCCCATTACTTCCCCAGTTGATTTCATTTCAGGGCCTAATGTTATATCTACTGAACGTAATTTAGCGAATGAGAACACTGGTGCTTTTACATACACTTCTTTACCTTCTGGATGGTAGCCAGTTGCATATCCGAATGAAGCTAGTGTTTGACCTAGGATTACTTTTGTTGCAATATTCGCCATTGGTACATTTGTAATTTTGCTTAGGAATGGTACTGTACGACTAGATCTTGGATTAACCTCTAGTACGAATACTTCATCTTTATCTGTTACAACAAACTGGATGTTTAGTAATCCTTTAATATTTAAGCCTTTTGCTAGTTTGATTGTATAGTCGATTAATTTTTCCTTCGCAGCTTCTGATACATTTTGTGTAGGATATACTGCAATCGAATCTCCTGAGTGTACTCCAGCTCGTTCGATATGCTCCATAATTCCTGGAATATATACATCGATTCCGTCAGAGATTGCATCTACTTCAATTTCTTTACCAGTTAAGTAACGGTCTACTAGTACTGGATGTTCTGGATTGATTTTAACTGCATTTTGCATGTAGTGAAGAATTTCTTCACGGTGGTATACAATCTCCATCGCACGTCCACCTAGTACATATGATGGTCTTACTAATACTGGATAACCAATTTCATCAGCAATATCCGCTGCTTCTTCAGGTGTCATTGCAGTTTTACCAAGAGGTTGTGGTACACCTAATTGTTGAAGTGCTTCTTCGAATTTGTCTCGGTCTTCTGCACGATCTAAATCTTCAAGTGAAGTTCCAAGAATTTTCACACCACGTTCTACTAATTTGCCTGCTAAGTTAATGGCTGTTTGTCCACCGAATTGAACGACTACACCCATTGGTTTTTCTAAATCGATAATGTGCATTACGTCTTCAATTGTTAATGGTTCGAAATAAAGTTTGTCTGAGATACTGAAGTCAGTCGAAACTGTTTCTGGATTGTTGTTTATAATGATTGCCTCGTATCCAGCCTCTTTAATTGCTCTTACACAATGTACTGTTGCATAGTCAAACTCAATACCTTGACCGATACGTATTGGACCAGAGCCGAGTACTACTACACTCTTCTTATCAGTTACAATTGATTCATTTTCAATTTCATACGTTCCGTAGAAGTATGGAGTTGTAGATTCAAACTCTGCTGAACAAGTATCAACCATTTTATATACTGGAATAATTTGATTTTGTTTTCTAAAATCATATATTTCTTTATTTGTTGCATTCCATTGTACTGCAAGGTAATCATCACTGAAGCCCATTTTCTTCGCTTTTAAAAGTACATCAAGTTCAAAATGGTTTTCTTTAATTACTTTTTCCATTTTGATGATGTTTTCAATTTTGTGTAGAAAGAAGAAATCAATTTTAGTGATATCGTGAATTTCTTCTAACGTCATACCTGTTCTCATTGCTTCAGCAACAATGTAAAGTCTTTCATCGTCAGCCTTTTCCATTCGAGTAATCATTTCGTCCTTAGTCAATTCTTTTACTGCGTTAAGCTCGATGTGATCTACTCCTAATTCTAAAGAGCGTACTGCTTTTAATAATGACTCTTCAAGTGTTCTACCGATCGCCATTACTTCTCCAGTTGCTTTCATTTGAGTCCCTAGCTTGCGATTTGCAGTTTCAAACTTATCAAATGGCCAACGTGGTATTTTTGATACGATATAGTCTAATGCTGGCTCGAAGCAAGCATAAGTTTTCTTTGTAACTGGGTTAATCATTTCATCTAAAGTTAAGCCCACTGCAATTTTCGCTGCTAATTTTGCAATCGGATATCCTGTTGCTTTTGATGCTAGCGCACTTGAACGAGATACACGTGGATTTACTTCGATTACATAGTATTGGAAGCTATCTGGGTCTAGTGCAAGCTGTACGTTACATCCACCTTCGATTCCTAAAGCGCGAATGATTTTTAGTGATACATTTCGTAGCATTTGATATTCGCGATCACTTAAAGTTTGAGAAGGAGCTACTACAATTGAATCGCCTGTATGAACACCAACTGGATCGATGTTTTCCATGTTACATACTACAATCGCATGGTCACTTGCATCACGCATTACTTCATACTCAATTTCTTTAAAACCAGCGATACTTTTCTCTAATAAACATTGAGTTACTGGGCTATTTTTTAAACCGCTTGCTACGATTTCTTTTAATTCTTCTTCATCGTGACAAATTCCTCCGCCAGTTCCTCCTAGCGTAAAGGCCGGTCTTACGATTACCGGATAACCAATTTCTTCAACGAAGTCATATGCTTCTTCTAAAGTATGGATGATTGTACTTTCTGGTACTGGTTCGCTTAAGTCGTTCATTAATGTTCTGAATAAGTCGCGGTCTTCTGCACGGTTAATGGCTTCTAGCGTCGTACCTAAAATTTTCACACCACATTCTTTTAGCACCCCAGAATTATCTAGTGCTACCGCTAGGTTAAGTCCCGTTTGACCTCCTAGTGTCGGTAAAAGTGCATCTGGGCGTTCTTTACGAATGATTCGGCTTACGAAATCTACTGTTAGTGGCTCGATATATACTTTATCCGCCGTTTGTACATCCGTCATAATTGTTGCAGGGTTTGAGTTTACAAGTATTACTTTGTATCCTTCTTCTTTCAATGCCTGACAAGCTTGTGTTCCAGCATAGTCAAATTCTGCTGCTTGACCGATTACGATTGGTCCTGATCCGATTACTAAGATTGTTTTAATGTCTACGCGTTTTGGCATTGTAAGTTCCCCTCTCTTTTCTGAGCTTCCATCATGTTCATAAATTCGTTGAATAAATAGTTTGCATCTTCTGGTCC
>Ga0102589_1002541_pt1 | contig 20783 bp, 14 predicted proteins | sample AraplaMF_Col_mLB_FD_76858 | JGI IMG/M metagenome (GOLD analysis project Ga0102589, IMG submission 76858) | Arabidopsis root microbial communities from the University of North Carolina, USA - plate scrape MF_Col_mLB | ecosystem: Host-associated > Plants > Roots > Endosphere | place: USA... | reverse complement strand
GGGCAACCAGGCTGCTGGCCGGCACAGCCGCATACTCGGCCAGCGAGCCCTGCAGGGTGATGCCGCGCATCGCGGCCACATTGCGCGGCGTCATCGCGCCGTCCTGCCAGCCCGGCATGAAGTGCGGCACCACACGGTCGCCAATTGCCAGGCCCATGGCGTTGCCGTCAACGCCTTCGCCCAGGGCCACCACCTCACCCGCGCCGTCGGCCACCGGCACCATCGGAAACGTCGCGCCCGGGAAGGCGCCGGTCGCGACCGCCACGTCCGCGTAATTCAGCGTGGCGGCACGCAGGCGCAGCAGCACCTCGCCATGGCCGGGTTGGGGGTCGGGCAGTTCGGCCTGGCGAAATGCATTCAGGGAGTGGGAGGTCAGCTGGATCGCTTTCATGGTCTTTGCTTTCTTGAGAATCTTGAAAAGGAGGAAAGCGCCAGTGTTATTTAGAATCAATTGAAGATAAACGCCGATTTTCTTGATTCATTTAAAAGCGAGAGTGTCAAATGGACTTGCTGGGCAGCATGAAGGTCTATGTGCTTGCCGTCGAAAAAGGCAGCCTCAGCGCGGCTGCCACGGCCTGCGACATTTCCGCCACCATGGCCGGCAACCACCTGCGCACTTTGGAAAAGCGCCTGGGCATGCAGCTGCTGAACCGCACCACCCGGCGCCAGCACCTCACGCCCTTTGGCGAGGACTACTACCAGCGCTGCAAGGAAATCCTGCGGCTCGTCGCTGAAACCGACGAGCAGGCGCAGCAGCAGCAACTGGCGCCGGCCGGCAAGCTGCGCGTCACCGCGCCCGTCTCCTTCGGCACCGAGGCCTTGATGCCCGCCCTGTCGGACTACCTCGGGCGCTATCCGCAGGTCAGCATCGACCTCGTCCTGAGCGACCGCGTGACCGATCTGCTCGAAGAAGGATTTGAAGCCGCCATCCGTGTCGGCCCCGTGCCCGATTCGGCCCTTATCGCCAGGCCGCTCGCGCCCTACCGGCTGATGATCTGCGCATCCCCCGAGTACCTGGCACGCAGGGGCACACCCGTAATGCCCGACGAGCTGAGCCAGCATGAGTGCCTGTCTTTCTCGCCCTCCGCCGCGGCCCACTGGCGCCTGCAGGACCAGGAGCACATCTGCCGCGTGCCCGTCTCAGGCCGCCTGCAGGTCAACCAGGGGCAGGCGCTGCGCGTGGCCGCGCTGCGCGGCATGGGCATCGTGCTGCAGCCGGCCATCCTGCTTGAGGACGACGTGCGCGCCGGCCGGTTGGTCCAGCTCTTCCCCCACCATCAGCTCCCCACCCGGCCCATGAGCATCCTCTATCTGCCCGACCGCTACCGCTCGCCCAAGCTTCGCAGCTTTGTGGACTTTGTGGTGGAGCGCTTCAAGTAGGTGGTGCCGTCATGGGTCATGGCTCATGCTTCACCCGCCGGAACAACTCCGGGTAGTCCAGCACAATGCCCTCGTCATCCACCGGCAACTCAGCCTTGAAGCCGCTGCCATCCAGGCTCTCAAACAGGTACAGCCTGTCACGCATACGCGTATAAGCCTGCGCCTGCGGCTTCACCGCCAAGGCCGGCCCGTCCACCCAGGCCATGCGGAAGGTGCGCCGCTCCCCCACCGCCAGCGGCTGGCGGCGAATCGGAAAGCTGTTGGTAAACGGCGTGGGCCAGATGTCGATGTCCATGCACCCATCCAGCTCCGCCAAGCCACGGCCTTCGCCGTCTTGCCAGTTACCCTTGCCGTCTGTGCGCAAGCTCAGCACCCGGGTGGCGCCGCCTTTTGCAAGGGTGAGATCGGCGCGGCGAAGCTGCCAGGTCTCGTCCCACGCGAGGCGGTAAACCAGGCGAAAGGGCGTGTTGTCTTCATCGATGGCCAGCACCACGCTGTCAGCCTCGCCCTGTTTCAAGAGCAAATGCTCCAGCCCCACGCCTTTCCAGGAATCGCTCCAGGTAGGCTGCCAGCAAATTGTGCGAGGGGACGTTTCGTTGTTCACCATGGCCATCACTCCTTGTCGAAGTGATTTCATTGTGCGCCGGGGAGGCGGCTGCCTGCTGTGCCCGCCCTCAATACCCCGGTTGCCGGCGCAGGCTGCGCAAGCACTGGTGAACCTCGTCTTCCAGATTCACGGGTAGCTGCTGCTTGGCTTTTAAATAGTGGTTGGTAAACACATCCAGATAAGCCTCCAGCGTCTCGGCCACATGCTGCTCGCCCGCCAGCGCAAAACACAGCGCCGCCACTTCCGAGGTGCAGAAATGTTCATCGCGTTGTGAACGCCGTAACTTGTAGCGCGAGAGCTGCTCGCTCTGCAAACTGAGCACAGGCAAGTGGTTCAGGTAAGGGCTTTTGCGAAACATTTTTCGCGCCTCGGGCCAGGTCGCGTCCAGCAGCACAAACAGCGGGCGTTTGGCTTTGTGCTCACTGCCGGCATTTGCTGCAGGGTCAATGGGCGCCACCTCCGTCACCACCCGCTCTGCCGCCACAAACTCACCAGGAAAGACCAGGTAAGGCTGCCACTGCGGGTCAGCCAGCAAGGCCAGCAAGCCAGGGTCGACTTCGGTACGCGCCCACTCAAAGGCAAAGGTGTCCGGCACCACATCGGCAATCAGCCAGCCCGTGTTGCTGGGCTTGAGCGCCTCAATATCCGCCATCACCAGGCACACCCCGGCACGCACACCACCAGGCACCACGGGCCGCAAGGCGCACATGCAGTGGCTGGGAATCAGCCGGCAACCTTCGCAACGCGGATTGCGCGGGCCGCCGCGGGCGAGAAAGGGTTTGGAGGCGCGCGCCAGGCGGGTTGTGCGTAGGCGGGAGACGGCGTGGGGCATGGGGGGAGCGCGTAGAAACTTTGGAGAGTGGCGTGACGCGGAATCCAAGTTTAAGAATCAGCGGAAAGCTTACTGCCATCGACCCTCGAGAACTTAGCGCGGTCACGCAGCCGAGTTTCGTTAAATGGAAAACATGGGTCGACTTCCCAGAAAACGATTCGGATACGCTAGCGCCAAGGCGTGGGTTTGACTGGTTTGTGGCAGCAATTTCTCCTCCATTTAGAGGGGAATTGTCGTACGCTTCCGCTTTTGACACGTGTTTTGTCGTTTCCTGAGCTGGAGTGTGAGTCAACAGGAGTAGCATTCCAAAATGCCGCGCTTGAAGGAGTCGTCATATGGCGGTTTCCCATGTGGTCAAAACTGGCCTACGACCAGAACATTGAGTATCCCAAGAACCGTCGATGCCCGTCGAGCAGGTTAAAGGCGAAGTCGCAAACGGAATGAACGCGTACAGGTCAGGGAGAGGGATGATGGTTTCCATTGACAACACAACCCTTCGTAACGGCCGAGACCAGGCTTGCTTCGACTGCGGGCGCCGTCTATACCACATATGAGCGATCCCGCGACCGACGTCGACATTCTTGAATACGCGAGAGGTGTACTTTCTTCATTAAGTTTCGCCGCGCCTGACACATCGCGCGAAGTCCATGTAGCACGCCTCCATATGCACTTCGATCACGCGGGAATCGCGTCGTCGCTGGAAAACGTGCTCGAAACTCTAAAGCTCGTCCGCGAGGCCGAAGAGTTGGGCAAGGGATATTGGATCCCGACTCCGATCCGCGCGGTCGAATTGGGTGGCAAGCTCTGTCTTCTCGTCGGTGCCCATCCGACCGCGGAGTTGCGCCGTCATTTCGGCAGCGCGCGTCGGGCAGGTGCTGGGAGGGTGGCGGACGCTGAAGAAGTCATAGGTCTTCCAAGGCAGTCGCTCGCGGCGTGGCGCGGACATGACGGGAGCAATGCAAGCATCTGGGCACGGACGGCTATCGAGTCCGCGATGCAACAGTTGGCGCCGTCTATAGTCGATGAGAGCTTGGAGGCTTTCGGTACCAGGACTGGCAGGGTCGCGCTAGGAGGCTCACGCGAGCCTACCTGGGTTCGGGCGGGCGATGCCGCCGCATGCTCCTGGCGAGGTGTCGGACTTTTTCGAGCGAGGACTAGTGCGACGAGCTACCGATACTTCCTTGGACAACATCAGAGCCAGTCGGTATTCTGGGAGGGGCCACCGGCCCGAGAACCAATCCGAATGCAATTTGGGCTCGCAGCGCTTCAGCACCAGTCGCTGACCATCAAGATAACGTCGTTGCGTGACTCGTTATCAATCTCGCTGCCTCTCAGCGCACCCACGGCGGTGCGGCGCCTTCTCGCGGCCTTGTGCGAAGTCGACCCGCGATCATTCGGGCGCATCTGGACCTGCCGAAACCCGGAATATCTGCCGGCACTGCAAGCGTCACTTCAAGAACTCGAATGTGAGACTGCCCATCATGAGTGAATCAAAAACCTATTCCGCTCGCGCCGTCTTCGATGGGATGAAGGGGACGTTGCACCGGTATCTAGAAGCGCAATACCACATCTGGAACGAGGGTCTGATTGAAGGACGCAACAGGCTTTTGGAGACCGAAGGTGTTACGTTCCAAGAGCCCCGCATCGAAGCGACGCCGTTCTACGTTGCGGGCAGAACTTACTCGCAAATGCAGATCCCGGCGGCAGCAAAGGCGGTGCTCGAACTTGCTGCCAAGCAAGTCGGTACGGGTATTCCCGATCGGCCGTACAAGCACCAGGCCGACTCCCTCGAAGCCTTCTTGGGGCGCGGAGAAGAAATTATCGTCGCCACCGGCACCGGTTCCGGAAAGACAGAATGCTTTCTGATGCCCATTCTCGGATCGCTCGCCGTCGAGTCGAAGGAGCGACAGAGTTCTTGGCTGAAGCCTGGATGCCGCGCGCTACTGCTTTATCCAATGAACGCGCTGGTCAATGATCAGCTTTCACGCCTGCGGCGGCTCATGGGTCAGACAGAAGTTGCTGAGAGCATCCGAGGCAAGCGACCGGGCCGGGCGTCGTTCGGGATGTACACCAGCCGAACTCCATACCCGGGAGTGCCGAGCACGGGACGCGATCAGTCGCGCCTTCGCCCTCTCGTTCAGCATGCATATCTCGACCTGCCGGCGGAAGCCAGGCAGCGGCTGGACCGCGAAGGCAAGTGGCCGGGGAAGGACTTGGATAGCTACGTAGCTTCGTCTTTTGTGACGGGTCCAAATGACTCGGAGATGCTGTCGCGCAGTGAGATGCAGACTCGTTGCCCGGATTTGCTCATCACCAATTACTCCATGCTGGAGTACATGCTTCTGCGGCCGATTGAACGGAGCATTTTCGAGCAGACGGCGGCGTGGTTAGCCGCCGACGAATCGAACGTTTTCACCGTTGTACTCGACGAGGCACACATGTATCGCGGGTCCAGCGGCGCCGAGGTCGCGTATCTCCTTCGCAGGCTGCATGCGCGCCTGGGCATCCCTCGAAGTCGGGTGAAGTACATCCTGACCAGCGCGAGCCTCGGGAGATCGGCCGAGGCTGTGGCTCGGATGAAATTGTTCGCGGCCGACTTGAGCGGCCTCGGGCAACAGGGACGCGAGTTCGTCCTCATCAAGGGTGAGCAACTTGAAAAGAAAGGCCAGAGGCCAGCCACGACCGACGAAGCGGCGGCGTTGGCGGGGTATGACGTGGCCGCGCTGCAGGATTCCATTGCCAACCCGACCGCGGCGGGAGAGGGATTCGCTGCATTGCTGCGGGCGCTCGGTCAACAAGCGCGGGCCAGTCAAGGCGACCAGGCGGCGCTTCGCCAAGCCGTATTCGAGTGGCTGCAATCGTTCGGCCCGGCCGCGTTGATAGCGAATTTGGTGACGGCGCATCCGCAGAAGCTGGGGGCTGTTGCAACGTTAGCCTTTCCAGGCTCGGGGAAAGCTGAAGCGGCCATGGAGGCGATGCTGGCGCTGATGTCGTTCGCTAAAGAGAAAGATAGCGGGCGTGTCTTTGCGCCCGTGCGTTCGCATGTATTCTTCCGTGGCCTTGCGGGCATCTTCGCCTGTACGGATCCGAACTGCACTGTGCGGGGCACTGCCGAGCAGGCAGCGGTCTTGGGAAAAATGTATCCTGCTCCCATGCTCCGCTGTGGATGCGGCTCGCGGGTATATGAGGTGCTCACGCACCGTGACTGCGGTGCGGCGTTCATCCGGGGATACGTCCAGGATCAGTTCGGGATGTTCCTGTGGCATCAACCCTCGAGCGGTTTGTGGGGAGCAGGCGGCTTCATGGAGGCACATTTTCTTGTGGAGGTGAGTCGACGCGCGGACGGTGCGCACGGGCGGATGGAGGGGGCGTATGTATGGCTTCACAAGGCAACCGGAAGACTTGTGGAGGCACCGCCTCCGGATGTCGAACTTGGGCACTACCTCAAACTACTTCGGCCGGATGGGCTGGTGCCTATAGCCGGACAAAAAGCGCTTTCGTTCAACTGCGAGTGCCCGGTTTGTACGCGCCGATGGCGCGCAGGATCGACGAAAATCATGGACCTCGCCACCAAGGGCGAAGCCCCGTTCGCCCAACTGATTCGCACTCAGGTCGAACTGCAGCCGATCACGCAGGAAAAGACGGATAGCTCCCCGAACGGTGGTCGTAAATCGCTTCTATTCTCCGATGGCAGGCAGAAGGCGGCGCGATTGGCCAGAGACATTCCGCGCGAAATTGAGAACGATGTTTTTCGGCAACTGCTGTTGCTTGCGACTATGGAACTACGAGGCATCGGCCGCGAGGCTACCCTGGGCGTGCACATGTATGTCGCACTGCTGCACGTTCTGGCGAAGAACGCGCTGTTTCTGTTCGACGGAATCGACCGACAGCAACTACAGCGTGATGTGCTCGATCACCGCCGTCATTATCTAGGGCAACTTCGAGATGCCCTCGAAGAATCGCCTCCTGCAAAACCCGCACGGTTCAGTTCTCTTCTGCTGCGGCATCTAGGGTCACCGTTCTATTCAGTGAGTGCGCTGACGCTGGCGCATCTCGCTCCGATCGCGCGAGTACGGCGGCAAATCATCGCCGATCTTCCAGGCGTGGACGAGAATCAGTTGCGGAACGTCTGGACGGCCTGGATACAGAGTTTCGCGGGTGAGTTCGCCGTCGATGCGGACTTGCCGCAAGGCGTCAGATCGCAGGCCGCAGGCTATCCTCTTGGCGGCGGATTGGATAGGAACGGCGGGCTCTCTGCCAGGCAGCAGGCGTTTCTACGTGCTCGCCTGCCGGATCTTGACCGAATATTCGATGTGTTGACGGCAGCGCTGTGTCAGCCCCGCCCCGGCAGTCCAGGGTTCTTCGTTGTCCCTGGAAGACTCGCGTTGGAACTGGCTTCAGAACAGCACGATTGGTATCAGTGCGGGCAGTGTGCCACCGTGTCGCCTGTCGAATGGTGGGGCCATTGCCCGAACTGCCTGGCCGGCGCGATCACTGCCGTTCGGCCGGGTGCCACTCAGTATTTGCGTGCACGAAAGGCGTTCTTTCGAGATCCGGTGAACGACATTCTTCAGAGGCGATCCACGCCTTTCAACCTCTCGGTCGAAGAGCACACGGCCCAACTTTCATATCGGGACGTGGACGACTCCACTACGACCACTGAAGACTTCGAGCGCCGATTCCGCGACATCTTAGTCGATCAGAGCGACACGTCGATCGACGTGCTCAGCAGCACGACGACTATGGAGGTCGGTATCGATATCGGGTCATTGGTCGCCGTGGGTCTGCGCAACGTGCCGCCTCTTCGGCAGAACTATCAGCAGCGCGCGGGCCGCGCCGGCCGAAGAGGTTCGTCTGTCTCCACTGTGGTCACCTACGCCCAGAACAGTCCCCACGACAACCACTACTTCGAGAACCCCGAGTCCATTATCTCGGGTGAGCCAACTTTACCCGGCGTGGACACGGCGAATCCTAAGATCATTGAGCGGCATATTCGAGCGCAGTTGATTCAATCGTATTTCCATGCGCAACCCTTCAATTCCGCGAGTGGGGATGTTTTCTCTGTTCTGGGTGAAACGATCAACTTCTATGCGGGCAAAGGACCGTTTAGCTTGGCCGCTTTCACCGAGTGGGTCGCCAGTTCGCGAACGGCTCAGTTGTGCTTTGAGGCGATGGGCCAGTGGCTCCCCGAGTCGTTCAAGAAGTCCCCGGCGGACGTTGCAGGCGACTTTGTGCGCTGGTTGGAACGCGTGAGACCGGCCGATGTGCATGAGCTGGATCCTGCAGAAGAGAATCTCATTGAGTTTTTGTTTACTAAGGGCTTCCTTCCGTCGTATGCCTTTCCGCGTGACCTGTGTGCGTTGCAAATCGAAGCGTTGGAGAGGCATGGCAACTTTACGCAGCCCAAAATCGTGCAACGGCCACAGCAGGGTTTGAACGTGGCGCTGTCGGAATATGCGCCGGGTCGATTTGTCGTCGTTGATAAGAAGACCTATCGCGTCGGAACGGTTGCCGCCAACGGATCGAGCACTGTTGTGGATAGGGCTGAGCGGTTGTTCGTTGAGCGACGCTACTACGTACATTGCCCGGAGTGCCAATTCACCTCCGGATTCAGGCCAACACCGCCAGAAAGCGAGCAATGCCCACTGTGCCGCACGGCGATGCTGCAAGCGGCGTCGGTGATCGAGCCGCAGGTGGTCTTTCCGGAAGGGCGAGGAGAAGTAAACGAATTCGACGACGAACAGGTCTTCACGAACGCGACCAGCGCGCAACTGTCGCTGCCCGCAGGAAACCAGGCATTCGATTTGCGAAAGCTCGGCGCGCACAGCGATATTGGTTTCGCGCGGAACCAGCAACTGGTCATGGTCAATAAGGGTGAAGAAGACCATGGTCAGTACGGCGGTTTTCTGATCTGCAATCGATGCGGCAAAGCTGCGTCCGACCCGCTACGGATAGGTCCGCACGACCGGGACTACTTCCTCTCCGCTCGGTCGCCCGGACGCTGCACCGGCCAGTTCGAGCAGGTGTACCTTGGATACGGCTTCGCGTCGGACGTGCTCGTCGTGCGCCTTCCGTTGTCTCTGCCGCTGCGCTTCGACCCAGTCCGGCCTACCGAGCGAGAGCCTATTGCGAATGCACTGCAGTCGCTGGCGGAGGCGTTTGTGCTCGGTATAAGCCAGGAATTGGACATCGACATTCGCGAGATCAATGCCGGCTTTCGATTCATCCGCCTGGGGGATGATCACCTCGCCGATATCTTCGTGTACGACACGTTGTCAGGGGGCGCGGGCTACGCCACACAGGCGGGAGAACTCTTTGCGGGAGTGATGACCCGCGCCGAAACGCTGCTGAGTCGCTGCACCTGCTCGGCTTCGTGCGACAAATGCTTGCGTCACTATGGGAATCGCTTCCATCATTCCATACTGGATCGGCATCTCGCGCTGGACCTCCTGCGCTTCATTCGCGACGGCGTTCTGCCAGCTAAGCCTTCGTCGGATGAGCAGCGCAGTACGCTGGCCCCACTTCGGAGCATGATGGAATTGGCCGGATGGATGCTGTGTGATTCGCCGGATGCGCCGTGTACGGTTGTAAGCCAGGGGCGACGTACCCAGTTGTTCTCGTTTCCATCTCTGATAAGTCCTGCACACTATGGCCACGTGCCTGCACCTAGTCGATATGCCTTCTCACCGTTTGAGCTCGCGCGCGATCTGCCGGGTGCATTTGGAGTGATTGCGTGACAAAGGGTCAGGTCATTGCGCTTCCCGACGATGAGGCTCGACTAAAGCGAAAGGTTCGGGCGCACTTTAAGCGCCTTGGCTTCCTGAAGGCTGTGGATGGCACGCTGCTGCCGCCCAACCTGGACAAGCAAAGTTACCGAGACATGCACGCGCACCAGCGTGACTCGCGCCTTGAAGCGAACCGGGCTTGGATAGAGGGTCGTGCCAGCGAGTTGATTCAACACTTTGCTTCGGGTGCGGACCTCGACGTTGCGAGAATTCGACCTCGCATCGAAGTCGTGCGGTCAGGCACTTGGCAGTCGAATCTCTTTCGCCTCGCCAGCTACTACTGGAGAATCCCCATCTCCGAAGGGTACGGGCGGCGTCTGAGGTTTCTGGTCTGGGATGACCACCACAGCAAGCTGATTGGCCTGTTCGCTCTGGGCGATGCGGTGTTCAATCTTCGTGCTCGCGACGAGTTCATTGGGTGGGACCACCATCGACGTGTCGAAGCCTTGGTAAACATGATGGATGCCTACGCGCTTGGAGCTGTGCCGCCGTACAACATGCTGCTGGGCGGAAAGCTCGTCGCCTCGCTCATCCGGACCCAAGATGTCGTCGATGCGTTTCAAGCGAAGTATCACGATTCCGTCGGGTTGATATCCGGAAAGAGCAAGCGCGCGCGACTTGTCGCTGTAACGACGACATCCGCTTTGGGCCGTTCTTCGCTGTACAACCGCCTTCGCATTGACCATCAATCAATCTTCGACTCGATCGGGTCGACCTCTGGCTGGGGGCATTTCCATATTTCAGACGAGTTGTTCGATGACCTGCGCGAGTATCTGAGGTCTAAGGAGGATCCCTACGCCGACTCGCACAACTATGGGCAAGGGCCAAACTATCGCCTGCGGTCGATTCGAAAGGCGCTGGCGATGCTGGGCCTGAACCCCGATATGGCACGACACGGCCTAACACGGGAGGTCTTTTTCTGCTCGTTCGCAAGCAATGCGCTTCAGTTCCTTCGGGGCGAGCATAAGCGCGTGCGGTATGACCAACTACCAACTGTCGAGGAGATGGGACAGGCCGCCATGGCTCGGTGGGTTGTGCCTCGGGCAGAACGGATGCCGGAGTTCCGTTCCTGGCGAAGCGAGTGGTTTCTGCCTGAACTGGACGGGACGGACGCGCACATGAACCTGGCTCGCAAGGATGGGGCGGGCTAGTGGACTGGGCGCGAGACCACCTCGGGAACGATGTGCCGGCATGGAGGGGAGGCATATCGGGATTCGGGTTGGTGTGTCCTTCGTGCGGTGAGCCCGTACGTCGTCGCGCCGGTGGTGAGCGGAAGCCGCACTTTGCGCATTTCAGTCACCGAGCCAAGCCTGACTGCGAAAACTACTTTCCACCGACCGGGCCAGTCGCACTGACAGGGGGGCGAGCGGCCTCCACCACGTCCGCAGGACGGCTAAGCAGGGAGTCGCTGAGTTGTGGACTGTTCCTGGTTCATCAGCAGGAACGGCATTTGCTTGCGCTTTGGTTGCGCATACCATCAGTCGAACTCGGATCAACGGCGACCGGCAGCCTTGAGATTCAGTCTGGGTTGGGTCATCGCATCTACCAAATGACCGATCTTCACACTGCACGCCTGGTTCCGATGGCGCCTCAGTTTCCCTTAGCGACCAGTATTGGCTCCCGCGATCTCCTGCCGCTCGCCGCCCATATCTCGGGTCAACTAAGCGCGTTCACCGCGGAAAGAAATCTCTTCTATGCCGAGGACAAGGGCGGTCGGTTTGTCTTTAACGACGAACCATTGGAATGGGGAACACGCTATCGAATGCTAGACAAATCCGTGATCGAGCCACCATCTGAACTGGGCTCAGTGCTTGACTGGAAAACTGAAGAGAAGTTCGGTGGCTGGAACAGCTACGAAATCGCTCTACCTATGGCGTTTGCGGCCTCAAAGGCGCAATTGCCTGCGCAGATTTCTGAGTTCCTCGGGCGTCGCATTCGTAACCCGCAGCCTCGAATTTTTGTCGTGCAACCATTTCCCCATCACATTGACGTTGACGGAACGTATGTCTATCCGGAGTCACCGCCATCGATTCTCATGCGTAGGAGCAATAGCGGCAAGGTAACTGTCAAAACGCTGGTCGACTCGATGTCGGCTACTGTATCGGACCTAACTGATGAATGGGTACTGCTCGAAGGACTGCCTGCTGGTGGGCACGACTGCATAGTGTCTATTGAGGGCAACGAGCAAGTAGTTTTCCGCGTGGAGTCCTGTGAGTTGTTTCGGCCACGCGGCATCATCGCCAGCGTCGGCGATACACATTGGGATATGTGTGGGGCGGCTGCGGTCGGGTCGGACGAGCTGCTCCGAAACGAGCTCAAGGTGGAATGCGGGAGCTTGCGAATTGCCACGCACGTATTGCGGCTGAATGATGGTTGGCTACAGAAGGGCACGGTTCTCTCCTCGCCAAGTGGAGTTGCGAAGGCACTGTTCGCAGGTGGCTTCGGTGAACTGCGAAGTCCCGTCGCCCTGCCAATGCAGATGGAACACCACTCGCAGCAGGGCGGACTCACAAAGGGGAGGCCACAGCTCCCGAAAAGGATTTGGTTGGAAGGGGTGGTATTGAGGACCTTTGGATCAGAGGGATTGGATCGTGTTCGGTGCTACTTCGCGGAGCCAACCCGTGAAAACCTATACCGACTTGGCCCCATCATGATTAGTCCGCTGATGCCCTATATCCGGGCGGTACACGATCAGCAAAGCGCGCAAGGGGGATAACAGATGGCATATGCAGGGATTGACAGGAAGCTATTCGCGCGACTACTTGAGTGGGGAACCGATGACGACGAGCTGCGGCGGTTTTTCACCGACACCCGTGTTCAACTCATTCAAAAAGGCGCCAAGGCTCAGAATCTTCCCCACGGCAAACCGGCCCGTGTGCGCATGCTGACCCACGGTTTGCCTTCAAGCACGGATCGGATCTTGCAGAAATGGTGTGCCGAGAATCTGACAATGCTCGATCCGGAGCCTGTCACAGACCTTCTCAGCACTCTGCGCCTGTATGAGGATGCGGGAGAGAGCCCGCCGGAAGGCGAGGCCAAGAGACTGGCGCGCTCATGCCTTGTACGTCTGTTCGAAGAAAATCCTGCTCCTGAGTTGATGTCGTTCCTGAAGCCGGCGCAGGCAGAAAGCACCGCGGAACCGCCGGAGGCGAGAGACGTGTCGGTTCATCCGGAGCATTCACCGAGCGCAGAGCCACTTCCTGCCGCGTTGGCGGCGGCGCTGGCTGCTCTCGCCGAAGGTCGAGACCCGGACGAGCATCTCTCGTCGTTGTCACCGCCGATCGCATCCTTTATCGCTGGCCTTCACGCGCTGCAGAGCGGACGTGACGAGGAAGCAAAGGTGGCTCTCGAAGCCTTGGGTGCTCAGCCAAAGGCACGTGCAGTGTTGGCTGAGTACGCTGGGAGGATTGCCGCTACAAATGCTCGCACGAGCAGTGCCTCGCAGGGGCTTCAGTTGCTGCGCTTTTCGGACCCGAATGAGTCAGTAAGTTTTGATTTTGACCGAGATGAAGTCGTCGCAATCTGCACCAAGGACTTTCCCGAAAGTAGCGTGTTTGTTCGTCCGTTTGCGATTCGCTCCGCGAGCGGATCGTGGGGATCACTCTCCAGCGACACTGATCGAGAGAAGCTCTTCTATTCCTCCGGGGATCTGATCGCTTTCTCGGGCGGTCGAGATGGTCACAAGCAACCATCTCGCGGTGAGATTGGAATTTGGCGGGTTGCTGAAAATAAGAACTCTGACCCGACTCATCGAACCAATTTTCATATCGCTTCTGAAAAGACGCCTGTCTACGAGGTTCGCAATGTACCCTTCGCATCGACCGAGTACGACTCGGTGCGCGGGTATATCAAGCACCAGATAGAGGTCGGGGGTGCGGTGCTTGCGAAGACTTTGCTGTTCATGTTGCGCGACGAACTGATTGTCGGATGTCCGTCGGGAAAGGACCTGACGAAAGATGAGGGATTCGAGTCCGGTCTGCCCTGTTGGCATGCGCTACCGGCGTTCCGCTTCGAAGGTCGAATGCTTGTCCCCGGACCGTTGCCGGCATCGGAGACCTATGAATGCGAAACGCTAGGGTCGAGCCTGCGAAAGCTACTTGCGAAGGAGAGGGGCGGTGCTGACAAGCCGACCAAAGCGCAAGTTCGGAAGCTGCAGGAACTGCTCACTTCGGGCGAGACTCGCCTCAATACTGTTCGCGCCGCTCGACTGCGAGCGGAACTAAACGCCATCGACGAGCATGAAGAAGCAATGGTCGTCCTGCTTGAAGAAGTTATGCGTGATCCGCGAATAACTACGCGTGTTGAGGAGCTTGTGCAAGCACGAGTCGACACGCTGGTTGCGAGCAAGGAGCAACTTCGCAAGGACATTGAGCTGTTGGAAAAGAAGCAAGCCGAGTTGGTCGAACAGCGACGGCAGACGGAGAAAGAACAGAGAGCGGTTGCGCCATCGGTCGCGAAGGCAATTCGGGTGGCATTCGATAAGGCCAGAGGCGATGCGCTTGGAACGCTTGGCCAAGTTGCCGTGTTCAAGGCGCTGATTGACGAGTTGGTGGAAAGGCCGGTCGCGCCGACAGTAGGCGTAGCGACTTTGCCGGTGCGATCTGGCCCAAGCGGGGATGCTATGTCGGTCCGGGAGATGGATAGCAACTGCGCCTCTATGAGTGAGACGCTCCCGGCACTTGGCGTGACGCCGAAATCCGCCAGAGCGATTCAAGTGGTGGGACAGTTGGCGCATGAATGCGGTCTGATTCTGATCATCGATGGACTTGCCGCGCGAATCGCCGCGGAGTCCTGGTTGGGCGGTATGACAGGAACTGGCAAGGTACTGGAGTGCGGAATCGGAATTACGGATGACAGCGTGGTCAGAGCTGTTGTGGCCGAAGCCCCGGATGTGATTGCCATTCTCGATGCGAATCTTTCTCCGATGGATGTCTACGCCAGGCCCGTAGTTGATGCCGTACAGCGCCGGCTGTCGGGTGCTGGGGGAACTACGCGTGCAACAAAGATGCTGATGACAGTATCGAGCGGTGTTGCCGCACTTCCGATCCCCGCAGTGGTGGGGTCTGTATCGCTCAGGGTGTCGATTGACCGAATTCCGACGTTCCTGCAAGAAAGTGACGTGGCGTCGCGCCTAGAGGAGATGGCCGCGTGCGACAAAGATATGGGGTGGCTCTCGCGGATATGGAAGCCAGCAGGGATTCGGCTGCTCAATCACTTCCGGTCCATGCCATTAGATGATGCTGCGTTGGCCCTCTCTGTACTCGCGGCAGCCCGGTTGGACGGTTAGGGATGTACCAATCCCGACCTGCGTAATATGAACACGCGACTTCGCGATTGATTTCAAAAACCGTCATCTGGGCATTAGTAGTGGCCGCAGCCGATTAACACTTTTTGACAATCATCATGACCCCGAAGTTGCATCACAGATAGTGTGCTTCGTAGTGCAGGGAGCGATTTCGCGGGTAAATATCACTAAAAACCGCCCCCGTCCGACTTCTCCGCTTTCCCCCTCATCCCTTGTCCTACGCCGCACCCCGCGCGCCCGGCTTACCTTGGTACTTTTCAGGAGGTACACCATGAGCCAGCATCAGGACTTCCAATCCTTTATGAAAACCCGCCAGCATGCCGCGGCGGCTTATGTCAGCGGCAATGCCGCGCCGCTCGCGCGCGTGGTGGCGCATGAGTCACCGGCGACTTTTATGGGGCCGGGTGGTGGGGCGGTGCAGGGTGCGGATGAGGTGTGGTCGCGCTACCAGCAGGATGCGGGCCGGTTTGAGCCGGGCAGCACGACGGAGCTGGAAGTTTTAGACATGGCGGCGGGCGAAACGATTGCCTACTGGACGGGTTACCAGAAAGCCATGGCGCACATGAAAGGCCAGGACAAGCCTGTGCCCATGAAGCTGCGCGTGACCGAAGTGTTCCGGCTGGAGGGGGATTCGTGGAAGCTGGTGCATCGGCATGCGGATCCGCTGGCGGAAGCGAAGCCGCACTAAATTTTCGGGCGCTGGTTTTGTGTGACTCTTCCCCCGCTGGGGGAAGGTGGCCTGGCGGCGGTGGATATCCGCTGTGCCTGGTTGGAGGCCATACCCCCTCACCCTGGCCCTCTCCCTGTGGGAGAGGGGATAAGAGTGAGTGCGCGCCTGGGTGGAGGCTGCTGGCCCCCACCCCTGCCCTCCCCCAGCGGGGGAGGGAGTGAGGCGGGGAGCAGTCCGAGGAACGGAAGCCCCCTGCCTCTCAAGCCACCTTGACGTCAATACGCCTGGGCTGTGCGTGCGCGGCTTTGGGGATGCGCAGCTTGAGCACGCCGTGGGCCAGTTCGGCGCTCACGTTCTCGGTGTCCAGTTCCTTGCTGAGGCTGAAGACGCGGTGGAAACGCGCCAGGCCCACTTCGGTGTGGCTGGACTGCAGGCCTTCGGGTGCGGCCAGGGCGGAGTCGGCCTCAATGGTGAGGGTGTCGGCCTCGACCTGGAGCTTGAGGTTCTCTTTGGGCACGCCCGGTAGGTCTGCGTAGAGGGTGATGCCGCTGCTGTCTTCGACCACGTCAACGGGTGGCGTGAGGGTGGCATTGGCATAGCGGCTTGCCTGGCCCTGCCGGCCTTGCTGCTGTTGCGTGACCTCGGTGGACGAAGAGCCGTTCTGCATGGCGACGTTGCTGCCGCCGTGATGGCCGTTGCGGCTGTCGGTGGTTTGGCTGGTGGATTTGGTGCCGAACATGGTTGACCTCCTTTGTCTGTAGGTTTGACGCTGTTTGTCTGTCTGTTGCTTGCCAGACGCTCAGTGGATGGTGATGCGGCGGGGCTGTGCGGCCGCGCGGCGCTTGATGCTGATGTGGATCAGCCCGTCCTTGAAGCTGGCGTCGACGGCATCGGGGTCGGCGTCTTCGGGCAGGCTGATGACGCGGCGGAAACTGCCGGCAAAGCGCTCATTGATGTGCAGGGTGGACTGCTGGCCTGCCTCGGGCAGCTGGGACTTGCGTTCGCCGGCGATGGTGAGCATGCCGCGCTCCAGGTCGATCTGCAGGGACTTGGGATCGACACCGGGGGCGAAGGCATAGACCTCCACCGTCTGCGGCGTGCCGCCTATGTTGAGGGCGGGAAAGCCGCCGCGGCCGAAGCCACGGATGTTGGGAGACAGGTCGAGCGCCTGCTGAATCTCGCGTTGCAGGCGGTCCATCTCCCCGAACATGTCGTACGGAAACAGGGATCGAAACATGGCGATTACCTCCATTCATTCAGGTTGAACATGAAGCTTGAATGGCGCCGGCCCATTGGCTCGGCGCCCGGATGGAGGAATTAGGAATTCGCCGAAAAATTTCAAGAGGGGGTTTGGCGGATTTTGGGGGGCTTTTTCAGGCGGTTTTTACCCGTTTTTGCTCCTTCTCCCGCTGGGGGAAGGCAGGGATGGGGCCCCACGGCGCGTGAACTCGTGCCGTGGGTGTTCGAGGGCCGAGCGGCCCCCACCCTCACCCTCCCCCAGCGGGGGAGGGAATGAATCGGGAAAAGAAACCGGCGAGCGGCGTTGGAGGTGTTTACGGCCGGCGTTCAAACGCCAGCTTGAGGCCCAGCCCGACCAGGATGGCGCCGCTGGAGCGGTACACCCATTTGAGCACCGCGGGCCGGGTGCGCAGCCAGCCGGAGAGCCGGCCGGCGCCGTAGCCGACGGGGCCTTTGACGACAAAGGTCAGGGCGGCAAAGCTCAGGCCCAGCGCGAAGACGGCAAGCGTGGGGTGGCTGGCGCCGGGCATGACGAACTGCGGCAGGAAGGCGAAATAAAACACCGCGACCTTGGGGTTGGAGACATTGGAGAGCGCACCGTCGAGGAAGAGCCGGCCGGTGGAACGCGGGGCCGCGCCTTCGACCTGCAGCGTGCTGTCCTTGCTGCGCAGCAGGCCTATGCCGATGTAGACCAGATAGGCGGCGCCCACGAGCTTGAGCGCGACAAACAGCCATTCGGAGGTGCGCAGGACGGCGCCCAGGCCCAGTGTGGCCAGCACAGTGTGGCCTATGAGCCCGACACTGACGCCCGCGGCGGTCGCCACGCCGGCCGATGAGCCTTGCGCGACGGAGCGCGACATGACGAGCACCATGTCCTGCCCGGGCGTGATGATGACGACCAGCGAGGTGAGGATGAACAGCAGCCAGGAGACTTCGATGAGCATGGCGGATTCCTTGGGGTGAGCTGCCACTATATCGCTGGTGGTGTGTGGTGTTGCGCCTTGAGTGTTGCCCCTTCCCCCGCTGGGGGAGGGTGGGGATGGGGGCCGGCGGCGGATGAACTCGCGCTGCGGGCGTTCGACGGCCGGGCTGGTCCCACCCCAATCCTCCCCCAGCGGGGGAGGAAGTTGCATCGGGGAAAGAAGGAGCGCTTACTTCCGGCTGATCACCACGACCCCACCCACGCCTTTGGCATCGGAGTTGTTGCCGCGCATCAGGTTGGGGCTGGCGATGGTGAGGGTGTAGTTGTCGGCGTTGTACTTGCCGGTGCCGAGCACGTAGACGGGGTTGCTGCCGTTGATGGTGACGGTGTTGCCTTGCACAGTGACCATGGCGTCTTGCTGCACGCGTTTGGCCACGCCCTCGCTGTTGGTATAGCCCAGCACCAGCATGCCGCGGTAGTTGCCGTTGCCCAGGTTCTGGTTCACGCGCAGGCTGCCGTTGGCGGTGTAGCCGCTGGATGAGACGTAGTCGACCAGCCATTCGCCGAGCATGGCGAAGCCGGGGGCTGCTCTGGTGTTGTTGCTGCTGTTGTTGTCACTGGGGGCTGCCTGGCGTGCGGATGGGGTCTGTGGCTGGCCGGCGGCTGGCGCTTCGGCGGCCGTCTTGGTGGCGTCGCAACCCCAGGCGCGGACCTTGCAGCTGGAGCCGCCCCTGGCCCGGCATTCGGACATGGCGCGGGCCTGGGTGCTGGAGCTGTTGTTGCCGGTGCCCCAGCCATAGGCGTTGGAGCCCTTGGCCTGGTCGGCGGCGTAGGCGCCGCATTCGGCGGCAAAGCGCAGCACGACGGCGCAGTCGGTGCCGCATTCGCGCATGGCGCGCGCGTCGGCCTGGTCGGAGCTGGGGTGGTTGAAGGAGAAGCCGTATTTTTCGCCCTGCAGGGAGTCGATGGCCAGCGAGCCGGCGGCCATGGCGTGGCCGCCCGCAAACAGAATCAGCATGCCCAGCGCAAGCCTGGCGGCGAGCGCCTTGAATCCCGAAATCCTCATCATGTTGTTTCCCTCCAAGGAAATGTGTTGTTGTCCTTGCTGCATGGGTCAAGCCCGCGCGTGCATTTGTAGTCCTTTAGTAGACAGGGGAATTATGGGGGGACATGGGAGCGCTTGGCTAGGGGGGGGGCTTTGCAGGGGCGGCGGTATGGCTCCTTCCCCCGCTGGGGGAAGGTGGGGATGGGGGCCGGCAGCGGATGAATTCCATCGGCATTGTTCCGAGGCCGTGCGGCCCCCACCCCTGCCCTCCCCCAGCGGGGGAGGGAGTAAGAGGAGAGACAGGCTAGCTGCCAAACAACTCCGTCATGAACTGCGTCGACTTCAATCCTGTGCCGGTCAGCAGGACCACCGTGGTTTCATTCGCCTTGATGGCGCCCGAGGCATGCAACACCTCCAGCGCGGCGGCGGCCGAGGAGCTGGTGGGTTCGGCGTAAAGGCCGATGCCGGCCAGGCGGCGCACGGCGGCGGTGATCTGCTCTTCGGTCAGCGCCACGGTCTGCCCGCCGGATTCGCGGATCGCGTGCAGCAGCTCCTTCAAACGGATGGGCCGCTTGATGGCCGTGCCTTCGGCGATGGTGGGTTTGACGATGCGCTCCACGGGCGCGTCGCTGCCGGCCTGGAAGCTCGCATCAATCGGCGAGCAGTTGAGCGGCTGGGCCGCGAAGAGCTTGGGCAGCTTGCTGATCTGGCCGGCGGCCAGCAGCTCGCTGAAGCCGATGTGGCAGCCCAGCACATTGCTGCCGGCGCCGGCGGGGATGATGATGTTGTCGGGCGCCTTGAAGCCCAGGTCTTCCCACAGCTCGTAGGCGATGGACTTGGTGCCCTGCAAAAAGAAGGGGTGCCAGTTGTGGCTGGCGTAGAAGATTTTTTCGGACTGGCGTATGGCCTCGTATTCGGACTCCTCGCGCGGGCCTTCGACGAGCTGCACCTCGGCGCCGAAGGCGCGTATCTGCGCGACCTTGGGGAGGGGCGTGTAGGCGGGCGCGAGGATCTTGACCTTGACGCCGGCCGCGGCGCCGGCGGCGGCAATGGCCGCGCCGCCGTTGCCGGAGCTGTCTTCCAGAATGTGGCCCACGCCCAGCTGCCTGAGGAAGGACACCATCACGCTCGCGCCGCGGTCCTTGAAGCTGCTGGTGGGGTTGAACCATTCGAGCTTGAAATGCGGCCGCAGCTCGCCCCACGCTTTTTCAACCAGGGGCGTGCAGCCCTCGCCCATGCTGGCGCTGCTGTCGATGTGCAGCGGCAGGCCGGCGCGGTAGCGCCACAGCGAACGCTCGCGGGTGTCAATGTCGTCGCGGCTGATGCCGGGCAGTGTGCTCAGCATCAGCGGGTTGCCGTCGTCGGAACGCCAGCGGCGGTCGGTGAGCGGATAGTGTTTGCCGGTGCGGGGGTCGATGTAGTGGGCTGGCATGGGTTTTGTGGAAAGGGGTTGGACGGATGTCCAGGTTCTGGATAATATATCCAGTATTGGATAAATCGTCAAACACGCGCTTCCTCCCGCTGGGGGAAGGCAGGGATGGGCCAACCGGCCTTTAAATCCACACTCGGATACGATGACCCACCAGACAATTTGTCTGAATCCGGAAACCACCGCCATGCCCAAAGCCCCCGCCAAGCCCGTCAAGTCCAGCAAGCCCAGCAACAAGCACCTGCTTGCCGAACTCAAGAACATTGCCGAAGGCCTGGGCAAAACCTTTGCGCCTTTCTGCGAGGTGGTGGTGCATGACCTCACGCACCCCAGGAACGCCATCCTCGCGATCGAGAACAATCTGAGCGGGCGGCGCGTGGGCCAGCCCGCGACCGAGCTGGGCCTGGCGCGCATCCAGGACCCGGACTACCCGGCGGTGATTGCCAACTACGCCAACCAGTTCGCCGACGGCCGCAAGGTCAAGAGCACCTCGGTGGGCATACGCAATGAAGAGGGCGACTATGTGGCCGCCATCTGCCTGAATGTGGACCTGACGCTGTTCAACGGCT
>Ga0102589_1002540_pt1 | contig 20786 bp, 26 predicted proteins | sample AraplaMF_Col_mLB_FD_76858 | JGI IMG/M metagenome (GOLD analysis project Ga0102589, IMG submission 76858) | Arabidopsis root microbial communities from the University of North Carolina, USA - plate scrape MF_Col_mLB | ecosystem: Host-associated > Plants > Roots > Endosphere | place: USA... | reverse complement strand
TTAATATCTTCTTCGATATCTCGGATGTTATTTGACATATTGATTGCACCTACTAAAATTCCAATTGGAATGGAAATCAATACACTTTCAATCGTTACAGTATTCGTTTGAATAAAGAAAGCAATGAGTACAAAACATGTCCCCATTAACAATCCAGAAACTAATTCTCCAAACGGGGTGTACGCAATTGGTAGTGGACCACCTGTATATAAATAGCCAACTGCCATCCCAATTAAACCAATAACCACTAACCACCAACTACTATTCATACAAATATAAATGCCAATAAAAGCTGCTACGACATATAATAAAAGCGCAACTGTTAACACATTTTTTGGCTTCAATCCATGACGAACAATTCCGCCACCGATGCCAACGGATTCAGCGGTATCTAATCCACGTTTAAAATCATAGTACTCATTAAATAAGTTCGTTGCTATTTGCAATGCTAAACATGCAACCATCATCGCAATAAATAACAGCCAATCAATTTTGGCAACATAAAGTGATGCCACTGTTCCTAAAATTACAGGAGAAAACGTCGCCGTTAATGTATGTGGGCGCGTCATCTTCCATATTAATTTAGCGGAACTAATTTCTTTTTCTGTCCCCATAACTCTGTTCAATCTCCCTACATTTTAAGTATAAATTACTAGCAGTATCTTTCTATCTATTTCCTGCCACGCATCCATTCATTATATCAATAAATGATTATCCTTTCTAACAAATCAACTTTTAATAAAGTAAAAATTATAAAATGAAACTTTAATCAGTAAGAGTTTTGGCATCCCGACCGATTATTAGTACATATGAATTGGGCTTTTATGGGCAGCCCCCCCCTCCCATTTAAAATAGGATAAAAAAGAAAGCAAATTACTTCCAAACAACACCTCGCCTCTCATATTCCATTCTGTATTCAACGGCAGCCGCAATTTTAGGGCTTGCGAATCTTTCCGTGATCCAAAGCCCCAAATCAACTCCTGAAGTGACTCCTCTTGCAGTGATAACATCCCCTTGATCCGCAATTCTGTAATGAAGAAGCTCTGCCCCGTATTCATTCATTTCATCCTGTGCCAAATAGTGCATCGTTGCCTTTCGACCGTTCAATATACCAGAGGCAGCTAATAGCATACCTCCTGTACACACACCAGCAACGATTGTTCCTGCATTGTGCATCTCGCTAATCATTTTAGTCAAAGTTCCAAGCTCTGCTTGCTTTCGAGCCCCATGCTCTGCTTTATGATTCCAGCCACCACCAGGTACAATTAACAAATCTGGACGATTCTCCATTCGTAAAAAATCATGTAGTTTAACTGTAACTCCAAACGAGGTAATAACTTCCTGCTTTTGTTCACTCGAAACGAATTCAACTATAAATGGAGCCCCTTCTTCTATAGCTCTTTTCAGTACCTCAAACGGTGCGAAAGAGACAAGTTCTCCGAAACCATCAAACAATACTATTTGTATTTTCATTTTTAGAACACATCCTATGGTTTCTTATTTGAGTCCCAGACTAGGAGAATACATGTTATGTACAAGTTAATAATGAAGATAGTCTTTCTCCCCTCACTCTATAAACTTCCAAATGTTCTTCTAATTCCCTCTCATCACTTATTACACCTAGCGTTTTCTTCACAAAATTCCAATTCAAACTACCGGATAACCATAACAAGGAAGAAAATCTCTTATAATCATTTGGTGTTAAAATATTATGGGCCTTATACCCTACTAAAAATGAACTAACAACCTTCGAACACACCTCATGAGACTGTACTCCTTCTGTTCGAGAATACCATTTTATTAAAAAGGCTAGTCCTTCAATGCGGTCAACATAACTAATAGATTCAAAATCCACAATTCCTTTTACCTTTTGACTTGAGCCCCATAAAACATTCAAAGGATTTAAATCTGTTTGTACGATAAATTCTAGTTCACTCGTATATGCGCACTCTATATGATATTTAGCAAGATCTATATACTCCCGCAATTCCTTACATGCGCTTGCCCTACTTTCTAACATATTAATAAACTCAACATACCCATCCAAATGAGATATCTTTTGAAAAATCGAGCTTTGAAATGCGCAAGAAATATCATGAATCTTTCTTGCTTCCTTTCCGAAGGCTTCTACAATGTTTTCTGTGCAATGCGTAATATGTTCTCCCTCAATCCAATTAGACAATACAAATCGGTATTGTTCATCATTCCAAGCGACAAGTGTAAATGGCTCTCCTGCCCTATTCTTGTTTATCTGCATAAAAGGAATTTCATGTTCGCGTAAATAATAGGTAAACCGTACTTGCTCTATCAGTTGTTCGTTTGATAACGCCCCAAAGGCTGGATTGATTGTTCGCTTGCTATTTATAAATCTTGCGGAATATTGCTTTCCATTTACCATTATTTTATAATGCAGATCCGTATTCCACCTATCCTTATACAATTCTTCTTCCACTGCTAGTGAATGAATTTCTTTAAAATAATTTATTAATATGTCTTTTATTATGTGTTTCATTCTATTCTCCTTTCATGCAAAAATTACAGTAGCCTTCTATCTATATAGATGAAAGAAGGCTACTAAATCTTTTTTTAAATTTAGATATTTCATAATGAATGTATTATTGATTAAATAATACATTTGTTTAATACAAGTACTCCGTAAGAAAAATTAACCGTCATAATGTAATTAACAAAGTGAGGATTTTCATTTAAATTTTATAAAACTCAAATGTATTCTTTTCTAAACATATTGTTTCATCAGAAGTTTTGATAATGATATCAAAACGCTGACTATACGAATGCATAAATACTTCATATTGAATCCGTCGTTCTTCATGAGACTGCCTTAAATAACTTATATCCGCTCCCCTTTCAGCTATATCCCGGCTTGATCTTCTCATTAGTTCCGTTTCGCCATCTGTATAAAAATAAATTTTCAAATCAAATAAATCAGGGTTAATAAATGCGGCACTCATTCCCTCCACAATCGTTACTTTATTTTTCGAAGAAATCAACTTACTTTTCATATAATGCGTATCTATCGTATAAAAATCTAGCCCAGCTCTAACCATCTGAATATCTCTTTCTAAAGCTTCCAAATGGTGTGCCACTGGATGACAAGCTGTCATTTTATAACGATGATTTTCATTTTGATATGTATAGTGAATCACTGCATGCTTACGGATATCTGAACTGACAATGTAAGGATCTGTATTAATATAATTTGCTTCATTTTGATTTAGTAGATTTACGAGTCTATTAGCAAACGTTGTTTTTCCAGCTGCACCATGTCCTGAAATACCAATAACAATTTTTTCATCGCTCATCCTTAACCAATTTATAATTTCTTGTAACAACTTATCCATCATTCTCCCCCTTGCGCTAATATACTACCCTTTATTAAATTATACATAAAACAAGGAAGATATTGTAATTATTCATCATACCATCTCTAATTCTAAACAACTATATTATCTTTTAAATGAATTTATTATTTGTGAACACCTACATGATTAAATAGATTTCTAATTTTATCAATTCAATAGAATACCCTCTATTTTCCGGTAATTTATGCGAACCAATACAGTCATGACTATGTACAATAAAAAAAGAGCCAATCCCCTATAAGATAGAAGATTGACTCTTTCCTTTATTTACTCCCCTGTTTCAGAGAATCGCTTTATACGTTCACCAATTTCATCACGAACACGTTGAAATTCAGACCACTCTTTTCCTGCTGGATCATCAAATCCCCAATGAACACGATTTACATGCGGCGGAGTAGATGGACAAACAGAATCCGCATGACTACACAGCGTAACGACTAAATCAGCACTATTTAAAATGTTTGCATCAATTATATCTGATGTTTGATTTGTTATGTCGATATTTACTTCGTTCATTGCTTTAAATGCATTTGGATTTACTCCATGTGCTTCGATTCCTGCAGAATATACATTCCACTTATCTCCTAAATATTGTTTGCCCCACGCTTCTGCCATTTGGCTTCTGCATGAATTTCCTGTACATAAGAAATAGATTGTCTTTTTATTTTCCATGTTGTTTTCCGCCTTTGTTTTTAAATTATACTGGTTGATCTTTAAAATATTTACGCTTAAACCAAAAAGCGACGTTTACAAGTGCAATCATGACAGGGACTTCAACTAACGGTCCGATAACAGCTGCGAATGCTGCGCCTGAATGAATACCAAACACACCAACTGCTACAGCAATCGCTAATTCAAAGTTATTACTACCTGCTGTAAATGCTAGCGTTGTTGTTACCGGATAGTTTGCACCAATTTTTCTTCCCATAAAGAAAGAAACAAAAAACATTACAATAAAATAGATTAATAACGGAATCGCTATTCTTACTACATCTAGTGGCACGCTAACAATCATCTCCCCTTTTAAAGAGAACATAATGATGATCGTAAATAGCAATGCAAGTAATGTAAGTGGACTAATTTTCGGTATAAACACCTTTTCATACCACTGTCTTCCTTTTAACTTAACGAGTACAAAGCGTGTTAACATACCTGCTATAAAAGGAATTCCTAAATAGATAAATACTGATTTTGCTACTTCTATCATTGTAATATCGACAATAGCACCTTCAATCCCTAACCATTCTGGAATTACAGTTACAAATACGTATGCATAAACTGAGAAAAAGAGCATTTGGAATACCGAATTAAAAGCAACTAAACCTGCGGCATACTCTTTATCTCCATCGGCAAGATCGTTCCAAACAATGACCATTGCAATACAACGTGCTAACCCAATTATAATGAGACCAACCATGTATTCTGGTTTATCAGGAAGAAAAATAATTGCTAACACAAACATAAGTACCGGACCAATAATCCAATTTTGTACTAAAGATAGAACTAACACTTTTACATCTTTAAATACTCGGCCCATTTCCTCATAGCGAACTTTCGCTAACGGTGGATACATCATTATAATTAAACCAACAGCCAGCGGAATAGACGTCGTTCCAACCTGTAATGTATTTAGTCCATCTACTACACTAGGAAACACAAACCCTAAACCAATCCCAACAGCCATCGCTAGAAAGATCCATAGTGTTAAATATCGGTCTAGAAAAGATAAACGTTTCATTTTATTTTCCATCTCCTATTAACAACAAGAATTTTTAGCTACCTCATTTGAAGTGGTGCAACAAGATGAATCTTCTATTTTGTGAACATCACTATCTGCTTTTGTATAAAAGAACTCCCACTCATTACCATCGGGATCCGTTACCCAAAACTTATCTTGTACTGCATAGCAACAAGTCGTATCCATCTCATCACGCGCAAAGAAACCTTCTTTTTCTAATCGTTCTTTATGTAATGTAATTTCTTCAGTTGTATCCACTTGGAAACCAAAGTGATTTACCTGATTTCCATTCACTTCATCTCGTACGTTCAGCGTGAAATTAAGACCTGGATTTTCTAATAAAAATTTTGCATAATCCGTTTTCACCTTAACTGGTGATACACCAAATACCTTTTCATAAAATTCAATAGACTTTTCTAAATTCGTAACGTTTATACCGACGTGAACATATCTCATACATTATTCCTCCTCTTTATATATCATTAATCAATTTTTTTTGATTAATAACGCAAAATTTTAACAGCAGCTACCTTTGCCTGTTTTTCTAAAGATACAGCACAATTCTTCTGATAATAAATTATTCACTTCCGCATCATTTAAATCATAATAACTCCACGTACCCTTTGTTTCTTTTACAATTAAACCTGCATCTAATAAAATCTTTAAATGATAGGACAACTTAGATTGTGTCATTTCAAAAACTTCTGTTAAATCACATACACATGTCTGACCCCGCTGGCAAAGCTCATACATGATTTCTAAACGTTTCTGATCCGCCAACGCTTTAAACTTTTTCTCATAGAGCTGGAAATCTTGTGCCACTGTAGTTCACTTCCCTTCATCAACTTTTTTTGATATTTATAGTATATATGCTGTTTAGTTCTTTATGCAACTAATTCATCAATTTTTTTTGATTTAGAAAAAACTTCCTCGCATTATATCTTTGCTACAACTAAAAAGGACCATCTCCTTTTCAAAAATGAAAAACTACGGTTCTTTTTACAACTTAATAGTTACAATATTTCCTAGTAATGGAGTCTCTATAACTATTTAACTTTTAATTTGATTATTATAAAGTAGTGCCCCATTACCATCAATCTAAGAAAAACAAATACCCCCAAATGAGAAAAATCGATATAACTCTTCGGCAAATAAAGATAACTCTTGTTTTTGGTGCATATTCATAAAAAGCACGTCACCCTTTCTCATTAACATAAGAGAATAGTAACGTGCTTTTAATCTCAAAAATAGTCTAAATCCTTAAGTTGATGGTTGTGGGGCGGGACCCCAATAAGAACGGTATCTAAGATTGTATGAGAGGTGTTTGTTCCATTTCAAAGATCTCAGCCGACGATTAACTCAAGTACCGGTTTCGGATGATTCCCATGTGATGAAGTTCGTGTCCTGCGATGCCGTACGCGAGGGCGCGTGCCGTAATGCTTAGGTTGTTGGCTGTGCCCTTACGATTCCATGCCTCAGCCGGTAGCCCGCGCAGCAATGTGATCGTTGATTGCCTTACGGCCCGGTAGTCTTCGGCCAATTGCGCGGTTGTCCAGCTTCCGAAAGGAGGTAGGAACAATTCCTGATCGAAACCGGTCAGAGGCGTCTGGTCCCCTCTTGCGAACCGGAGCAGGCGGTAGGTCATGACGCGTTCCGCGTCTGCAATGTGGCCCACGACTTCTTTCAGCGTCCATTTTCCTTCCGCATACCGATATGCGGCCTGGCTTTCGGTCAACGATGCCAGGAGCTCAGTCATTTGCTTTTCCTGGGCGAGCAGAATGTTGATGATGTTACCGTCCGGCACCAAACGGATATATTCACCGGAGTTCCCGGCGTATTCTTCTTCTGACGGTCTTTGATTCATGCGTAGTCACCTCTTTATGTAAATATAGAAAATTATAGCACTCATCTATGTCTAATAAATTCGCGAAATGATAGAACTTCCCTTCTAATAATTGAGGAGAAGCAACTATTTAGTTGGTCGGTCGCCACACTATCCTGATTCGTTAGCACAATAAAAATTATCTGTTATACAATATTTCGAAGTTATTAATATATATAGGTAACCCCTTCTTTTTTTAATTTAAAGATGAATTTCCAATTATATTTTGAAATGAATTGGAGTAAAACACACTAGTCTAACTACTTTTTTATACAAGATTTTATGCGAAAAAGAATAGCGAAGATCCCTAGAATCTCCGCTATATCAATGATGTATAAAATCTTGTATAAGTGATAGATAGACATAGAGACAAAAAATTTAGTAAAAACAAGGATTCTATGAAAAACTTGCTACCGACAATGAGACGTTATGTTAACTTCAAGTGTATAAGGTATTCATACGAAGAGTAGATAGCTTCTCCCCTTTAAAAAGGTTTATTACATGGTGAAAGAGAATATTATCCATAAAAAAAGGAGTTAATTTATGAATAAAAATATATCATTTCTGACCTTATCATTATTCCTATATTTATCCGCTTGTTCGACTGAGACAAACACTGGTAGTACATCTACTACTGAACAACCAAAAGTAAAAACTGCCTCAATACAACAAGAGGAAAATCGCAAACAAATTTTCTTTCAAGGAAAGGAAATAAAGAAAATTGAGCTTATATCAACTAAGGTAAAAAATAAAAAAACAGCTATAAATCTAGAGTTTGATCAAATTATTAAATCTATGGAACATGCAGGAATAGATAAGGATCGAGAAAGAGTTATTCCTCTTTTGCTAGATGATGAGGCCAAAGCAAATATTGATTATCAAATGAATGTAAATTACCAAGATAGTTCCAGTGAAACATATTTAATTTGGCTAGAGAATAAAAAAGTTGTAATTGCTCGTCAAGACAATGAAGAACAAAAAAATCTCGAACATTATATAATAAGGGATACAGATGCTCAACAAATATTAAGTTTATTTAAGAACAATATAGAATAACTTCCAATAACGAGAATTATGTATATAAGCTGCCCATATGGACAGCTTATTGTATTTTTGCTTAGCGTGCAAAATTCTTATCTTGTTGGCGGGACCCCATTGCCATCAAGATAAGAAAAGCAAATACCCCCAAGATGAAAAATTAGTTGTTTTCTGTAAAAAATACACAAAATTTTCATCTTGAGGGTTTAAATTCTTAAGTGATGGGCACATATGGCGACCCCTAATATGAAAAATAATATAAAGATTTTAATTTGATCCTATATATTATTTACAATTCCAAAAGTAGATTCCCTATTTTTGGTATAATACACAGAGACTATATAATTTCTTATGGATATTCTTGAAAAGGGAGTAACGCTATATGAAATCAATAAATGTAAATAGCACTATATATTATATTGAATCTGTTCCTTTTGAAGATAAGAGTGAGCAGGATGAAGAGGGATATTACGAATATTTTTACAAAGGAGTCAATTTATCGTTTCACTCGGACAAAGAAATAATTACAGCCCGAATCTATGACAAGGAAAAAATAATATATTTCTTAAAAAATCCATCTCTCGCTTTTGGTAAGGATTTTGAAGCGATAAAGATATATATAATTAAAGAATTTGATGTAAATACATTCAAGATTCCAGGTGGAGAAAAAGCCTATATAGAATTATAGCCATAACCGATTTCTGTCTTTACTATAATATATAAAAAGCAAACAGTAGGTAAGTATATGCTTGATAAAGCTGAACTAAATACTCATAAGTAATTGTAAAGGGATATTCTTTGTTCAGGAGGATTTTATAACCGTAGCTTACAAGTGATGTAGTGCTACACCTATTCCATCTAACTTGCAACACGTTTGCGGTATTCTTGCCCTATCCCATCTAACTTGCAACACGTTTGCGGTATCCTTATCCAAATCACAATAACCAGTAGCTTAAGACTTTTAATATAATATTAAAAAGTGGATATGCTTAAACACATATCCACTTTCAACTACGAATATTTTTCACCTTAAACATACTTTTTTCCTATTTATATACTTACCTTCGCTTCTCCAATATCCTGCTTTTTAACTAAATCTAAGTAAAAATGTGAGACAGTTGTGTTGTAATAAGGAGAAATAAAAATAAATGATAGATTAAATGTAAACATTCCGATAAATGCTGCTAATAAAAACCAACCTATAAATGATAACCAAAGAACAAATAACTTTAGCTTTTGTCCTTTCATTATTCTTTTACTTTCTCTCAATGCTTCACTTGCTGTATAATCAGGATTCTCAACTAATATGTAATACGACATGGAATAAGAAAAATATTTAATAATACCTGGAACAATAAATAATAGGCTCCATAAAAAAATAAAGATAGCTTGCATTAAACCTAACTTCATTGATTTAAACAAATTCTTCTTTTTAAATCCTGAAAATACATCGTCTACCTTAACTTCTTCTTGTTTCCCTAAGTGTAAAGTAAAAACAGAATATCCATAATTAAAGATACCTTGAATGACACTGTAAATTAGGAAACATACCCCCCATAAACCAATATAACTTAGAATAAGTGCAGCAAGTGCTACCGGATCTACTTGTGGTTGCCCACCTATTGAATAAATAAATAATGCATCAGGACCAATTATCCCGATAAACAGTACAAATATTAAATACATAAAAAAGGCGATTGCTGATGCACTTAAGGTTGGTACAAAATAGAATAAAGCTGATACTCCTATACCTACCCCCCATTTCCCATCTAACGAATTCAATGCTGCTTTCTTTAAGTTTCCGATCATACTCGTGTCCCCTTCTTTTTTCTTATTTTCCTTTACTGAAAAAATAAAAGAACTTGTAGCAAGGCCCCGCTACAAGTTCTTTTAGCCAAATACTTTAGCTCATCGAAAAATTATTTATTCTACACAATCGGGGGTAATGCCTAAAATATAGTTTGTTAACATCATTATATAACATAATTATGAATTTTTGTTAAAAATTCTATATATTTAGACAAATATTCCTCCACTTTTTCACTTATTTTTTCATGTAGTTTTATCTATTGAAAATACGTAAAAAAACATCTGGACTAATTGGAACAAAAGTTTATTTAACGAACATGAAAAGACCACCTACAAAATTTCATAGGTGATCTTTTTTGTGATTTTGCACTTGTGCACTACTTTAAAAATATATCACAAATTCATTTAGTCTCCTAAACATTTGAATCTACAGATTGAATACCTTCTCACATTCTAGACTAATGTCAATTAGATCTTTCTAATAAAAATTTGTTCTGTAAAAAAGTCTCAAGCTTACTAAAATCTGTAGAAGAATATAATAAACTCATTCCATCAATAAATTCATGTTCAACTCGTTTCTCTCCCTCATTAGGGAGACAATGATCTGAATCCTTATACATCTTCCACGGTACTGCATCGGAAACATCGAATTTACTTTGTAATTTTGAACAAAGCCCTTTAGTTGCTCCATCCTGAACAGGAAAAGCGAAGTTTTTATAAAGTACAGCTGTTTCAGCAGAATAGTTATCCACTTTGGTTGAGAAGTAACTTACGCCATCAAAAAATCCATCATATCTTATAAACTGCAATAATAGTTGTGGGATAATATATTCTGGTTTGAATGTGTTAGTCGTATTTTTTACACGTACAGAACATGCTGCCATTAAAGGCCAAATAATTAGATAAGAAATTACTTCATTTGGTTCATTTAACCTATCCGCCAAAAAGCGTTTTTTCATAATTGTACCGTGGTCGTAGAATTTCTTAATTATCTTCTCTATAAAAACAACAGGTGGTGTAGATAAATCTATATAACTTATATCATCTGATTTAAATACTGAAGTCTGAACCGTATTTAAATCAGGTTTATTAAGTTCTTCCCAGCAGGTTAAAGGTGAGCTTCCTAAATAGATACAAGGTAACCCAGGAATACTGTATCTATTTGTGCTGACTATTCCCCGAAGTTCTAACGGAATATGAAACATTTCTTTACTTGTAAATACATGATCGGTACCGACTCGCATTTTATAGAGGAATTCATTGTCAAAGTTTTGGAGTGTTTTTATATCATTAAAATGATTTGGCTTAGATACATTATTTTTTAAAACCCTATAAAATCCATTAGAAGCCTTTGAAGGAAAACCTTTATAATATTCTTGTAAGGAATAAATAATTCCTTCACACAAATTCTTTGCATGTCTTAAATCCTTTTTGGTAATGACTGTTTCTAATGTTGCACTGCAAATATTCTCTAACCCAGAGATATAAGTATTAAAGCAATCTTTAAGATACTCTATAAAGTCTTCATTCTCCCTTGTTAGAGGTAATTTTCCAACCTGATTATACAAATCAATAATAGGTAGTACTTCTAAAACCCAGTTTCTTAAACTAATAATTTTTTTAGCGTCTTCCGAGAAATCTGCTAGTGAGAATTCACTGGCTTCCTTTTCATTAAAAGGATAAAATTTAAATTTCTTAGGTTCGTTTATTTTTTGTAATTCTTCATATAAATTAAATGCAATATTTACATCCTGTTTACTAATATTAGTGTCTTCTTTTATTTTTTTTAGTTTAACTGCTTTCTCTATTAAATCTGTTCTTAATTTTAATATAGTAATCACATCACTTTTCAAACGAAAATAATTAATTAAGGTTTTACACTTTCTCAATATTACGGTATCAATTTTCTTATATAATTAAATTATTCTCTTTATTTATTTTATGTATCTGTTCCCTTTGAACCCTACTATTATAGGGTTCCTTTTTTATAATCATATATTTATTAATTAATTTATCGATTTCCTGACTTAAATGGAGGACTTTCGTATGACTAAAACCATGTTTTTTTACCAGTTCAACTAATTGTAATTTTTTATTCTCTATTAGATCATTTAACTTCGCCACTAACATAAACTTTTTTCTTTCACACTCCCCCTGAGCAAAATAAAAAGAGCTGCTCCCAGCTCTTGTATAATAAAAACCTTTATTATTGCAGTGTAAAATTTTCCATATTTATTATAAATGAATATACATAAAGCCAACAACAATAATTTTAGTGTATTTAAAAATAAAAAAGCAGCAATAATTCATTACTGCTACAACTTCTTTATAAATTCGTTATTAATAAAAACATATTCTTCTGGTTCATCAGCTTCACCATACCAAGCCTCGAGCTTTATAATATGTTCTGCTACTTCTTTTAATATCAAATTCATAAATAATGAGATAGGTGCCACATTATATTCTTTATCTCTGTAATTCTTTAAATTGGCTATAAATGACCACTCATTACCTTTTAATTTTGTATAATAGTCATTCTCTTCTTCCCAGTTTCCTACGTGCCACCTCATATATAGAAAATCATCTTCTGCTAATGCTTCATTTATCTGTTCCTTAGTAAATGGAATGTCTTTACTACGATTAACTTTTATATATTCTTTAACAAATGGAAACTTTAAGGCTGCTTCTTCCCAGCTTCCTGTATTTATTAATTCCACCAATTCTTTATATTCATCCTTTATAATTACTTTACCTCGAAAGGCTGTATACATTTCAAAAGACAATTTTATCACCTTCTTAAATTCATTATGAATTTAATTAACATATATACTTAACTACACAATAGATGGTTTTAGAAATCGTACTACGTTTCCTTTTTCACTAAATTCACTCTCATTGTTACAATTTTTCGAGGAGAGATCCACTATATAACTCTCTGAAATTTTAAAAGTTCTTTCCTCATTAAACATTGTCAAAGGAACTGATACTCCAACATTATTATCTAAATGACTTAATACCATTACTGGTATAGTTTCTCCTTTTAATAAATCAACATATGAGGTCTTAACTTTATAATAATGCCCTTCTAAAAAATGCATTTTTCCGTTTATTAAATCCACTGCAACTCCATTATTACAGTATGCTAAGCTTTGATTTGAAAAATGGATGTCATCCGATACTTTAATAAATTTCATCGTTTTATTATCAAATATATAGTAACCCTCTCTTACTACAAAGAGATTATGCGGATTAATAAACTCTAGCAAATAATGCGTAATTTCAAAGCTAGTATCCCCCTCAATCATTTCTCTGTATTCTACATAAAGTTTCTCTAATTTTTTAAATGTACATAATTTGATCCCCTGATTTGGTCTTGATGCAAGTGTTAAGTCATCTAATACCCATTTAGCCACGTATGTTGACGTTGGAATCATTTACAATATACCCCCTTCAAAATTCTATATATGAACATATAAACTATTTAAATTTAATAAATTGGGCTCTACTTAAAGTATAGGCAGAATCTATTTGATAACTAAGATAATTCTCTAACTTTTTCATATTTACTTCCTATAAATTATATTTATCAAACTCTAAAACGAATTCTTTATAATTAATTTACATTTTCAGAAATTTGAGATATTATTTGTTATATACACCTTTTTTATTTTTTAAATCAATTTCAATACACACAAGCCCTTCGGGTTACTTGAAAGAAGAATGTAATGCTAAATGCATTGGTTCTTACTATCCAGTATCCTTGAAGGGCTTTTTGTATTGTCTAGAAAGGAGAGAATAAATGAGTTTTAATGAATTCGTATTAGATCAATGCGGTAAAACATGGCCAGAATTAAAAAATGATGCTCTTACTGAGAATCAGAATCTAGCACATGAAGACATTCAAGAAATCATTTCAAAACAATACCTACTTTTAAGAAATGACTACGAAGAATTCCGATTAGAAACACAGTAAGAAAATATTAAACGCATGTATGCGTAATGAACAGACTTCTCAATTTTGAGGAGTTTTTATTATGGAGGGAGTTAAGATGAATAATTTTATTGAGCTGCTAAATGAAACTTACTGGGACAGCTGTACACTTCACGAAAATACTGAAATTCAAAAGTTCTCTAATAACAAAATTGAATTTACAAAAACGATGCTTTTTTTAGATTCCTATAATCGTATCTACAAGAAGAATCCAGAAGTTTTTACTTTTATGATGGAAATACTCTCTTCAAGTCTCATTAAAGCAATATATCGTTTTATCGCTCCGAAACTTGAAGAAAGAAATCTTCTCGAAAAAACAGAAGTTCGTCATAAATTCCAAAATACGCAGCAAAAGTCAACTTTCTATTTCAACAGTAAGATAGGGCAATATGAATTGAGTATTAACTTTGAAAGCATTACATCGATTAGCATGTACTTTGGAAGTCATGTGTTTGACGATATTATGCTGCTAGATAGACAAATTCACTTTCTGTTGGACCAATTTTCAGATGCAGCAGCAAGTCATTATGAAGATGATAGAAATATTATTAAAGATAATAAGGAGGAATTATAATATGTTTGAAAATAATAATGAGTTATTTAGTTTATATTTAAATGGTGAGTTTCAAGGGTATTTGAATAGCGAAGATTATCGTCAAATAGCTGCAGCAATTCGTGTTTATGGAATGAAAGGAGATCTGATTATTACTTCTTTCATGGATACTATGGTTATTTCGACAATAGGCATATTTTTAGATTATTGCTTACCCGAAATACGTCAACCATTAATGCAGGAACTAGTGCCAATGCAACAAAGTCCAGAGACTCCGGAACTAGTCCTTCTTGGAAATATTCAATTTTACGCTCAAGATGATGAAACAATTGAAGAGTTTGCTGAATTTTTATTAGAACGAGTTAAAGATACTCCGAATTATCCAGATGGGTTAATTCAGGGTGTTATATATGGAGTTGTTATTCCTGTCGGGATGGAATCAACTAAAGAATCCATAATAGAAGACTTAAATGAACAACTAACTATCAGTAATTAGGACCTGGGTAAAAACCAAATTTTATAGTTTCAAAATGGGGTTATATTCAATTGGAATATACCCCTTTTCTGCTTTTAAAAATAGTCAAGGGGGTACTTTTATGTTAGTGGCATTTGCATCTAAGACAAGTAATGTTGAACGGTTTATAAAATCATTACCAAATATAAAGTCAGTAAAAATTACTGACAATTTACTCCTTGAAGAGGATTTTATACTCGTTACTTACACAACAGGTTTTGGTCAAGTGCCACAACTTGTAGAAGACTTCTTAACTAAGAATTTTAAGCATTTACGAGGCGTTGCAGCAAGTGGCAATCGCAATTGGGGAGACATGTTTGCAAAGAGTGCAGATGTTATCTCTGATAAATACAACGTACCCGTATTAATGAAATTTGAGTTATCAGGAACGATAAATGATCGCAAGAAATTTGAATCTATTTATTCACAGATTGTATGACGGATATTTAGGAATTAAATCATGTAGACCAGGGGGAATAAAAAATGGCAAGTATTAATGGGATTGAAATCAAGACTTACACAATTAAACGTGGACATGAGGGTGAACCACTTCAACAAGCAGTGGTATATATAGATGGAAAAAAAGCTGGCTATATATCTGATGGTGATTGGGGCGGCCCAATGGTATTGTCATTTAGTAATTATGATTTAACCGTTATTAAGCAAAGACTATTTGCATATGCCAAACATGAAAATTTCATTTCCAGTATGTCTGGTGATATAGAAATGCTATTTGCATTACTACTTGGATATGTAAATTTGGAAAAGGTATATAAAAAAAATAGTAAAAAGAATAAGGATTTCATCTTATTAGTAGTTGGTCTCCGCGAAAATTATTTAAAAGGCTGGTCGATCAACAGTGAGTTAGTATATTGGAAATTAGAAAATTATGATCAAAAAGATTTAAATACTTTTATAAAGAAAATAAAAAAGAGTGAAGGTTGTTCTGAAGTGATTATGTTTCAAAAACAAGAAGATTTCCATATTAGCACCCATGACTTTATTCGTATTTAAGAAAAATTCACTTTCACTTATTAATAGTCAAAATATCGTTTTTTAATTTAACTTTGATGAAATTTTAAGATTAAATACTTGGATAAAGCTTCTGATTCACCCAGATTATTTGGGTGAATCAGAATTATATTAAGGAGGTCCTTCATGCTTAATTTAGTTAATTTTAAATCCCAAACTCCTACTATGAAATTTCCAAGAATCAAAAAATTAATACAATTTGATGTAGATATTTGGCTATATAAAAATAAATTACCTATCGATCAATTGGATTTACACTTTAAAAAATGTACAAATTGTTCTTATTATGTGGAGACAATTGAACTATTTGAAAAGAAAACCATACACGGTAAATCATATAAGGATATATGTAGCGATTGTGATCATGTTTTACGTAATTACGTGTGAAATTCTGAATGATATTTCTGTCCTTTCAAGGACAGCATTCCCTTGATTACTATATGTTTAAAAATATATTAACCATATGGTACGTGAAATTTTACGAAGAACACTTTAGGAGGTATTAAGCACATGGCAAATGTAGTGTTAATAATAAGGAATTCAGATTTATTAAGATCTATGAATAAAATATTAACTAATTCTGAATCAGTAGAAAAAGTGCACGAATTATTGAATAAGGCAAAAACAAAAAATACAATGCCACACGGTCTGTTATGGCATTGGACGGATTTTAAGTGGGATATGCCAGAGGAACTAGGAGAAAACATAAACGATACTAAAAATAGCGAATCTATTTTACTTTTATTTTATTGGCTAAATTGCATTGGAAGTGAAAACTATTATTTAGCGAGAATTGAGGAAAAATATGTTATCGATGGGCATGATCCATTAGATACGTGGGGTAACTTACGTGTACCATCATTAGATTTATCCTTAAATATTTCAATCTCCTTTGGTTTTGAAAAGGAGGATACAATATGAAAATACGTAATATTTATCGTCATAGTTATGGAACGGCAAGTATAGATAAAATTCTTCCTTCAATAATAACTAAAAGCATTTGGGATTTTTTTAAAACACAAATACTTTCAAGAAACAATTCTTTATTAAGCTATAAACACATCTTTGATTTAAAATTGGAGGATAATTATTTAGTATTAAATTATCAACCAGAAAGTCCAGGTTTTGAAATACGTTCCAAAACGAATGTAAAAGTGGATAAACTTCCATTAGCACACCGTATATGGATTATTGATAATGGTAAAAGTTTTATTATGATGTTACCAACGGATTATTGATAGGAATTAAACTATACACTTATTTTACTTAGTAAAATAAGTGCTTCAAAATAATACCATTTAAAATACCGGTTCTTATTAGAACCGGTATTTTTATTATGTATTAAGCTTTAGGATCCATTAATTATAGGATAGCCTATAGATATAATACACTCCCCTATAGTTAGGTTACTTAGATTTTTTCAATTCTTTGTTTGCTTTATCAATTAACTTAGAAGCAGTTTCTAATCTTTCAACCCCAGCATCAATTTCATTTTCTTTACCCTTATCTAAAGCTTCTTGTATTATTGCCACTCCATCTTTTACATGAATCATCGCTACACCTACATTATGTTGTACTGGATAATCTTTTTCTTCATACTCTAACTTACTTAATTTGTCCACTAGCTCTAAATAAGGTTTAGATACTTCTTTTAACTTTTCTGACTTTTTCTTCATTGACTTGCTACTTTTTACAATATCGTCTATTTCTTTAGATTGTTCGGAGAAATCTTTCATTAAATATTCTAGGTTTTTACTGAAGTCTTCTTTTTTATTTTGTTTAACAGAAGCTTCCATTGCTTCATCTTTCTTAACCTTTGTCTCACATCCAACCCCAGTTAACATTAACATTGGAACTACTAAAAACGATAAAATCTTACGTTTCATTGACATATACCCCTTTAATTTAAAATGATTTTTCTATTCTTTCCACTTTTTTATTTGTTTCCATTTATTCGCCACTACGAATATCGTTTATTTTACCTATTTTCCTAATGTTTCAGCAATATCTTCAATCTCTTTTAAATATATATCGTTTACATCACTTATCCCCTCTAAATACTTGTCAAATGGTTCATTCATACTATCTGTAGCTTCTTTAAGTTTACTTGAATCTTCTTGTTTAATTGCGTCTAATTGCTTATTAAAAGATTTATCTATCGCTGTAGTTCCTTGAGAAACCTTTTTATGGGCATCTTTATATTTTGAGCTTGGTGCTAATCTTCTCATTTGAGCTGTAACTGACTTTGCTTGTTTAAATTTCTCTTCAAACTCAGCTTTGGATGATTCAGAACTATACCCCTTTTCCTCAGCTATAGCTAGATCTTTAATAATAGTGTTAAACTCTTTATTTAATTGGAGTAGATTTCCTGCATAAATGTCTACCTTTTTTGCATCTTCTTTTGAAACAATAGCGTGCTCTTCATCTATTGCATTACTTCCACAACCAACTCCTCCTATTAATAGCATGAAGGGTAACGCAAATTTTAGTGCCTTTCGTTTCATATCTCTCCCTACTTTCTTCAAACTCGTTTTCTAGTAGTTTAGAAGATAACAATATTACCACTTTCTTAATTTATCATTCTATTTGATGTCTTTCATCATCTCGTTTGCTTCGTCAATCTTCTTAGAAGCCTTAACTACTGCATCATTACCTATTTCTATTAATTTTCTATCTTTTAATTCTAGACCGTCACCAATAGATTTAAGTGACATATCTAGTAAACCCATAGCAGTATCCATTGTAAATTGCACATCTTTATACTTTTCGTCATGCTTTAATTTTTTAACCTTTTCTGATGTTTCAAGTAAGTCCTTAGAAGCTAAATCAAATTCTTTCTTCTTCTCTTCTACCGACTTTTGGCCTGTTAATATGTCACTTACGACCTTGGACTGTTCAGAAACATCTTTCATCAGATAGGCTAAGTTTTCTTCATAGTCTTCTTTCTTATTTTGCTCAATAGAAATTTTACTATCTACTTGTTTTTCTTTTGTAGTACACCCTGCTGCTCCCCCTGCTACAAACATAAGTGAAAATGCTAATAATATTAGTCCCTTTACCTTCAAACTCCCATTCCCCTCCTGAAAAATTGTAAGTAATTAACATATGAAACCATAACATAAATTACGTAAATAGACTATAAAAAATAGTAATTCTTACGGTAAATTTTGAGTATTTTAACAACCATATAATATGTATTGCAATTATAGAGTGTCTCACTCCATATACTATTTTAATAATCCTTAATTTAAATTCTAAAGTTTATTGTTGTTTTTTATGTTACATGGGATACCGTCCGCATCTCGGAAAAAAACACGCTAAGCAAAAACATGCAATAAGCTGTCCATATGAACAGCTTATTTACATAATTTTCGTTATCAGAAGTTGTTTTTAGTTGATCAGTTCTTATATTTTATAATAGTGCCATTTGTATCTTTAAATTCTAAAACAGTCGTAATAAGATCAAAAGACTTTAAATCATCATCTAATTTATTAGGAAGGATCACGTACCATAAACTCCATCCTTTGTACTTTGTTTCGTTTGGTAAGAATTTATCTAAATCTACAATATGTCCTGGGGTAGATTCATATGATACCTTGCTAATAGATGGGTTTTTAAGATAACCAGAAATAACTTTTCCATTTGATATTCCCATAGTAGGTGATATACCAGAATCTTGTACTTCTAACTCACTTACATTTGTTGCTCCTGTTATCCCACTAACAGTCCATTTTCCATTTTCTATTTCTAAATCTGCTATTGAAATGTAATTATCAGGTGTAACAAAAAAGGCTATTTTTTTATCTATTTTTATAATACGTTTTAGAGCATTATATTTATCTAGCTCTGTATTATTTGTTGGTTTTAACCCTTGTTTTAATGCTTCTTGTTGCGTGTTGTACCCTGTTGAAATTGAACAGCCACTAATGATAAGAAATAGGGAACCTAATATAAGATGTTTTCTTAGTTTTTTATACAAAAGTTTTCCCCCTTTTTAAGTTTTGTTAAAATATGGATTTATTATATTCTATCACAAAGAAATTAGAATAAGTCGTACATTTCTTGATGTATACCATATTCATATGAGGTTTACATAACGTCTCATTATCAGTAGTCAATGATGCATGAAATTTTCGTTCTGGGGGTAATTAAAAATCTTAGCTTGATAGCGATGTGGCGGTACCCCAATATAAGTTGTAGTCAATGTATTCATCTAGAAACGTAAAAAAAGACACTATAGAAAGTGTCTTTTTTTACGTTTCTAGATGAAAGAAAATGTAGTGATTAATCATAATTTGTTGGATGCTTCTTGGTTAATTTTAGTATAACATTATCATTAGTGATTTTAAATGTAATTATGAATATATATAACTTTTATTATATTATGTTTATATCTATGTTTTTTCTTCTTATATATGGTACATAACTTGAGATTGTATAATGTCTTTCCATAAATCCTCCCTTATTGAAGTAGAAGGAACATCTATACTGGGGAACAAAAAACAAAAAAGGAACATTTTAATAATAGAACCAGATTTTATAGTAAAATAGATACCATGGTATGCATGTACGTTTTAGATATGAGCTTAATGGACCATATGCTTATAGAATTGAGAAAGAACTTAAAACAAATAGGTTGTATATTTTAAGACAGTAATGCTTCAAGCAGTATAGATGGCACGTCAATAACTTAAATGATTTAAGATTCACACTATATAAAAGTTAAAGCATACGACTAAGGAAAAGAGGGATTTGCAGTGTGCTGCACATTCAAGAATTAATTCTTACGTAGGGAGTGCTTATATGAAAAGTTTGAAGCATGTAATATTGCTAGTATTATGTTTC
>Ga0102589_1002539_pt1 | contig 20805 bp, 24 predicted proteins | sample AraplaMF_Col_mLB_FD_76858 | JGI IMG/M metagenome (GOLD analysis project Ga0102589, IMG submission 76858) | Arabidopsis root microbial communities from the University of North Carolina, USA - plate scrape MF_Col_mLB | ecosystem: Host-associated > Plants > Roots > Endosphere | place: USA... | reverse complement strand
CATAGATGCTAAATGATGTTGCCGCAGAAACAACCTGCCCTTTATGTAAAATAGCATACCCGATTCCTCTTTCCATAAAATCATCAATCGAATCAAACTGACTGACAAAGTCTTCTGAGAGCTCATGTAAGGAAGGGGCGCTAGCTATCTCTTTATCGATTTTTTTAATTTCATATTCTTCAGGTAATGCAGACTGTAGACTCTGTATGTGTGCTCTATCCAAATCCCCAGGATCTTTTTTAAATCTGAATCGCTGAAATTTCTCATAGGATCCTTTGTAAACCGTTTCTATCCGCTTTTTCCACCCATCCGAATCAACAATTGCAAGCGTAAATTCAGGAAGATTGTGAAGTAATTCTTCAGATTCTTCTGCGCTGGGGTTCCCCGCATAAAACACAAAAATCCCCACAGTGATTTGAGCAACAGTTGGATTTTCAAGGTTGTCTACCCAAGCGTCACCCATATGTCCTTGGAGATAGGAGAGAACAATCGTGCTATCCATATGTTCGAACATAGGCACCAATTTTTCTCTTACATTGTGATCTGCTTTATAAATCATTCAATTCCTTCTTTCTAATAATAGTTTCCTGTATTACCATATCATGCACCAACCGATATTACTATATTAGGATTCCGGCCATGGCTAGTTAAGCAGCTGCAAAAATGCAAAAAAGGGATATACAGGTCATTTCACATGACTTGTATATCCCCTTTGTATGAGAACTGCTCAACTTGTTATGTACAAATTAGAACAGCTTCTTGATCGAATCAAAAACGCCGCTAGCTTTATCTACGGTCAATTTGGCTTTTACACCCTCGATCAATGCATTGATCTGATCATTTGGCAGGTCAATCCCTATAACAGATTCGATCGCCGAGACAGGATCACTCATAAATTTAGATGAGAAGTCTGGATCGTTTTTGATTTTAGCAACGACTTCTTCAATTTTTGCTTTGATATCCATGTGCAATCCCCCCTTTGGATTTGTACTAATTTCATTCTTCGCTATTATACTAGAACTTATTCGTTAAGTAAAAAGCGGGGGACTGTTTGGAAAAAGATATGGCGCCAACTTCGCTGCAATCACTTGGTGACCCCTGTTGTTCGGGTGTATCGGCAAAAATCCGCCCAGTGCATCTTCAATCTTTCCATGTTGAAATCCATAGATAAGCTCGGCCTTCTTCCCTTCAAACCACTTATGAGCGGGAGCTACCGTAACATCAAAATGACGGGAAATTTCACTGATTAGAAGATTTAATTTGCTTACCGCATCAACGGCAAGAGGGCTTTTGGGAAATGGATTGTATTGGGTGCAGCAAACGATTCGAGCACAGCTTCCTGCTTGAATTTGAGTGAAAATGGAACTTAAATTGCGTTCATAGTTTGCAATCATATGTTTTACTTCCGGTGCTGTTTTAGATCTAAGCGCGGCTAGTGCCGTGTTCGCTAAGTCCACCCCGCCAATCCATACCGAAACGACAGAGGAATGACTGATTACAGGGGCCCCGCGCCAAATCAAAGCATCCAATAGATCATAGCTGTTCCAACCAGGCTGAGCCAGAACAAAGCCTTGGGCTCTGCATGATTTTGAATGTAACGCAGAGACGATCAATCGGGGATAAGACTGTGCTAGTGAAGAAGCATTTTCCCCAAATGTGATGGAGTCCCCAAGAGCCGTATAGATCATAATGATATCACCCGTTCCACTCTTTATCATAAAGACAACGTCAACCACCAGATGAAAACAATAACAATGATAACGTTTGACTGAATGCTCGTGTATTTTCGTCACATACAGCCTAGAAACATTATATTGCGGCTGCGTATTAGTTGTGAGTCAGGAATGTATGATTCGGAATGTAGAGGTGAAGGTGAGAGTGGTCTGTACCTTTCTAAAAATTAGTAGAGCGGAATGGCCATTTTATGGTATCTTATTTTTGTGATTGATGTCATTAACTGGGGGATACCTAAGGATGATCGGGAACGCGACGGAGAAAGAACGTACTATTTTTGATCATGTCGGAAGCACTATCAAGACAGAAGATCGAGAGATTCGAATCCTTGCCAAATATGAGGAGCCCTTGGTTATGGTACTAGGAAATGTCCTTAGTAATGAAGAGTGCGATGAACTGATTGAACACTCAAGAGATCGGCTGCAGCGCTCCAAAATCGGAGAAGACCGTTCAGTCAATCAAATTAGAACGAGCAGTGGAGTATTTTGTGAAGACAGTGAGTCGGTCGCAAGGATTGAGAAGCGAATCGCTCATATCATGAATATTCCGATCGAGCATGGTGATGGTTTGCAAGTGCTGCTCTATACCCCCGGTCAGGAGTATAAACCGCATTATGATTACTTCGCTGAGACGAGTCGGGCAAGTGGCAATAATCGAATTAGTACACTAGTTATGTATCTGAATGATGTGGAGGAAGGCGGAGAAACGACCTTCCCTAAGCTTAATTTATCCGTGTTTCCTAATAAAGGCATGGCGGTCTACTTCGAATATTTTTACAGTAATCCTGAATTAAACGAACTTACCTTGCATGCAGGTACACCTGTAAGCAAAGGCGAAAAGTGGGTCGCCACGATGTGGATGAGAAGACAAACCTTTCGAATTTCATAGGTTTGGAAGGAATGCCCTTGCCCTTTGCCGAAATACTCCTTGATTATATACAAATCATTGGATTCGGAGGGATAGGTTATGTCAGTAATCATCACAACAGGTGATTTGAAAAGAAATTATGAAGTGATTGATACCATATTCGCGATGGATTCTCACAAAGAAGGCTATTATAAATCTGCAGACCCTAATTTAGCCTTTGAGGGAGTTAAAAATCAGTTAAAGAAAAAATGTGAGCAATTGCGTGGGGATGCTGTGATAAGTTGTCAATTTGAATATCGTGTAGCTGTTTCTGATAGTTTGATTGGCAAAAAGCAGGTTATGGAGATTTTTTCTTACGGTACAGTAATCCGGTTTTTGGATAGATGATGATGAAGACGAAATAGTGGTTGCTTTACAAAAGGCTCGACCTGATTAGGTCTGAGCTTTTTTAATACCCAACAAAAGCGTTAAGGGATACTTATTAAACCCTTCCATGTATTCAAATTTTTCAGGGCAAAAGTCCTTTTTTAATAGATTGGTTTATGTTAACATCTAACAGACAGGCAGTCGGTCTACTAAAGAAAGAGGTATATGGATGAGAATTGTAAAAGAAGCCGAAGAGCGTAGAAATGAAATTCTTGACGCAGCGGATGAGCTTTTTGGCCTGAAAGGCTTTGACGGTGCAAGTACAAACGATATCCTCGATAAGGTCGGGATTGCACGTGGAACCTTATATCACCACTTTAAATCGAAGGAGGATATATTAGACGCGTTGATCGAGCGGTACAATGTCCGTCTATTAGGTGCGGCGCAGGATATTGCTGCTGACAAGAGCATCCCTGTAGTCGAGCGAATTATCCGTGTAGTCATGGCACTGAACATAAGCGGCGGGAGCAGCAAGGAGATAATGGAGCATATTCACAAGCCGCAGAACGCACTTATGCATCAGAAAATACAGAAGGTCATCATTAACGGCGTTACGCCGATACTGGCGGAAATTATCCGCGAAGGCATCCAGGTGGGCATGTTCCATACGCCGTTCCCATATGAATGCATGGAGATGATCGTGATCTATGCAAATACCGTGTTGGATGATGATGTGGTTGAATTGACGGACGAAGAGCGGATGTTACGTATGCAGGCATTTGTTTATAACATAGAGAGACTGCTTGGGGCTGCAGAGGGAAGTCTCATTCACACGATGAGGATGTTCGGAAACATAAACGGAAAACATGCCGAGTAGTTAAACAGAACTACATCATTCGGAAAAAATGTGAATTTTTTCATGAGATCATGAAGGTTTCGTATCCGACCAAAACGTCCTAGTTTCAAACGGAGCCGGAACATATAAGTTCTCGTTCTATCATCAGGGAAGATAGCCATATGACTAGTGACAGATAACAGGGAAGGGTTGCTTAGGTTACTTATGAACATCGCTGACTTATTGCTGCAATTTTGTTCTGCTGGCTTTTGTGATTCTGTACGACTTGAAATCGGCTAAGAAGTTCGAGGAACAGAGGTGACGTATGCATTTCAGGATAATCCGTAATGACATGTTGAAGAGCAAGGCAATTACCCTGACAACGATGATATTTGTTGCCGCTGCGGCAATGCTTGTCTCACTGGCGGCAATTCTCATCGTCAATCTAACAGGTGCGCTAGACACACTTATGATTCAGGCGAAAACGCCGCATTTTATGCAGATGCATTCTGGTGCACTTAACACAGCACGGCTGAATGCTTTTGCAGAGCAAGATGCTAATGTTGAAGACTTTCAGGTGCTTGAGTTTTTGAATATGGACGGCTCGCAAATCCGCTTTGGCAATGGTTCACTTGCTAATAGTGTGCAGGACAATGGTCTTACTGTCCAGAGCGAGAAGTTTGACTTCCTCTTGAATCTTGACGGCAGTCCTATCCAAGCATCCGATGGAGAACTGTACGTTCCGATCAGCTACATCAAGGACGGAATCACGAAGATTGGCGACAAGGCGAACATAAGCGGGAAGGAGTTCACGGTTGCGGGCATGCTTCGAGATTCGCAAATGAATTCCTCGTTAGCTTCTTCGAAGCGAATGCTGGTCAGCAAGCATGATTATGAGGAGTTAAAACATGCAGGGAACGTCGAGTATTTGATCGAGTTTAGACTCAAGGATTTGTCTAAGACCAGTGAATTCGAAACGGCTTATACCTCTTCTGGACTCGAAGCGAACGGGCCAGCGATTACATACTCTCTCTTCAAAACACTTAACGCGATTTCCGACGGGATGATGATAGGGGTGATCCTTCTAGTCAGCGTACTTGTTGTAGCAATCGCATTGATGTGCATCCGCTTTACACTCCTGGCGAAGATCGAAGACGATTACCGCGAGATTGGCGTGATGAAGGCCATAGGGCTCCGCATTTCCGATATCAAGGGAATTTATCTGGTGAAGTATGCGGCGATTGCAGCGGCAGGCTGTGTGCTCGGTTATGCACTTTCTTTTGTATTCAAAGGGTTGCTCCTTGAAAATATCCGCATGTATATGGGAGAAAGCGAGAACACTTCTGTTGCTATGCTGTTCGGAGTAATCGGCGTACTGCTTGTATTTGGGGCAATTATTGCTTTTGTAAATGGAGTGCTAAGGCGCTTCCGGAAAATATCCGCTGCCGAAGCCATTCGCTATGGAACTTCTCAGGAAAAGGCCTCGGGCGCAAAACGCTTCAATCTGAGTAACAACAAACTGTTCCATACCAATGCTTTTCTTGGTATCAAAGATGTGCTTGCGAGGAAGAAGCTATACGTCACCATGCTTGCCGTGTTGGTGATTTCGGCATTTATCATCATCGTTCCTCAGAACCTCTACAACACCATTTCCTCAAAAAGCTTCATCAAATATATGGGGATAGGCAACAGCGATATGCGCATCGATATACAGCAGACTGACCATATGTCTGAGAAGGCAGCTGAAATGCTCAAAACAATGAGCAGCGATAGCGCGATCTCCAAGTATGCGGTACTCACAACCAAAACATTTAAAGCTAAGATGGAGAATGGCTCGGAGGAAAGGGTAAAGATCGAGCTCGGAGACCATTCCGTATTCCCAGTGCAATATTCGGAAGGTACGGCTCCACGTGTAGAAGATGAAGTGGCGCTGTCGGTCATGAACGCCAAAGAGCTCGACAAAAAAGTCGGCGATACCATGACTCTGGTGATAGAGGGGAAAGAAAAAAATCTCAAGGTAAGCGGCATTTATTCTGACATTACCAATGGAGGCAAAACCGCAAAGGCGGTGTTTACCGATCAGTCGGCAGAGATGATGTGGGTTGTGATCAGTGCGGTAATTGCTGACAAATCGCTTATCGGTAGTAAAATTTCAGAATATGCGGATAAATTCCCTTTTGCAAAGGTGTCAGACATCGATGAGTTTATGGCACAGACATTTGGCTCGACAATCAGTGCTGTTGGCAAGGCATCCTATTCCGCAATTGCCGTTGCGTTGTTGATAGCGGTACTGGTTACCTTGTTGTTTATGAAACTGCTTGTTGCAAAGGATAAATACTCCATTGCCGTTATGAAGGCATTCGGTTTTACAAATTCGGATATTCAGGCGCAGTATGTGACGCGTTCCGTGTTCGTGCTGATTGTGGGCATTGTCCTTGGAACGCTTCTAGCCAATACGCTCGGAGAGATGCTTGCGGGGGCAATGGTCTCTTACTTTGGGGCGTCGGCGTTCCAATTTACGGTCAATCCACTGTCAGCATATCTGCTTAGCCCACTAATGATGATCGGTACTGTGCTTATCGCAACCATCATCGGTACATCGAGAGCAGGGAAAATCAAAATTTCCGAAAGTATAAAGGAGTAGGCATATGAAGAAGATCATTATCGGCGATCAACTCGTAAAATCTTTCGGCGAGGGTGATGAGAAGCGCAATGTTCTCGACGGTGTATCCGTTGAAATCAATGAAGGCGAATTCGTCGCGGTCATGGGGCCTTCAGGATCGGGAAAATCAACACTGATGTTCGCACTGAGCGGAACAGATGGCGTAAATGGCGGTAAAGTCATCATGGACGATAAGAATTTAGCGGAGATTGGCGAGAACGAGTTGTCTGATATACGCAGAACAAAAATGGGGTTTGTCTTCCAACAGCCGACGATGTTGAAAAACTTGAATATCCTCGATAATATCATTCTTCCCTCTATGAGGGACAATCGAAAGAATGCTGCACAAATTACGGAAAAGGCAAGGGCACTCATGAAGAGGGTAGGTATTGCGGAGCTAGAAAAGCGCGACATTACACAGGTGTCGGGTGGTCAGCTTCAGCGTGCAGGGATATGCCGTGCGCTTATGAACAGTCCCAAAATTATTTTTGGCGATGAACCCACGGGTGCGCTTAATTCGAAGTCGGCACAGGAGATTATGGACATCTTTTCTAAAATCAACGAAGCAGGTACTGCTGTCATGCTTGTTACTCACGACGCCAAGGTTGCGGCACGGACGGAACGGATCATGTTTATGCGTGACGGAGCGATTGTGAGCGAGTTGAGTCTCCCTAAGTTTACGGGGATAGATATGGACGGCAGGATTGAGCAAATTACAGTGAAGATGAGGGAAGTTGGCATCTAGTAATTGCAAAAGCGAGACATGGGGATGGAGATTTAAATCCTGTGCATAATTGAAGTTTGTAGGATTGGTAAATATACTATTATTGTAAATTAAAACAGCCGGCTGGGGAGGTCGGCTGTTTATTGTTGTTGGAATTCTCTATATGTTGTTACCTGAATTCATCCAAGTCATTACTATTAATCTTATGTAGTATTTTGTCGATAGTATATACAAGGTGACAAGTCTAGTAGCATGAAAATACGAGCATAACCCCATGGGATTTTTGTAGTGCCTTGTAGATGGTGAAGGGGTAAAATAATGACGGAATCTGTGGGCACGTATTTCAAATATTGACCTTAATTTGGTCACTAAGGTGTCTGTAGTATGCACGTTGATGGAGTGAAGAAAAGTATGCGCTTAAATCAGAAAAAACAAATTTTAGAGTTGATTACTACGATAGAAGAAGGCACTGATTATGTAATAAATAGAGGTGCTAGCAATACGACTGAAATGATGCAAGATTGCATTAATAGTTTGGTGTTCTTCGCTGATTTAATGAAAGAGGAGCAAAAAGTTCGCAGTTTAATTGAAAATGCAATTCATAATTTTGAATTATTTATAGATGGAAAAGGGACAGACTTATTATTAAAAAAAGTAAAAAAGACCATAAAAGATATAAGACTTTATATCATAAACGATGTAAAAACGGAAATAGAAATTGCGTTCATGCCTTATAAGTCCTCAATGTGGGATTCGTTAGAAAGTATATATAGAGAAGCAAAAAACGATCCGAATTGCACTTGTTACGTAGTTCCTATTCCATACTATGAAAAAAATGAGCAGGGTGAATTCATTAAGTTTTGCTATGAAGGGAACGAATTCCCAGAAGATATAGATATCACGTTATTTGAAATGTATGATTTTGAAAATAGACGTCCAGATATTATTTATATCCACAATCCGTTTGATAATTACAATAAACTTACTATGGTTAACCCTCGTTTTTTTTCAGAGAATCTAGCACAGTATACAGATATGCTAGCTTACGTACCATATTATGTGGCTGGAAGTTCTGAGAATAAAAAAATGAACTTACTTCCTGCGTACAAAAATGCAACAAAGATCATTGTACAATCAAACAACACAAAAGAGGGGTATATCTCCAATGGAATAGAGCCCCATAAAATAATGAATTTAGGCTCCCCTAAACTTGACGCAATGATTATTGCAAAAAGCGAGCAAAAAGAAATCCCTTTCTATTGGGAACAAGTCATAAAAGGTAAACATGTAATTTTATTTAATACAGGAATTGCCGATCTTCTGTCCGTTGATACTTGGTTTGAACAAACAGAGCAAGTATTAAATTCCTTCATGGACTATGAACAATGTGCCTTCATTTGGCGTCCGCATCCACTTACTGAAATTACAATAAAGACAATGCGTCCACATCTATGGGCTACTTTTGAAAAACTTGTAAGCAAATTAAAACGGTCACCCAACATTATAATTGATAATAGTAGTGATATTTATCCCGCTGTCACTGTTTCTGATGGTATCATAAGTGATTACAGTTCAGTTATGCTGCAGTATATTATTACGGGAAAACCCGTTCTAGGATTATTAAGTGAAGAAATGAGTAAACAAGATAGATATTATTATTCTGATTATCTTGGTTGCTATTTTGTAAATCAAGATGTAACAGTATCCCAATTCGTAGATATGGTAGAACGTAACGAAGATTTAAAAAAAGAAGACCGTGTTTCTAGATTTAAAAAGAGCATATCTAATGCGGATGGAACGTGCGGAAAAAAGATTCACCATAGCATCAAGAGTGAGGTAATGCAACAGCTTTCAAACGTTTGATGCAGAGAGGTGCTATAACATGTACTACGTAAACCCCAATATAAAAAACTTATATAGAACATCATATAACGAAAGTCGTAAAGATTACATTCGTTTGGATATGAACGAAAACCCGGAAGGGCTACCGGTACAGTTTTTTGAACAAGTAATGGGAAGTATAACTCCTGAATATGTTGCGATGTATCCTGAGATGACATCATTAGTTGAACAATTAGCTGGATATTTGGATTGTGAACCATCAAGTATTTGTTTGACAAATGGATCTGACGATGCAATACGATTGCTATTCGAAGTCTTTGGAGAGTCAGGTAAGAAAGTAGTATCAGTTAGCCCCAGTTTTGAGATGTACTCCGTCTATATGAAAATGTATGGAATGATACATGCGCCTGTTATTTTTAATGATGATTTTGAAGTGTCCTTGGACAGTGTACTGGATTCTATTGATAGTGATACCGGTATTGTGGTCTTACTTAACCCCAATAGTCCTATTGGATCACCTTGGCAAGAACATGAAGTCAGAGAGATTATAAAAAAAGCTCGTGAAAATTGTGCTTTGGTTGTAATTGATGAAGCGTATCATTATTTTTCTCCCAAGACTTTTATACATTGTACAAACGAATACGATAACGTGTTGATATTTCGAACATTTTCAAAGATGCTTTCTATCGCCGGATGTCGAATCGGCTACATCATTTCAAATGAAGAACTAGTTAGTGAAATAAAAAAAGCATGTTCAACATACCCAGTGAATTGTTTTGCGATTAAATTTGCAGAAAAAATATTAGGAAATCCCCAAATTATTGATGCATTGACAGAGATAGAGAGACAGGGGAGAGAGTATTTACTAGATAAACTTAAGAAACACAGTTATGAATATCACTTTAATTCTGGGAACTATGTGCTTATCAAAAGTAAAAAGGATCCAAAGCAGATTTTTTCATTGTTAAAGGAAAAGAATATTTTAATCAAAACCTATAACCAGCCTGTTTTAGCTGACTGGATTCGAGTAACAACCGGGAGTATTGATGTTATGCATATCTTTTGGGAGCAATTCGAAAGCGTGGAGAATGGTTGAGAGGAGGACAGGTAGAATATGAAGGCTATTTTGTTAGCTGCGGGAAGAGGAACTAGAATTTCAAGAATGATTGAGGAAATTCCCAAATGCGTATTGCCGGTAGATGGGATACCGTTAATTAGAAGAAGTGTGATGATGTTTTTAGAAAGAAATATTCAACCCATTGTATGTGTAGGATACTGTGAAACCAAAATTTATGAAGCGTTAGAGGGGTTAGATGTTACCTATTATTACAATCCATTCTACGATGTAACAAATAGTATCGCTTCTTTCTGGTTTGCCAAAGAAGAATTGACGGATGACACTATTATTATGAATGGTGACGTTTATATCGATGATGACATTTTAAATTTAATTATAGAGACAGAAAAAGAATGTGCTCTAATGGTAGACACCGGTAGAACAGAAGTCGGCGATTATTTTTTAAACTTAGAAAATGGATATATAAAAAAATACGGGAAGAATCTTCCCCTAAGAGAACGAACTTGTGAATATGTAGGGATAGGTAAGATTAAAGGGAAATTCCTGGTGGAATTTAAAGAGAAACTAGATAGTTTGATTGGAAGCCAACAGCACCAATTATGGTGGGAGAATATATTATATTCATTTGTAGAAGAAAAAAATATCGAAACCATTGATGTTAAGGGAATGTTTTGGTCAGAAATAGATTACTTTGATGACTATGAGAGAATACTATCTCACACGAATAGAGATAACGCAACGGGCAACACTCGAGGTGCAGTAATGTGAAAAAGAAAATTAACTATTTGCAACTAAACGATGAGCAGCTAAAAAAGTTGCAAAATGATATGTTATCAATGCTGTTAGAAGTTGATCGAATATGCAGAAAATATAATATTACATATTTCTTGTCATACGGTACTTTAATAGGAGCCATAAGGCATAATGGCTATATTCCTTGGGATGATGATATAGATATACAAATGTTCAGGGAAGATTATGAGAAATTCTGCGAAGTGTGCAAAGGAGAACTGAACACGGAAAAGTTCTTCTTGCAAAACCAAACAACGGATAGACACTATAATTGGGTGTATGGAAAGCTGAGATTGAAAAATACGTCATATGTTCGTGCCGGTCAGGAACATATGAAGCAACATGATGGAATGTTTTTGGATATTCTTCCACTAGATTATATCTCGCGTAATAAGTATAGACAGAATGTGTCTTTTTTTATTTGTAAATTATGCAGAAAGGTACTATGGTCGCGAGTTGGAAAAAAAAGTGAAAGTAATATGTTCAGTAGATTGCTGTACTATGCAGTTTCTTTCATTCCGCGAAGGCTTGCTATTTTAATATTTGAGCATTTTGCTAAACGCGACAATAAAAAAGAAACGAGTTTATTGGCGAGCCATAATACATTTGCCCAAATCTACAAGCGTGAATGGTATGCTGAGTCGATAAGAGTCGAATTTGAAGGTCATACTTTCTTTGCACCGAAAGGCTATGATTATATATTGTCTTTAATATATGGAAATTATATGGAATTGCCGTCGGCAGAAAAGCGGCATGGGCATTGCTATGCGTCGTCTATTAAGTTTTTGGACGGAACGGAATTGAAGATTTGAAAAGATGGTCTAGGAAGAGGATGAAGGCTATTGAAAAGGATATATGCTGAAAATGTCCATATTGATTATGATAGCATGATGAATTTTTACAAAAAAAGAGCAGCGGATAAAATCTCTATCGATATAGATGCGCCGGTCGTGTTGTGCGGGGATAAAGATACAAGCAAGATCGAAGCATGGACCAGCTTTGAAGTAGAGCACAGATTGCCATTACTAAATTTGGATCGTAACAGTGTTGTGCTTGAAGTCGGGTGCGGTACGGGGCGCATATCGAAATATATCACTCCTGTTGCGGATACTTATGTGGGCGTAGATTATGTAAAGGAATTTATCGATATTATACAGTCGCGCGAAGATATACAGAAGAAAGAAAGTACGCGATTCCTTCATTCGTCGATTCAAGGGATCGCCAATGAAGAGGTAGACATTCCAACCCATAAGCAATTTAATCGGTTCGTTATATCGGGCGGAGTCCTCATGTACATAAATGATGAAGACGTAAAGCCTGTACTTAGAAAATTAATTGATAAATTCGATGAAGAGTGCATCATTTATCTATCTGAGCCCATCGCTTTAGCAGAAAGATTAACGCTAAATAAATTTTATTCTGAAAATCTAGAGAGCGAGTATAGCGCAATTTACCGAACGGAAAAAGAGTATCACGATATTTTTGAAGTTTTTTATAGTAATGGATTTACATTGAAGGTAAGTGAAGAATTCTTTTATGAAGACATTAAAGCACAAAAAGAAACGAAGCAATGGATTTTCGTTCTGCAAAGAACTAAAGATGCTTAACTGACTGACTTCAATGGGTGGAGGACGAAGATGAGTACGAGCTGGAGCTTTTTATTCGATTTAGATGGTACGATTACGAAAAAAGAGATACTTCCGATTATCGCTAAAGAGCTAGGACTATACGAAGAGATAAGAAGATTGACGGAAGATACCATTAAAGGCGTCATTCCCTTCCATGAGAGCTTTCTGAAAAGAGTCGAATTATTGAAGGGAATTCCCGTAAAAATCGTTCAAGACATTGTTTCGAGTGTACCCCTAAATGAAAAAATCGTTCAATTTATCGAAGCTAATCGAGATAGTTGCTATATCGTGACTGGCAATTTAGATGTTTGGGTAGGTCCTTTATGCGAACAGATTGGCGTTAAAAGTTATACATCTCATGCTGAAGTCAAGGATGGTTTTATTACGAAAGTAACAGAGGTCCTTGAAAAGGGGAAGGTTGCAAAAGGGTTCGTAGGGAATTTTGTTGCTATTGGGGAAGGAAACAATGATGTGGACATGATAAAAAAAGCAACAATCGGTTTAGCCTACGGAGGTGTTCATTCACCTGCAAATTCAGTCTTGGCCTGTGCGAGCCATGCTATCTACGAGGAGGAGCAATTATGTCGTTTTCTAAGACAGTTGTCATAAATTGTGCCGGAGTAGGATCGCGATTGGGACTAGGGATAACCAAGGCCCTCATTAAAATTGCAGACAAACCTCTTATTGCATGGCAATTAGAAATGCTGGAGGAAGTTGAAGATGTCCGAGTAGTGGTAGGATATCAAGCCGAGCAAGTAATAGAGCAAGTATTAGAAATAAGAAAAAACGTGACTTTCATTTTCAACCATGATTACTTAACTACTGGTACTGCCGCCAGCTTATCTTTAGGGTCTCGCTATGCGCAGGGAATGGTTATTTCCTTAGATGGTGATCTTTTAGTACATCCGGACGATTTTCGATTGTTTTTGAATTCCAATGAAGAGGGGATAGGATATTGTCAACCTACGACGGAGGATCCTGTCCTAGTAACTCTTAAACAAAACGGATCAAAAGAGTCGGTAACTAGTTTTTCAAGAGATAAAGGGGAATTCGAATGGTCAGGTCTTGTACAAGTAGATGCAACTAAGCTTCAGTCGGGTACCAGACATGTATATGAAGTGTTGGAGGAATTTCTTCCATTGAATGCGGTGCCTATTCGTTGTCAAGAAATAGATACGCCTGCGGATTATGATATGGCGATAACGTGGGTCAGAGATAATTTGGTTAATCATTGCAAACTTCATGCATAAATGAATTGACAGTTGAAGAGGCTACTCTCGTTATTAGGGAATCATCAACTTTTTTTATGGGAGAAAATGGGGGTATGAGTCGTGCTGGATAAAACTAAAATAGATAATTTCTTTGCTAAGCGAGCTCAAATATCGGATCCGAATTTGGCGACGCATTATAAGGAAGACGACACCATCTTGTTCGATACCGGTTTAATAGAGCAGTATATAGATTCGTCTTCTACAGTATTGGATTTAGGCTGCGGCCCCGGTAGAACGACAAATGTTTTAGAATCTAAGGTCTCTTATATTAAGGCCGTCGATAAACAACGGGCATTCTTGGACTTTTGCAACAATTCCCCCAAAATTGAAACCGTTGAATCTGATTTAACGGAATTCCACGATAATAAGCAGTATGATGTTATATTATTATTCGGAATCTTCAATTATTTTAATGATGATGAAGTAAAAACAATTTATAATAACTGTTTTGCTATGCTGAAGGATAATGGGGTAATGCTTGTAAAGCATGCTTGCGGCGTGGAGGAAGATGTTATTATTGATCATTATTCTGAACAAATTGGCGATTGGTATCATGTTTTGTACAGACATACAAGTAAAGATGAATTATTGTTGCAGCAATCCGGATTTGAATCTACAATGATAGACATTTATCCCGAAAGATTAAATCCGTGGAAAAACACACATTATTATGCTTTTGTGGCGAAAAAGGCCCTTCTAAACGAAAACTAAAAGAGATCCATTCCTTTCATCTCCAAATAAGAAAGCCGATTGCGCAAAGTCTCTTCTGATGTTGGAGTTGAAAGGACAATTTTTCCTACTAAAATGTCAAGCATGAGGCCACCTCGGTAAATCGCAAGTCCTCTGCATCAATTGTATCGTAATATCAATTACCTGATAGAAGGGCGTGTCTTTTATCGGCCCAATTAGCCTTTCATAGTTACCTCCGAAATGCCTGCTGCACGAAAGGCATCAATAACAAATTGGCGAACTTCCCCGTATCCATTACGCATCGTTTCCCTGATCGAGTCTTCTCGAATTGTTTGAGCCTGCATTTGAAGAAGCACTTCATTTTGATGCTCTACCAGTATGCCCTTTGTATAGTTTGTATAAATAGTGCACACGACTATTATCATAGCTTGTGATGGACATATTCGAATGCATGATAATATATATTTAGTTAATATGGGCTTCTATTAGGAAGAAAGGAGATCAACTGCTTTGACAGTTCTTGAGACGAAACGATTAATTCTCCGTAAGTTAACAGATGATGACGCGGAATTCATGTTAAGGCTCTTGAATGATGAAGCGTGGCACCGGTATATCGGCGATAGAGGGATTCGAACAGTTGAGGGGGCGCGCGATTATATCGTGAATGGCCCGATGGAGAGCTATGAGAGACTAGGCTTTGGCTTGTTTTTGACGGAATTGAAGGAAGATTCGACTCCTATCGGATTGTGCGGACTTATCAAGAGGGACTCCCTGACAGATGTGGACATCGGCTTTGCCTTTCTCCCCGAATTCCGGGGACGGGGATACGCCTATGAAGCGGCTGCCGCGACATTGGAATACGGACGAACGACGCTCGGTTTAGAACGCATCGTAGCCATTACTACAGTAGATAACGAACGCTCCGGTCATCTGCTAGAGAAGATCGGAATGAAGTTAGAGGGTCACATCGCTGCAAATAAAGAGGAACTGAAATTGTATGCGTCTTGCTTCCCGGGAAAGTCGGAGCAAGCCGAGTAGACCTATTGCGATTTAAGTAGGTCAGAGTTTTTATCATTCAAAAGGAGCTCATCCAAATGGACGAAGCTCCTTTTTGTATAAGAAGTTATTAATTTCATTTGTTCTTATTTGGATCTGATCGCTTCGGGTCTCGATGAACTATCATCCATTCTACAATGATGATGTTGATGACTAATCCGACCCAAATATTGACCTCAAGTATCTGTCTCAGAATGGGCTCGATGCCTTGGAATGGCATATCACGATGTCCTGCGAGATAAATAAGGATGCATAATGGAGTCACAATCCGTGCGCTTGCTGCGACAAGGGTTACCGAATAGTTGCGAATCATCCATATGCGGTGGCTGTCGAACCTCTTCTGCCGGGCAGTTTGATATCCCTTCCATCCGGTGAATATCCACAGTACGACTAAGGTTAGAAATGCCAACTGACGAATATAGCTCTCCGTGTACATTCCTACGATGATACCTGTACTGCCGCCAATGGCTACAAGTCCAAGATAGAATCGACCGATCAGGCGATGGACGCGCGAACGTGTGGCACGCAGGTTAGGGAGAAACTGCAGCCATCCAATGAGCAGAGCGACAAACGATGAAAAAATATGAATAAGGAGCAGTGGATAATGAAGAGGAAACGCAGCATCAAGAGAGACTCGGCTCTGCTCAGGATCCATTAACACATAGGGCGCAATAGCGAAGGCAGATGCGCCTAGCGTAAGGACGACAATGACCTTCCAGCCTATTCGAGGTTTGCGATCTACGGTCACTTTAGGCCTCCTCCTTCTCATGAATATGGTACTTGCCCTAAGCTTGAGCTACATGGATATGTCGACAATCGTCTGAAAGGAAGCAGAATCGGAAATCGATTGTATCATGTAATCAGCCAGATTGCCTCGCGAGATTCCCCGCGCTTTGGACAATGGCTGATTATAGGCAACCCGGTATGTGCCCGTCTTGGCTCCATCTGTCAGTCGGGGAGGGCGAATGACGGTCCAGTCAATTCCCGACCTACGCACTAGCTTCTCCATACGGGACATATCCTCATAGGCGTGTCTATACATCTTCTGGATAACTAGACGGATGACAATTCGCTGCATGAGTGGAGTATCCGACGGGATTTCCAATCCCGCTGAGGATAGGCAGACCAAGCGACGCACTCCTGAGGATTGCATTGCCTTTAACATATTTCCTGTTCCTTCGGAGTAGACGGTGGTGGGCCTACGGTGATTGACTCCTAGTGCAGACAGCACTGCATCTTTACCGGATATCCAAGGGCTGAAAGAGGACTGGGATAGGACATCTCCTTGGATGACCTCTAATCGCTCATGATCAATGCTTACGGCCTCACGGTTGCGAACAATTGCAGTAACTTCATGTCCGTGCTCAAGTGCCTGAAGGACAATTTGGCGACCAGTTCCGCCTGTAGCCCCGAATACTACGAGCTTCATTGCTCACCTCCCCCCAGCAAGACGTTCAACGAGACATTGAACGATAGCAATGTGCCCATCAATCGTTGGGTGAAGTCCGTCAGCCCCTATGAGGTTCGTTAAGGAGGATCTGAACCTAGCTTGTGTATCGACCACTGGATCAGACATGCTCCGGATCATGTGGCCAATCATGATAATGTCCTCGTTCCGCCAGTGCAGCTGTCTCGCCTGGAAGTGTGGAAAAGCGGATATCCGTTCTTCATCGAAGGTCGGTGGTGTGATCCAGACCCATCGGGATATGGTACGAGAAGCAGCGATCCTTCGAATCTCGTGTGCGTTGCAAATCGTTTCTTCCAAGCTAACTTGTGTCTTTCCAGAGTCTAGCCCCACACGCATGACATCGTTGCCCCCTATCATGCATAGAATCCAATCTGGCTGCTTGGCGGCAATATCGCTGAATCGGCCAAGAATTTGAGTAGAAGTATTACCTGATATCCCCTCATTGATAAGGCGGATTCCATCATGCGGTCTTTGCAGCTCCAGCAGGTGCCTGAGAATTTCGAACCAAGACAGCAGGTCATCTGTCGTGCTCTCGCCTACACCGATAATGGTGTCTCCAGCTTGGAAGGGTAATCGAATAACCTGAGCAGCGAAATCGGAGAATTCAAGTAATTGTTCTGCCGCCTGTCTTGCCTGCTGAACCAAGTGAGCCTTGATATCCAAATAAGTCGCCACATCCATACCATAAATAGCAGCTATTAACTGGTCATCGAGATGGCGCGCATAGCTTAGTGTCTTCTCGGGATGCTGAGTTTGTACGAGTTTCATCCATTGAGGATGTAACATGGGTTCCATCGTTCTTCAACACTCCTTCGTTGCCCTCTTCTAAGCAGAGAGGGGTTATGAACTGGGTTGTATCGACATCTTCTACATTAACTCCTGAATCTCACAAAGCGGGGTGCGAAAAAGTCACAAAACAATCAACGAACCGTTATATTTCTGTCAGATGGCTCACGGGTAAAGAGGCATATGCTACAATGATGAAAATCCAATTTTTACTATATGGTCGGAGGCGCGGCATGAATAGAAATCGGACTGTATTGATTGTCGACGATGATAAAGAGATCGTGGAATTAATGACTGATTATCTTGAAGATGAGAGATTCGCAGTGGTCGGAGCGTATAACGCAGACCAAGCGTTCGAGGCATTGAGCCGCAATCGGGTGGACTGTATCTTGTTGGACGTGATGATGCCAGGGCAGAACGGGCTGGATCTCTGTAGACAAATTCGGAAAACGAAAGATACGCCGATTCTATTCCTTAGCGCGCGAGGAGGAGACATGGACAAGATCAGAGGTCTTAGCCTAGGTGGCGATGATTATATCGTGAAATCAGCGACACCCGAGGAAGTCGTTGCCCGAATTAAGGCTGTGCTCCGCCGAAGCAGCAAGAATGAAGGGAATCCTGTGATCGAACTTGATTTCGGTCGTCTCGTTCTAAATATTATGGCGCATGAAGTGAGCGTCGACGGGGCTCCAGTGCCGATGACGCCCAAGGAATTTGAGATCTTGTGCTTATTTGCCGAACATCCTCGTCAAGTATTCACGTATGAACAATTGCTGCGTCGCTTTTGGGAAGGGATCGGAGACAACCATACTGTGACCGTACACATGGGCAGGCTTCGTGAGAAAATAGAAGAGAACACGCGGAAACCTGCCTATATTACAAACGTATGGGGAGTAGGCTATCGATTTGAAGGGGTGAGGAAATGAAGCCGCTCCGCATCCGCATATGGATGGTCATTGGCATGCTTATCGTGCTTATCATCCCGCGTTTGTTCTTTGACATTTCAGGAATACTCGAACGTTACATTGGGAATGTAGGGCGATCGGAGCTGCAGAGCTCTTTGGATATGGTGATGGTAGAGGTTCGTGCATCGGACGTCACTCGCTGGCGCGATTCACAGTGGCAGGACGCTATAACCAAGAAGATCGCCGAATCCCAACTAGGCATTCTACTATTAGATGCTTCCAATCATGAAATCTATCGCTATGCTGCTGAATCAGAAGTTGTCGCTGAACGGCAAATAAGTATGGTGGAGCATGGCCAGCTGCAAGGTACGGCCTATTTCTATGTTCCTAAGCAGAGCAATGGGGTTGCATTTATCTTCTCAATTATTACGAGAGCATGCGTCATACTCTTTATCGGTTGGCAAATGGGCCGTGTTGTCGTGAAGCCATTGGAAGCAATGAGTATGGCTGCTAGGCAAATTGCCGATGGAAATCTAGATTTCCACCTGCCCCCATCAACCGTTCTGGAGGTAGCAAATGTCCGTGAAGCGTTCCACGCTATGGGAAATGGCCTGCGGCAATCTCTGATCCGACAGTCGGAGCTAGAGGAAGAGAGACGCTTTTATATTAGCTCAATTGCACATGATTTAAGAACGCCGTTATTTACGTTGAGGGGGTTCTTATTGAGGCTGGAGAATGGACTGACAAGCAATCCTGACAGGACTTCAAGATATGCCTCCATTTGCAGGCAGAAGGCCGATCAGTTGGCACGGCTTGTGACCGATCTTTTCTCTTATAGTCAAATATCGTCTCTGGATCAGCTGCTTCGACCGGAGCGGCTCCATGCAGCAGATCTCTTTACCGAAATTGTCACCGAATATCAGCCATCAGCGAGCGAGAAAGCAATTCAACTACAATATGTTCCACCGGATCGGGAGCAGTGCACTGTTCTGGGTGATGCATTTATGCTGAGACGGGCGATTGGCAACCTGATTGATAATGCCCTTCGCTAAACACCGACGGGCGGCGCAATCATTATTCAACTAGAGGCGGAGGGATCAGGTGTGCGCTTTACGATTGAAGATACAGGCCCCGGAGTTTCAGAGCGTGATATCTCCCGTATTTTTGAGCCGTTCTATCGAAGCGATAGTTCCCGAAACCCGGGATATGGAGGGACTGGGCTTGGATTGACGATAGCACAGCGGATAGTAAGAGCACATCAAGGCGATCTCTCCGTCAGGAATCGCAGTCAATTGGGTGGTGCTATATTTACGGGGGGGTACCTGGCAAAATCAAATAAAATGATGTCTTGATAGAATAGGTAAACAAAAGTATACAAAAGTAATGATTGGTCTATATGAATAGGACAGAAAGTCTCTTATTTTAAAAGTAAGCGCTATCATTCGCATGGATTTTATCAGTTGAAAAAGGAGGGGGAGATGAAACCGCAATAATATCAATCAAATCCAAGTTTTTCGAATTTGATGACATTCATAATCTTACATATAGAAAGGGAGTTCAATTAATGAAAAAGAAATGGTTATCCATCGTAATGTCTACTGTGTTAGCTCTATCAATGATGGTTCCATTAGTACAGGCGGAGGAGGCGAATACGCCGTTGCAAGCGGGTGAGCAGAATACGGCGCAGCAAGCTGCTGAACCTCAGCAAGGTGAGCGCAATCTGGCTCTAGGTCTTCCTTATGAATGGTCGCAAGCACCAGAAGCAGGGTATGCTGATGATGGCTATAAGCTGACAGATGGCAAGTACGGAAAGGTCACGAAGTCAGACCCGGCATGGGTTGGACATTTGAAGAAGAGAACGCGTGAAGTGGTATTTGACCTCGGCGAGAATAAATCAATCTCATCCGTTAAGGCTCATTTCTTGCAGGATTGGCCGAACAACAATGTCCTTTTACCGTTAACCGTGTCCATTTATGTATCAGACGATAAGGAAAATTGGGGTTTGTTATCTCATAATGCACTCCAAACGTTATGGATAGACGGACAGCATGAAGAGACGTTTGAATGGAAGGGCAACAAAGAGGGAATCAAGGATCCGAAC